>Ga0207996_1002098_pt1 | contig 12654 bp, 8 predicted proteins | sample AntAceMetag02UKG_FD_184773 | JGI IMG/M metagenome (GOLD analysis project Ga0207996, IMG submission 184773) | Saline lake microbial communities from Ace Lake, Antarctica - Antarctic Ace Lake Metagenome 02UKG (SPAdes) (version 2) | ecosystem: Environmental > Aquatic > Non-marine Saline and Alkaline... | reverse complement strand
AGGATGACTCCGCCGGTGGCGTTGGCGAAGGCGCAGATTTCCCGTCCCAGGTTTGACGTTCCCGCCCGTTTGAACTCGGTGGTGAAGCCTTCGCCCAGAGCAACCAGATCCATGAGGGTAGTCTTCTTCATACCGTGATCTCCCCGTTCATCAGGCGTGGGAGGAGAAGGTCGCGGGCTTTGACCAACAGTTTGTTCTGTTCGAGAAGCCCCTTCACCTGAAAAAAATTGTGTGAAACGGATTCCTCAAATAATCTAACGATGGTCTCCATCGGGACCAGCAACGGCAACCTTTTCAAGTCCTTCGGATAAACATGGGGCTGCGCTGCACCCTTTTGGAATCCGAAGATCTCCTTCTGCTTTGACGTGAGTAACAGGTAGAAGTAGTACAGGCTCTCTGTTGAGGTTCTGCTGATGTAAGAACAGTCAGATGCCCAAATATCTTCGAGGTATAGGTTCACATAGCCAGCATTGGCTCCAGAAGCGCTAACAGTGATGACTGGTCCAATCGCATTAGCAGTATCGTGGTTATAGGCTGGAGACAAACCACCAGCAACAACTGGTACAGAACCATCCTTGGCTGAGTCCTTCGTGATGTTTTTCCCTTTTGCCACTTCTACCACATCGCCCAAGGTCTTCCTCTCCCATCCCTCCGGCACACCGTCGATGATTTTGACATGTTCATGGCCGGGGAAGCGGAGGTGGACGAACCACTCCTTGTAGAGCAGCCTAGTCGTCTGCTCCAGCAGCTGAATCCGCCGCCGATTGTTCTCGATCAGATCGTCGTAGGCGGCGAGGATGGAGGCGATTTTCTTTTGTTCAGGGACCTTTGAAGGAACGGTCGCCTTGACCCGGTAAATGCGCTCAGGGGCGGTATGCCTCACCTTAACCCCCGTGGCACTGCCGCTAATCTGTCCCCTAACAAAACGCGTGTTGAATAGGTAATACAGGAATTTCTTGTCGAGTGCTGTTTCATCAAGGTCTTGAATCAAACCAAGTCGTTGATTGTGTAGGAATTTACCGCCATCGGGAATTAGGGCAGAGCTCCCGAGTAGACCAGGTCCTTGTTCCGTCATGGCGATGATTAGGTCACCCTCTTCTAGGATGTATTCCTCGGGAATTTCTCCTGTATAGAACCGGTCCTTCCCGAGGCGTAGCCTAAAACCTCCTTCTTCATGGAAATTTCCAGGTGTTAGGACAATGTATTCACCGTTGTTAGAGAAATGCTGGCCCTTGAATGCGAACCCGTGCTTCACATGGATTGCATCTCCCAAGGTGATCTCGCGCCAACTCATGTCCCCAACTCCTCGAAGTTCTTCTTTATCGTGGCCGCCAGCACTGCGGCCTCGGCATTGAGGTCCTCCAACTCCACGTGGATCTCTCGCAGTGTTTCCTCGAAGCCGAAGTCTTCATTTTCTTCCTCGGGGGCGACGCCCACGTAACGGCCTGGGGTGAGGCTCCAGTCGTTGGCCTTGATCCCTTTGATATTCACCAGTTTGACAAGGCCCTCCACGTCGCGCAGTCCGGCCGAGGGAAAGCGTTCGGTGAGCCAGCGGGCCTGTTTCCAGAAATAGCGCACCTGCTTGAGCTGCGCGACAGCCAACTGGCGCTCTTCGTCCGCAGCTTTGCGTAAACGGGTGATGTCGCGGCCGTTCCAGGCATCGCTCTCTTTGGCCCTGCACTCCTTCTCGCAGGTCTCGATCAGGCGGGTGGCGAGCTTGTAAAGCAGGTCGCTCTGTTTGACCAGGTTGCGGCTGGTCTCGGCCAGCGGGGCAAGCCGGTCAACCGCTTTTTTGAGTGCGCCGTTGGTAGTCTTCTGCTTTTTCCACGCGCCTTCTTGTTCAGCAAGAACCTTTTTAAACCCATCGACATCTCCCTGGAAGGTGGGCAAGGCCTCTGCCAGTTCCGCCTGCATCTCGGCGAGGGCGGCATCTTCTGGCAGTGCCTCTATAAAGATTTGCATGGTGCTTGTCAGGGTCTTGAGGGCCGCGGCGAAGTCCAGTAGCGGGTGGCTGGCATTACCTTTTTCATTCTTTGCTTTTGTTTTAAAACAGCCCGCGCCTTCATTTAGGGTGCGGCGGCAGTAACCGGAGACCAGTTCGAGATACCTGTCAATCCGGTCGCGGTAGAGCCACACGATGGCCAGCAGGTTCTGCTGCTGCTCGTGGCTGAAGTCGTAGATCTTGCGCGTGACCTTGCGGTAGACGTTGCGGGCGTCGATCATCAACACCTTGTCACGGTGGGCATCGGGCTTGTCGCGGTTTAAAAACCACAGCTCGCAGGGAACCGCGCGGGTATAAAAGAAATTGGGCCGGATAGCCACCATCACGTCCACATCCCCGGATTCCACCAGCTTCTGGCGCACCTTGGCCTCGCCTCCCCCGGCGCCGGAGGCTTGGGAGGACATGACAAAACCGGCCCGTCCCCGTTCGTTCAGGTAGCTGTAGAAATAGCTGATCCAGACGTAGTTGCCGTTGGAAACCTTGCCTTTTTTATTGACTCCGGGCAGGCCGAATGGCAGGCGCGGGTCGGTCTTGACCTTTTCCGCGTCGATCTCATCCACATTGAAAGGCGGATTGGCCATCACGAAGTCGGACTTTCCGAGCAACTCGTGGGGGTCTTCGTAATAGGTGATCGCTTTCTGGATGTCGCCTTCAAGGCCGTGAACAGCCAGGTTCATCTTGGCCAGGCGGATGGTGGTGGCGTTTTTTTCAAGGCCCCGGAAGGTCAGCCTTTCAGCAGGGTGCTGGCCATGCTCCTCCACGATGCGCGCACTCTGCACGAACATGCCGCCCGAGCCACAGGCCGGGTCCAGCACCGTCCCGCATTCGGGATCGAGTACGTGGGCAATCAGGGAGACCAGCGACACAGGAGTGAAAAATTCCCCGCCGTCGTGGGCCTTCTGGTCGGCAAACTGGGTCAGGAAATACTCATATATGCGGCCGAAGACATCACCCGAGACCTTTTTCAGCACGTCGGGGTTGAGCGTGCGCAAAAGCTGACCGAGGACGTCGTTGTCCAGTTCCTGGTATTCACTCTTGGGCAGGATGCCGCGCAGGTTTTCATAATCCGCCTCGATGGACTCCATGGCCTTGATAATGGCCTTGGCACGGTCCGCGCTGTCAGGCAGCGCTACCAAATGGTCGAACTGCGCTTCGGGCTGCAGAAAAATCGAACTCTGCTGGGAAAAGTCTTCCTTGCTCAGCGCCCGGGTCTTCCCGTCGCGGGTAGGCAGATTGGCCTCGATCTTGTCTTTTACCGCCAGAAAGCGACTGTAGGCATGACGCAGGAACACCAGTCCCATGACAGGCAAAAAATACTCGTTGCTGGCATAATTCGAGTTGGCGCGCAGCGTATCCGCCGCACCCCAAAGTCGCTTTTCAATCGCTTCAATGTGCTCTAATTGTGCCACATTCACTCCGTTTATGTTTATCTATAGGGCAATTATTACGCAGCTAATCAGGGGCGCGTTTTTTTTGCGTCGGCTGAGTTAGCCAGGTTAGGTGGTTGAATGTATGGGCAGGGGTCGTGCCAGGCTTTTGGGATCAGCGTGCATGCCCTTGTTGGGTGATGTCCTTCAATGCTTTAGATATCGCATCACTAACCCAAACATTCAGACTTTTTCCTGTTTTTCGAGCCTCTATTGTAATATTCTTATGAATCTCTGGCTCAACGCGTACAACGAACTTACCAGAGTAAGGCTTTTCGGGGTCCTCGCCTCGCTCGGCACAAAAATCCAGATAATCGTCAACTGAATTCTGAAAAGCCTTTTTAAGCTCTCTTACTGTTTCACCTTCAAATGTAATCACATCTCTCAAATTGATAACTTCGCCATGAAAGATGTTGTCATCATCATCAAATTCAACCATTGCAAAATATCCTTTATATTCCATCATGGTTTCACCCCCGATTCCATTAAAAATCTTTGCACAGACTTTACAGACCCTTTGTTTGTGACTCGCTCAGGATGTGGCCGGTGAAAAATAGCACGAACGTCATTAAGCGCCACCCGTATGCGTGATCCTTTGCCTTCGGTCACTTCAGCGCCAAGAGCTGTAAATAATCCCTCAAGTGGGGGGTCAAGTCTGCTGTTGACTGTTGTACAATGTCTTTTCTATGTTTTTCACGCGCACCCTTAGCTTACGATCCGCCGATATCTCTTTTTTCATTTTTTCAATGGCGCTGCTTACAGAGCTGTATTTGGATATGCCAAATTGGCTCCCGATCTCTTCCAGTTTCTCCCCTCTGAGGCGCCTAATAAGAAATATGGCAACATTCCTCGGTTCGTTAAGGACACCCCTCCTTGAAGACAAAAGCGAACTTTCATCTATACTGTAGGCGTTACATATTGCCTTCTTTATTTTTTCCGCCTCTGGCGCCAATCTTCTTGATTCCGGGATTTCATCATGGCGTTTCTTATGAAAGAATCTCTCTTTCACTCTGTTTATAAAACTTTCACTGCCCAACATAGACGGGAACTTGCTCTGTGAAAAGATGCGGTTGATCTCCTCAGGGGTTTCCATTACTACAAACTTTCTGTACGTGTTTATCCCTTCTTTTCTGTCTTTAGTAAAGAGTGAAAGGATGAAGGACTTGTGTAACCAGTTCCATTTCTTAGCATTCGACAAATAGCCTTTGTGACTGCTCCAGACATATTTGTTCAGTTCCTTTACCAAGCCCGCTTCCAAGGGGTTTCTGTGGATGTATCTGACCAATTCCAAAAGATAGCTGTCAGCATCAACTAAAATAGATTTATATCTCCCTCGAAATAGTTGACCGTCACAATGGTGGGCGCGATTAAAGCGCTGGGTGTAAATGCCGTTTAAATGTCTCATGCATCTGGCAAGGTCCCCGCCTGGAGTCTGAATCAAGATGTGATAATGATTGGGGATGAGACAATAAGCGGCAACCCTTACCTTGTACATATCAACGACTTCTTTAAGAAGCTCAACAAACATTGAATAATCCTGTTTGTCCAGGAAAACGGATTCCCCCCTTCGTCCCCTGTTCATCACATGGTACCATGCATCCGGATATTGTATTCTTAATGGCCTGCTCATAAGATCTAATTATCACATCACAGAGTAACAGTCAACAGCAGACTTGACCCCCTCATGACCCCCTCATTTATAAGGTATTCCCTTTCGAGCTTACCAATCTCTCGGAGTATTGACTTTGAAGTAATTTTACCCTTTTCTCCTGCTTTAAAAGTCGCCTGGCTTATTATTCGTCGTTTTTCTACCTCCGGGACTTCTCGATCAAGCTCCACCATACTGTTCAACAGAACAAGATGCTCTGAATGCACAAAACCACTGAATGAGACTTTTCCCTCACCAGAAATTGTCTTGGTTTTCTCCATCCTTTGGACAATTAGTTCTGGTTTGTAGGCTTTAACCCATGAAGGCGTGTGTTACCTCTGCATAACGTCGCCTTCACCCGTTTATCGGGTGAAAGGCGTGGTTGGGACATTTGGTTAAAAAGGCATATCTGTCAACTGTGTAGGCCTGACACCGATGCCTTAGAAAATATGTTTTCTCTCAAGCTTTTATTCACCATTAAAGATGTGGCACTATTTTCTCATGACCTCCTGCATTTCTCCACTGCATTCCGGAAAAAGAAAACGAAAAGCCTTCTATACCAGAATCGATGCTTGATCCTGAGATCATTGCTTTCCCACCAGAACCATCATTCAATTCTATTTCCAGTTCACCGAACAGCGGGAAAGACTTCAAGTAGCCTGAAACCCACCCATCTCCTTCCCATCTCAAGGCATCCCCCAGCCCTTCAGATTCCCATTTCCGTATGACTAACACCGCCTCTCTCTCGATGTCGGAGATTATTACCCTGCCCGGTTGTCGGATGGTCTGTGCTCCAGGAGGCGACCAATCTGGGGTTTTCTTGCGCTGTCGCTCCTCGATTTTCTTTTCCAGCTTCTCCACCAGCATCTTAATCCAAAAACGTTGATTTGGACGAAGGTCTCGCCGGGCGTGATGCCGCCGTAATGATTCCAGATGATCGCGGTGTCCAATTTCGATTAGGGCAGCTCCATGCTTCCACGCCTTAAGCATAGATGCTGTATCTGCATCAAAATTGAGAGCAGCCTCAAATTGTGACCAGGCCACACTCAATTCATGACGGGCTCTTATCGACTCACGACATGTCTCACGCACACGGCGTTCGGGAGCATCCATAAGGGTAGCTGTAACTTTTCTGAGTATTTCATCATCACTGACCGCCCACAACGCCTCCGCTGCTAGACGTAGATCATCCTCAGAAGACTGCTTCAAGTCAGATCGACCTTCTATGAGAGCATTTAGCGATTTAGGATAAAGTGTCACCCAGGCCTGACGTGTGGCTTGTCGTACTTCTTCCACCGGGTCTCGTTCGAGCCCTCCAAGTATTGCTAATACATTAGGAAGTTGCTTATTTAAATCACACTTTGCAGCTAAGTGCGTTGCTCCAATTAGCGCAATACGTGATTCGGTGGACCAACCGGTCCAGTAGTTGCTCCATTCCGTTTGGAGAAGCTTCTCAGGGGCAAGCTGCGCAAGAAATTTGAACAGATTAGTTTCGGCATAGGAGGTAGACATCCTATCAAGAATCCGAGAAATAAGAGCATTGAAAATAGCATCCTCCAAAGGTTGACTGTCCGCCTTGATATTGGAAAGCACGCGCAGAAGCTGTGATACTGCGCGCCATTCTCCATTGGTTATCACCGCTGCTATCAGAAGAACACTTTTTCTATTCTTTAAATAATCATGGCCGAGAAGATATGCCCCCAGTTCCGAAACATTGGACTCATCAGCCACAGTGAAGTTCCCTTTAACGTGAATTAATCCATTTTTTTTGAGCAGCTGATCATCGTCAATTTTATCTGCTTTCTCTAATGCTGACACACCGTAGGCTGCTACCCAGCTATTATCGTGAATAGCCAATCTCTTCAGGCGATTCAGGGTGTTTTCATCCGACGATTTAGCCGCAACGATACGAGCTAACGGGCACAAAGCAAAGACGTCTTCCGCAAAATCTAATTCATTGAAGCGTTGAATAACCTCTCTGATTTCATTATCATCAAGTTTAAACTCTGCCGACACTGCTTCCAAAGCAGCTGCTGCAAGCATACGTCGTGGTCTCGCACCATCCGTTTTGCCCTCCCAATCAGTGTTGAAACCTGAAAGTAACTGTGAAATGACGGTGCGCGCTTCGGCTATCTGGTCCTCGCTATTTCGAATTCGCTCAACACAGTACGTCGATAAGGCATTAGCCGCACTCAACGGAACCTGCCCACGATAAGTCAAGCCTAAATCCAGGAGCCATTCGAGAGCTCGCGGATCTGATGAGTGCCCGGCGAGTCGAATCGCCGGATCTATGTAGAAAATTTGCGGATTGTCTCCGCCGCCATCTTTATCAACTCGTTCGCGCAACCATGGTTCTATCTCGTCAGGCAGTCTCTTGAAGCTAAAACAAGCAAGGAGCTTCAAAATATGCCCTCGCGTATAGGGGTTAACTTCTCCAAAGACACCTTCTGTCCAGTTAAGTGCGGCTGAAACTCCCAATCGAAGCGCAACGTCCCAAGCAGATTCTTTAATCCAGGAATTGAGATCTGTATTGCTCGAGGTGTTTTCAGTATTGCGAATACAATCATTTCTTATGGTTCCCAGTACCGCTTGGTCAGGCTGCCCTGCAAATTCTTGAAGTTGATTTGAGCCGGTGAGTTCACATAGTCGTTTGTATATGATGTAGCGAAAATGGTCATTTGGTCGATTCTCACCATCGCTCGCCAAGAGGCCAAGCAACTTCCGCGGAACCGCTTCCAAATCGATCCCTTTTAGCAAGCCACTGTTAAAAACCACATCGCTAATTTTCAGCCTATTTTTCCCGCAATCGTTTTCGTTTGTTGCGGCAAGAATCCCCTCCCAAATGTTTTCGGCAACCTCTTCCGAATGCGACTTGGCGATCTCTGACAAGGCGCTGAGAGAGAGAACATGAGAGTATCCCTGTCGTTCTACTGAGGGCGAAACCAATTGGCTGATGAGAAAGTTGATCGATTTACTAGAGCAAATCCAGCATAACGCATTAAAAAGAGGTATTGTCCAACCTTCAGCCAGACGCTTTTCCGCTAAAATTCGAAACGACTCCCTTTTATCTTCGGAAAGTCCCCCAAGAGAACAGAGTGTCGATAGCGCGGCATCTCTGACTGATTGATCTCCAGCCTCATCCAATGCAAAATCGTTTAGGACAGCACAAACCCTGTCGTCTCGGTAGCCCAGAACAGACACAATCCATATAAGGTCGGCGTTCGGCTTTTTTTTGAGGCGGAGTACTATTTCCTCTAAGAACGCATTCCTTAGCGACTGCATGATTTGTGAAGGGAACCCCTCAATCCACTTGATCAGAATATTCCTGTACTCAGAGTAATAATGCCGCTCAACACCGGTCTTAACATCGGCAATACACATATCCAGCGCCGAGCCTAAGAGCAGTTCTCGGGCAATGTCTGGATTGTCAGCAGTCAAGTCGGAAAGCCGCTCAAGACCATAGCTGCGCACACGAAAGAACACATCCTGGTCAAATTCAGGTGCGGAACCTTCCGATGACGCTTTATTGATCCAGTTAAAGACCTCATCTGGGTTTTTGGCATTCTCAATGCCGCTAAATACGTCGGATCGTTTTATACTCATGATGACACCTTCGCCAAGCACTCTCGGATAATGGGACTCGCCCATTGCCATTCTCTTTCGTTCTCACGAAGATAGATAAGACCAGCCGATCCAGTTTCCCTGTACAGAATTGAAGCTATGTCTTGCCTGTGGATCATCTTAGTTGCAATATCTATCCAGCTACTTCGTGTATGGATTCCTGGGCTGTTTGTTTGCGTAGCGACTTTGCATAACAAATCCTGGAGATCTAATTTATCGAGATGCTGCCCACCCAGTCGAGGTTCAAGTTTCCAGTTAAGCCATTCTGTCAGATAATTTCCTACTTTTTGCAGAGCGCTTTCTGCTCTATCCAGAAACAAGTTCTGCTCTGCTTTGTCCAGTCTACCAAACTGGCCCCAAATAACTGGTATCTTAAGGCAAGCAAGTATTTCTTTTGAAACTCCAAGCGGCTGTGTGTCACCAATTATATCGCCAAATATGGTTGGCGGATTAATCATTCCTTCTTCGACATATTCCAAGCCACTCATTGGGTGCGAAATAGATTGCAGCAAGCGTCCTTTGGCTTCTGAAGACTCCATTGAGCGAATCATGAATCCAAGCTCATCTACATCAAATTCACCCACAGGCCAACGCGGAATACCAACCTCTCCACCCAACAATTCAGGGGGAATGTTAAACATACCGTGAATCGGTTGGTCACTCCGGGATGTGGCGATTATAGTCAAAGGTTCCCCCGATTCCTGCAGCGCTGTGAGCTCATTAATCGCACCGTTAAGCGCAGCACTGTCGCCTGGCCATACCTCGTCCAAGCCATCAACGACAATTACGATTGCAATCTCATGGCCTTGATTTGCAGATTTTAGGCGACGCACCGCCGCACCTGAACCAATGTCCTTTAGCCTTGGGATGCCACTCCACCCATGAACAATCTCTCCAAGCCATCCACATCTTAAACGGCTTGCGAGTTCCGCGAAAAGAATTATTCCATCACGCGCTTTAAGGTATTTCTCAATCCAATGGGCCAAGGTAGTCGATTTCCCCATCCCGCCTACCCCCGTCAATACGAAGATTGGGCACCCCTGATCCATACGCTCAACAAGCCAGCTCTCGGCGGTTTTGCGGACAACGGGCTCACCTACACTGGGAAGAACTCGAACTTTTTTCCATATATCTGGCGAATATTGATCTTTGATTCTCGTAGCTGTCAACTCGCCGGGGCTATCACAGTCGCAAAGTTCTCTGTTTAGGGCGATCCTATCTAAAGCCTTGCCTACGCCCTCCGGTTCATCAAGCAATTGAGTAGCGATTATGTGTTTAATTCCATCACGAATTAGGTCTCTGCTTAAACCTAAACGTTTGCCGTAATCGCTTATTTCTCTCCAGAAGTGATATAGGTTATCAATTGGAAAAACGTTTTGAAAAAGTTGCATTACAGCTACTACTTCAGTAGAGACTCTGGTCCTGTCTGTTAGTGAAGCCGATTTAGGATCATTCCCAAGTATTAGGTTAACAATCTTGTCAATCTCATCGGCTGGAAGCTCACAATCATCAATCCATTTTTGAACTGAACTGCTAATCTCACGATTTGTAACGAGAACATATTTAAAAACGGCTCGGCCATCAGCTTCAGCAGCCCTGGTGCCTTTGATAAAGGCAGCAACTATTTTTTGAAACGATGTTGCTGTCAGCTTTTTGTTGTTGAGTGACTGAGCATATTTAAATTGATAAAAGGCGCACTGATCTTTATTCATCCCTTCCAGTGGAATCAGAACTGCGTCCTGATCGTAAAGGGATTCTGGAATTAAACCATAAATCTCTACAAGGGCATCAAGTCCATCACTTTCAAGACCTTGCTCCAGAAGGTTGTGTGTTCGCGCAATCAAGCCTGCCACGCCAACAGCCTGGTACAGGAATCCTGAAAGCGCCCATTTCCCTCCGTCACGTCTTGTTTCAGCAGATGCGTTATCTGACACCCCGAACCTCGCTCACTTAGACAACATCCAATAAACTAAGCCACCCTCTCTTCCATTTTGCAGTGTTTATAAGATTCTACCGTCCTTGGTTTAGCACGCTGGATTGTCCTCACAAAATCTTCCACCACATAACTTTGGGATAAGATATTCCTGTGAAAGTCGGTGTCAGGCTTGACTTCCTGACATTTAATTCATGCTCAAGATCAACAAAGTTAAAATGTCAAGCCTGGCACTGTTTTTACATTCTTGAGTTAGGCGCCCAACGCCCAGTTTGAGAGGTGCGGATGAAGCAAGGCGGAAAGAGCATCCTTCTCCAAACTGTTGTTATTGCTTTTTTGTTCTTTATGTCTCCGACCTTTAGAACAGTCATTTAGCGAAGGACTCATCTATCTTTTCTAAACTCTCATGAAACCAACCAGCCCATTTACTAACTGGCTCGATGAGTGCTGTTTCCTTTCGATCCCAAGCAGACTGAATACCCATTATTTTGCCAATTTCACCTGATGCCCAAATTGCGTTTTTAGGGGGTTTTCTAAATCGCCACAATGGACCACCACTAATTCCTTCTGGAGAAGGTAACTCAAAATCATTTCCAGATCTCCAATGCACAGCGTCTTTCCATTCGACTCGATACCTACCTTTAGCATCCAGAGACTCTGGAGATAGAAGGCACCGGTAGGTGATCACCCAAAACCCTTGCTCACTTCTTTCCCTGCTGTAATAAAATGATTCCCAAGGATATCCATTAAGAATAAGACTGTCATTTTCTTCAATTTCGGAATCAGCAGTAGGAACAACTTCAGACGCAATAGCAAGATGTTCCAACGGTGGCTTAAGTTCGTCTCTCACTATCAACAAACCAACGTCAACATCACCCGGAAAGGGTATTATACCAGCAACAAAGTTGGGAATCGGGTTCGTGCACCTGAAATAGCCAAGACGATATTCGAGTTCTCTTGCTGGTTTAGCGATATGTTCGGCAGTAAGGACAGCAAGATGTTTTCGTTTTGTAGCGATAAGAATGCCACTTCCCACACCTGAAGCCTTTTGCCCTTCGACCCCAGGCAAGATGAAGACACAGGGTTTTTGGACAAATTCGTTTATAGCATTCTGGGCTTGGAGTTCTCGTTCGGATTCCATCATGACATAGGATGACAAATTTTTTCGTCGCTATTCTCTGAAAACCATAACACGCTGCGGATCATCTGCAAATCCGGGAATGAGCCCGAAGGGGTCATGGACGGATGCTGTCAGGTGAATTCGCTGGATGGCAGCCGCGGAGTGCCTGACGGCCAGCGGATGGCATCCGTAGCGCGATGGCTCGGCGCGGAGCGTCCGAGCCATCAAGTTAGTATACAGTTTCCAGATAATTCCTATCAAAAAGTTCTTATTTGACAAAAAATGGTCCAGATTTTCCAGTTTTCCAACTGGGTATCATGACATTTGGGGTGTTATTCAGAATCTGGATAACTGCTGAGCGCACAACCGAGAACGAGAGTGATCAGTGGTTTTCATTGAACCCAGGCGGTGAATAGCCACCCCGGACGTCCGCAAGGGCAATCCCTCAAAATAAAAAACCCCGCTCTCTTTTGGAGTAACGGGGTTATTGTATGCCGTAGGCCATTCTTGTTCCTTTTTTGGGTATAAAAGGGAAAATGGGTCGACTTAAAGAATCAGTGATAAAGCCTTTGCGCCGTCTAATTGTAATTAAGGCCTTTATACATGATAACCTGGATATGTCAAGAAATACCGTGATTGGTATCCTGATATTTACCTAACAGGTATGGTATTCGGAATCTTGGATTGGAATCTTCAATGATTGTGCTGCTGCGCGATTACTGCTGATAGTGGACAAGCTGACCGGGGTTGGGCCACAATGGCCCCTGTTGGTCTCTTTCCATCTCAATGCCGGAAAAGATCCATACCGATAAACGCGTATTCGGTCAACAAGAATATGATTTTCAGGGGCAACATAATAAAGGCTAAAGGCGTAATGGGAAGCTACGTTCAAAAAATAACATA
>Ga0207996_1002090_pt1 | contig 12675 bp, 13 predicted proteins | sample AntAceMetag02UKG_FD_184773 | JGI IMG/M metagenome (GOLD analysis project Ga0207996, IMG submission 184773) | Saline lake microbial communities from Ace Lake, Antarctica - Antarctic Ace Lake Metagenome 02UKG (SPAdes) (version 2) | ecosystem: Environmental > Aquatic > Non-marine Saline and... | reverse complement strand
GCTGATCAGGTCGGCAGAGGCATTAGCAGGAGAGGGTTCTGGCAAAGAAGGGATCCATTCCCGCCGACCAAACCCAATGCTCGCAGCAACGCCAAGCTCGCTTGTGACAGACTTTCAATCAGCCCTGGGGTAGAACGCCCCCGGAATCGGCCGCTGCAGCCGCCAGCGAATCGCCATCGGGAGATCGTTCTCGTTGATGGTGACCCTTTGGTTCGCCTATCTTTGGTAAGCGGCTGGATGGATCTACGGTGAGAGCAGCAACTCCTCTGATTACCTGCACGCCGGGGATCCGAAGCGGCAAACCCTGTATTGCAGGCACCCGTATCAGTGTTTCGGATGTGTTGGAGTACCTGGCCAGCGGCATGCGTCAGGAGGATATCCTGGCCGATTTTCCTGACCTGCGGGTGGAGCATCTTCAGGCTGTCTTGAGCTACGCGGCAGATCGTGAGAAGCGCCTGAGTGACCTCACGACCGCGTGATTGCTTCGATGGCTGGGCCCCTTCTGTTTGATGAAAATCTCAGTCCTCGTCTGGCATCTGCAATGGCTGGCTTCTTTCCAGGCAGCATCCACATTCGCGATGTGGGCCTCAAGGGTGCAGCGGATCTTGAAATCTGGAGTTTTGCTCAGCAGCATGGGTTCACCATCGTCACGAAGGATGATGACTTTCGTGGACTAAGCCTTTTACGGGGTGCACCACCCAAGGTGCTGTGGCTGGTTGTGGGCAACACCAGCACTCAAACCATTTCCAGGATTCTGTTGACCAGGCGGGATGTGATCATAGCGTTCATCAAGGAACCCAACACTTCACTGCTGACGTTGCGCTGAGGCTGAGCAGCAGAGCAGCTTCGCCGCCCCCCTCACACCGCCAGCCCAGGAGGAGATGCCACTGAGGCGGCCATCAATCGTGCGGAATCAAACAACTCTGAGGAACTCACTGACGTCGACCTGAGCCTGGCGAAGAAGGCCTGCGAGGGTACCCACCTTGACCGGTCGATGCAACGGAACCACGCAACCCCGGCTACCGCAGCGCATCACCACGTGGCTTCCGTTCTGCCGGACAGCGCTGAACCCCAGGCGTTCCAATGCCCGAATGACCTCCCGACCAGAAAGGTGCGGAAGTTTAGGCATGGGCAGGAATGCTGAACATCGTGACCAGTGGGTGGCCCGTCACAGCGAGTGGGAACTCCTCGAGATACAAGGATGTCGCCTCTCGCAGGTTTGCAAGTGCTTCATCAATGGAATCGCCCTGGCTTGCGGTGCCAGTTTCGGGGTTGTAGGCCACATAGCCGCCTTCTTCGGCTGGGCTGAGCACGGCTGTCAGTTCCATGGACTTACCGCTTTCACTCCATTCTGACAGGGCTGGCAGCGGTCGGAAGATCCTGAAATTCTGACCCCCTTCACACTGCCACCGCCAGCTCCGGATAGAAGGCCCCCGGAATCGCCCTTTGAAGCCGCCAGCGAATCGCCATCGGGCGTTCGCCTTCGTGGCTCACGTATTCGGAAAAGCCGAGGCACAGAAACGGCAGCGTCACGCCACCGCGCCTGTTCTCCTCCCGCACCAACAACAGCACCCGGCTGCCGCGGGCGTGGTGGTGGATATAACGCTGGCCGGTGGATGAGGCTTCGCGGGTGAGACTCTGGCTCTCCCAGTGGAACTCGCGGGGCGAGATGGCGTAGTCGTTGTAGCGGGTGGTGGGGGAGAACAAGCGCTCGGATTTCTTCAGGGTGATGAAGAACACGTCGCAGCGCGACGCCTCATCAAAGAAGACCCCCTCGCGGCCGGGGAAGGGGCGGGCTTCGTTCAACAAGCCAAACGCCGCGAACACCTCGGCGCGGGAGTAGCGGCCATGGAGCATCAGGGGCACCGGCGGTGCTGGCTCGCCAGCGGCCAGAGCCGGCCAATCGAGCGGCGCCACCAGGTGGGTTGTGCGCTCCAGCAGGAGCTCTAACAGCTCCACCAGCTCGGCGCGGATGGCGGAAGCGGCCCAGAGTCGCACCAACGCCTCTGCGAGGGGCACATGGTTGCGGCCATTGCCCCAGAGCTGGGCCAGCAGCATCCGCCACTGGCGCTCCGCACACAGGTCCAACCCCGCCGGATCGGGCGCCACTGGCCGCTGCAACTGATCCACCAGCCAGCGCAGTCGCTCCGAGTCGTCGAGATGCAGCAGGCCGCCGGCGATGCCCCGCCCCAACCGCTCCTCATCCGCCGTGGGCTCCCCGGAGGCTGCCGCCGCCCCCCACCCCAGCTCCCGCTGCAGCAACGCCCAACACCCCGCCACCCGATAAAACTCCCCCAGCTCCATACCGAGCCCGTCGAGCAGCGCCGCCAGCGAGCAGGACCCGAGGCGGCGGCATTCGGCGAGCAGCTGGGGCCGGCGGCTGGGCAGCGACTCGCGCAGATTGGAAAGCACCCGCTCCGTGGAGACGCGATCGAGCTGGAGGCTGCAGCCGGCGGGGAGGAAGGGGAAGCCGGTTTCGATTTACTGGCGCAGCTGGTCGCGGGTGCCGCCGAGCAGGGCGCGGTAGCGGAGGTCGTGGCGGAAGCGGCGGTGGGCCTGGCCGATGAAATCAAGAACGGTGAGGCAGCTCTTGCCCGGGCAGAGGCGCAGACCGCGGCCGAGCTGCTGCAGGAACACGATCGCGCTCTCGGTGGGCCGCAGGAACAGCACCGTGTCGATCTCGGGGATGTCGAGCCCTTCGTTGAACAGATCCACGGCGAAGAGGATCTGCAGCTCACCGGACCTGAGGCGGCGGATCTGCTCGGCGCGCTCGTCGCGAGGGCTGTTGGCATCCAGGGAGGCGGCGCGCAGGCCGGCCGCGGCGAACTTGCGGGCCATCCAGCCAGCGTGCTCCACGCTCACACAGAAGCCCAGGGCCCGCATCGTGGGCAGGTTGGTGATCTTGGCGGTGAGTTCGCGCAGGATCAGGCGCAGGCTTTTCTGGGCCAGCACCTACCCCAAAACCGCCCCACCCCAGGCAGACTCCCTCCAGCGCCGCCCCACCTGATCCAGCGATGCCCGATCAGGACCAGCTGAACGATTTCCGCGAAGGCCCGGAAACGCTGGGCGACCACGCCCCACTGATCTTCACTAGGCGCCTCTGCGATGGGTTCGACGACGAGTTGAAGCCGGGGACCGGCATGGAGATCGGCGGTCCGTTCAAGATTCCCAGGACCCGCAGCCAGGCGGGCGAACGGCTCAGCCTCGATCGCGGAACCAAGTGCTTCGCGCCATCCTTGCTTTGAACAACGCCATGCCATCGGAGAAGGCCGCTGTCGATCTACCCCAGAATCTGCCGTTTCCTGGCATCAGCGAGGAAGTGATTGAACGCGGCTTGATTGAAAAACTGCAAAGCCTGAAATACGACTATCGCCCAGACATCAAGAGCCGCTCCAACCTCGAAAAGAACTTTCGTGAGCGATTTGAGGCGCTGAATCGCGTTCAGCTCACCGATGGCGAGTTTGCCCGGCTGTTGGATGAGATCATCACGCCCGATGTCTTCAATGCCTCGAGGATCCTTCGAAGCATCAATGCCTTCACGCGCGACGACGGCACGCCGCTGAACTATACATTGGTGAACATCAAGGATTGGTGCAAGAACCACTTTGAGGTGATCAACCAGCTCCGCATCAACACAAACAATAGCCACCACCGCTACGACGTCATCCTTCTGATCAATGGCGTGCCGGTTGTTCAGATTGAGCTGAAGACCCTCGGCGTGAATCCGCGGCGGGCCATGGAGCAGATCGTTGAATACAAAAACGATTCCGGCAACGGTTACACCAAGACCCTGCTTTGCTTCATGCAGCTCTTCATCGTGAGCAACCGCGATCGCACCTATTACTTCTCCAACAACAACACTCGGCACTTCGCCTTCAATGCCGATGAACGCTTCCTGCCCGTGTATGAATTCGCCGGCGAAGACAACCAGAAGATCACCCACCTCGATGATTTCTCCGCGCATTTCCTCAAGAAGTGCGACCTCGGCCGCACCATCAGCCGCTACATGGTGCTCCTCGCCGGCGAGCAGAAGCTGATGATCATGCGCCCCTATCAGGTGTATGCCGTGCAGCACCTGGTGAGCTGCATCGCCGAAGACAACGGCAACGGCTTCATCTGGCACACCACCGGCAGCGGCAAGACGCTCACCTCCTTCAAGGCCTCCACCCTGCTCAAGGAAAACGAGCACATCCACAAATGTGTCTTCGTTGTCGACCGCAAAGACCTCGACCGTCAGACCCGCGAGGAGTTCAACCGCTTCCAGGACGGTTGCGTGGAAGAAAACACCAACACCGCCGCCCTGGTGCGCCGTCTGCGTTCCGAAGACTTTGCCGACAAGGTGATCGTCACCACGATCCAGAAGCTCGGCCTGGCGCTGGATGACAACAGCAAGCGCAACAAGCAGCGCAGCAGCAACGGCCAGCCCACCTACAAAGAGCAGCTCACCGGCCTGAAGGACAAACGCATCGTCTTCATCTTCGACGAATGCCACCGCTCACAGTTCGGCGACAACCACCGCGCGATCAAAGCCTTCTTCCCCAGGGCCCAGCTCTTCGGCTTCACCGGCACGCCGATCTTTGAGGTCAATGCCTCCTTGCAGAAGATCGAGAACACCCAGGCCTCGATGCGCACCACGGCAGACCTCTTCGAGAAGCAACTCCACGCCTACACCATCACCCATGCCATCGAGGATAGGAATGTTTTGCGCTTTCACGTTGATTACTTCAAGCCCAAGCTTGAGGCCGAAGGCACCCCGCCCCGGCCCGGAGAAGCGCTATCGAAACGGGCCGTCATTGAGGCCATCCTGGCCAAGCATGACGCCGCCACCGCCGGTCGCCGCTTCAATGCGATCCTCGCCACCGCCTCGATCAATGACGCCATCGAGTATCACGGCCTGTTCCAGACCATGCAGGCGGAAAAGGAGCGCAGCGATCTGGGCTTCAAACCGCTGAACATCGCCTGTGTGTTCTCCCCGCCTGCCGAGGGCGATCCGGATGTGAAGCAGATCCAGGAAGACCTGCCCCAGGAGCAGGCCGACAACACGGTGGACCCCGAGGGCAAGAAGGCTGCGCTCAAGGCCATTGTCACCATCTACAACAGCCGCTATGGCACCAATCACCGCCTCAGCGAGTTTGACCTCTACTACCAGGATGTGCAGAAGCGCATCAAAGATCAGCAGTGGCCTAATGCCGACTATCCCTCAGCGCAGAAGATCGATATCACGATCGTGGTGGACATGCTGCTCACGGGCTTCGATTCCAAGTATTTGAACACGCTCTATGTGGACAAGAACCTCAAGCACCACGGCTTGATCCAGGCCTTCTCGCGCACCAATCGCGTGCTCAATGGCACCAAGCCCTACGGCCACATCCTCGATTTCCGCCAGCAGCAGGACGCCGTGGATGCCGCCATCGCTCTGTTCTCCGGCGAAAAATCCAGCGAGCAGGCCCGCGAAATCTGGCTCGTGGAGAAGGCACCCGTGGTGATCCAGAAACTCGAAGCGGCCGTGCAGAAGCTCCATGGCTTCATGACTTCCCAGGGCCTGGCCTGCACCCCCTCCGCCGTGGCCAATTTGAAGGGCGATGCCGCCAAGGCTGCCTTCATCACGCACTTCAAGGAGGTGCAGCGGCTGAAAACCCAGCTCGACCAATACACCGATCTGACCGAGGAAAGCATTGCCACCATCGAGCAGGTACTGCCGAAGCAGAACCTGCTGGGCTTCAAAGGCCAGTACCTGGAAACCGCCAAACAGCTCAAGGAGGTTCAGGGCAAGGGCGATGACGACGGCGCCGGCACCAACCCCGTCGACCAGCTCGACTTCGAGTTCGTGCTCTTTGCCTCTGCTGTGATTGATTACGACTACATCATGGGCCTGATCGCCCGCTTCTCCGCCAGGGAGCCAGGCAAGACGAAGATGAGCCGCGAGGAACTCATCGGCCTGAGCAGCGCCGATGCCAAGTTCATGAACGAGCGTGAGGCCATCGCCGCGTACATCGGCACACTCAAGGCCGGTGAGGGTTTAAGCGAACAAGCCATCCGCGACGGCTACAGCCGCTTCAAGGCGGAACAATCAGCCGCTGAACTCGCCAACCTTGCCAGCCGGCACGGCCTCACCACGGCTGCCCTGCAAGCCTTCGTGGACGCCATCCTCGAGCGCATGATCTTCGATGGGGAGCAGCTCAGCGACCTCCTGGCCCCGCTCGACCTCGGCTGGAAAGCCCGCAGCCAGGCCGAACTCGCTCTCATGGCCGACCTCCACCCCCTCCTCAGCCAACGCGCCGGTGGCCGCAACATCTCAGGGCTCAGTGCATATGAGCAGTAAGACGAAAACCACCTCCATGAAGGAAGAGGTGAAGACTGTGATGGTGCCGAAGCTGCGGTTTCCGGAGTTTCGGGGGGCGGAGGGGTGGAAACTTATAGCCCTTCAAGAAGTATCCACGCCCATAACTGGAAGAGTGGGTCAAAAGAAACTCACGCCTGTGAGCATTTCGGCTGGAATCGGATTCGTTCCGCAGTCTGAGAAGTTCGGGCGAGACATTTCGGGAAAGCAGTATCAGCACTATACCTTGGTCAGCGATGGCGACTTCGTTTTCAACAAGGGTAACTCGCTCAAGTTTCCTCAGGGCTGTATCTATCTTCTGCAGGGATGGGGGGAAGTCGCTGCGCCAAATGTCTTCATCTGTTTCCGTCTGAAGGGTGGCTACTCGAATGGCTTCTTTCAGAATTGCTTCGAGCAAAACCAACATGGAAGGCAGCTCAAGAGGCACATCACGAGCGGAGCGCGAAGCAATGGCTTGTTGAACATCAGCAAAGAGACATTTTATGGGGTCGAAATCCCAACCCCAACCCTTTCTGAACAACAAAGAATCGCCGACTGCCTGAGTTCGGTGGACCAGTGGATGGCCGCCCAAGCCCGGAAAGTGGACGCGCTCAAGTCCTATAAAAGAGGGCTGATGCAGCAGCTTTTCCCCCGCGAAGGCGAAACCCAACCCCACCTTCGCTTCCCCGAGTTCCAAAATGCAGGTGAGTGGGAGCCGCGTACTCTTGGGTCTGTTTGCAGTTCATTTAGTGGAGGAACACCAAGCACTACCAAGCCTGAATACTATGAAGGGGACATCCCTTTCATAAGGTCAGCAGAGATTGCGAGAGATAGAACTGAGCTTTTCTTGACTCGCGAGGGCCTTGCGAATTCAGCATCGAAGATTGTTGCCAAGGGAGATGTCTTGGTCGCGCTGTATGGTGCCAACAGCGGTGATGTCGCAATCGCCAAAATTAGTGGTGCAATAAATCAGGCAATCTTGTGCCTGAAATCCAAAGAGAGTAACGCCTTCATTTACCAGTTCTTGAGCTTCAAGAAGGACTGGGTTGTGGCGACCTATCTCCAGGGTGGGCAGGGGAACTTGTCGGGAGAGATCGTCAAGTCCATCTCCGTGTGTTTCCCCTTCCCCGCGGAACAACAACGCATCGCCGCCTGCCTTAACAGCCTCGACGTGCTGGTCACCGCCGAAACCCTAAAGCTCGAAGCCCTCAAGACCCACAAGCAAGGGCTAATGCAGCAGCTTTTCCCTTCACCGGAGGAGAACTGAATGATGATCTTCAAAATTAACCGACTCACTAACTTCGGCAACTTCCGCCAGTTTCAATGGGCAGGCACCACACCCTTTTCGAAACGCAACCTCATCTACGGATGGAATTACTCTGGCAAAACTACACTATCTCGCCTGTTTCAGATTCTTGCTGAACCAAATCAGCTCGCACAATGGCAGGGCTGTCAATTCGAAGTAGAGCTTCAAGACGGGACCACAAGGACGCACTCCAACCTGGTTAATCCTCTGCTCATTAAGGTCTTTAACCGTGACTTCGTCCAACGTAACTTTCAGCAGGAACACCAAGCCCCTAGCGTGTTCATTGTCGGTGGCGATGCCATCCACCTGCGCAATCGGATTGCTCGCTTGAGTGAGCACGAGACAAAGGTTCTAAGAATAAAGGTACGCATGTCCGAAGACCATGGGAGGCTACAAAGTGAACTTGATTTGTTGAAGACAAATCATGCTAGGGCCGTTAGCACGGTAACCGGAGACAGAACATACAATCGTACCAAACGCGTAGCTGAACTTGAACGAATCAAAGCGACGCCAGACGTTTTTATTCTTACAGAGGAAGACCTCCAAGCCAAGGTGTCGCTACTCCGCAGCACGGAACAATGGGCGGACATCAATGCTGTTCCCGCTCCAGCGGATAAACCAGATGCTTTGCATCAAGGTTTGCTCCCGGTGATGCAAAAGACCGCATCGAACGAGGCCATCGCCAAGCTGAAAGAAGATCGTGACCTTGAATCATGGATACGAACAGGCCTGTCGCATCATGTGGAATCCTCTCAGTGCGAATTCTGCGGGTCCACAATTTCGGAGGAGCGTCTGACGGCATTGCAAAAACACTTCTCAAAAGCCTACGAAGAGTTAGCTGCAGAAGTGGCTTCTCAAACCTCCACACTTGAAGACATAGAGCTGTCAATTAATCTCCCAGACGAGCGTGACTTCTTTCCAGATCTACGGACGCAGTTTGTTGCTCTGAAGGCTAGGATTGAGGATTGGATCACTTGGGCAGATTCAGCAGTCGGCGCGCTCGCCATGCTCGCCAAACAGAAACAGCTAAGCCTTGAAACTCAACTTGCCTGCGTGGTCGACACAAGACGCACCTCTGAAATTGATCAATTCGTAGCGGACATCAACGCGCTTGTTACATCCCACAATCAAAAGGGCACTCAGATCGACACTGAGAAAAGATCTGCTAAGGGTGCAATCGAGAAGCATCAAGCTGCGAGCTTTTATCAGAATAATAGTGTCCTAGATAGAGAGGCCGCGATTCAAGCTGCCATTGATCAAGTTGAAAAAGCACAAAATGTTCTGACTGAAATCACCGCAAAGAAGCTGGGGGTCGAAACTCTGATCCAGCAGCAATCCATCGCAGCACAAAAGATTAACGAGACGGTCCAGTTTCTTTTGCCGGACAACAACATCTCAGTCGCTGAACTCCCTGGAGGCTCATTTGAATTCAGACGCGATGGTTCACCAGCTAATAACCTGAGTGAAGGCGAGAAGACCGCCATCACCTTTGCCTATTTCCTCGTTACACTTGAAAATAATGGCGCTTCACTAATTCAAACAGCTGTCTTCATCGATGATCCCATTTCTAGCCTCGATTCAAACCACATCTACGCAATTTATGCATTGATTACAAGACAACTGGAGTCATGTCTGCAGATTTTTATTTCCACTCACAACATCGAGCTTTACACCCTGCTCAAGGACTATTGGTTTCAGGCAAGGCAACAGTTTGCGAACCACCCTGATGCATGCGCCTACTACACGCGGCGATACATAGATGGTACCAGCCGCCAATGGCACTCTACGCTCGAGGATACTCCAATTCTTCTTCGAAAATACAAATCTGAATACCAGTTTATTTTTGACCAATTGCACCTCTTTGCATCATCGCAGGCGCCGTCTCTTCATGAAGCTTATACCTCCCCCAACTTGCTGCGCAAGTTCCTTGAAGCATACCTTGGCTTCAAAAAGCCTTGTATATCAAAATGGTCAAACAAGCTTGACCTATTGTTTGATGTAGATATTGATCGGGTCGAAATCCAGAAGTTCGCTGACGATGCGTCGCACTTGCAAGGATTGACCCGTGCTCTCCAGCAACCAGACTTTATCTCTAATGCACAGAACACTGTGAACAAGGTTATCCAAGCCTTGAAAGCGAAAGACATCATGCACTACACGTCCATGTGCACTGTGATCGGAGTTAGTCCTTAATGGCTCTATGAGTGAGTTCATCTTATACGCCAGCGACGACGGCCAAAGCCACATCCAGCTGCGGGCACATGAGCAAACCGTCTGGCTGACCCAGCTCGAAATGGCGGAACTCTTCGATGCCACCAAGCAGAACATCTCCCTGCACCTGAAGAACGTCTTTGCCGAAGGAGAGTTGGTCCCAGCGGCAACTGTCAAGGAATCCTTGACAGTTCAGATCGAAGGCAGTCGCGAGGTGCAGCGTCCCGTCACCCTCTACAACCTCGATGCGATTCTGGCCATGGGCTACCGGGTGCGCTCGCCCCGTGGCGTGCAGTTCCGTCGGTGGGCTTCCACCATCCTGAAGGACTACCTGATCAAGGGTTTCGTGATGGATGACGAGCGGCTGAAGAACCCCGACGGCCGCCCGGATTACTTCGACGAGATGCTGGAGCGCATCCGAGATATTCGGGCCTCCGAGAAGCGCTTTTACAAGAAAGTGCGCAACCTCTTCGCCCTCAGCAGCGACTACGACAAGACCGACAAGGGCACCCAAGTCTTCTATGCCACCGTACAGAATCTTCTCATCTACGCCGTGACCAGGAAGACTGCAGCCGAACTCATCACCGCACGGGCAAATCCCGCCGATCCGCATTTCGGCCTGCTGACCTGGAAGGGCGACAAGGTGCGCAAGGCGGGCATCGTCGTGGCCAAGAGCTACCTGAGCGAGGATCAGATCATCACCTCCAACGGCTTCCCTCTGCTCACCCATGCAGGTTTGACAACGACCGCAAGAGGCAGGATGCCCTTCACGCCGATCAGCAGGATGAGGCCATCCTCAAGGCTCTGGAAACCAATATGAAACGCCGCCCCAAGCCATGACTGACCCCAACCAGAAGCAACTCGGCAGCACCCTTTGGGCGATCGCCGACCAATTGCGCGGAGCGATGAATGCAGACGACTTCCGCGATTACATGCTGTCGTTTCTCTTTCTGCGCTACCTGTCCGACAACTACGAGCTGGCAGCGAAAAGGGAGCTGGGCAGCGATTACCCAGAGCTGGAGGATGACAGCTATCTGGTACCACTGAACATCTGGTATGAACTCAACCCTGAGGATATCGATGCTTTTGAAAAACAGATGCGCCGAAAAATCCACTATGTGATTCAGCCAAAATACCTATGGAACAGCATTGCCCATCTGGCGCGCACCCAGAACGGTGAACTCCTGAACACGCTTCAGGGTGGCTTTCAGTACATCGAGAACGAATCGTTTGAGAGCACATTCCAGGGGCTGTTCGCTGAGATCAACCTGGCCTCCGACAAGCTCGGGCGAACCTACGCGGATCGCAACGCCAAGCTCTGCACCATCATCACCAAGATTGCCGAGGGTCTGGCGGAGTTTTCTACCAACATCGATTCGCTGGGGGATGCTTACGAGTATCTGATCGGGCAGTTTGCCGCTGGTTCGGGCAAGAAGGCGGGAGAGTTCTATACCCCTCAACAGATCTCAGACATCCTCTCCGGCATCGTCACACTCGACAGCCAAGAACCCAGAACCGGAACGAAGCAGCGACTGGACAGCGTGTTGGATTTCGCCTGTGGCTCAGGCTCCTTGCTTCTCAACATCCGTACGCGGGTGAAAAAAGCGGGCGGCACGATTGGCAAGATCTTTGGCCAGGAAAACAACATCACCACCTACAACCTCGCCCGCATGAACATGCTGTTGCATGGGGTGAAAGACACGGAGTTTGAGATCTTTCACGGCGACACCCTGCTGAACGAATGGGACATGCTGCGCGAGCAGAATCCAGCCAAGAAGCCGAGCTTCGATGCCATCGTGGCCAACCCGCCCTTCAGCTACCGCTGGGAGCCCACCGACGCACTTGCCGATGATGTGCGCTTCAAAAGCCATGGCATGGCCCCGAAATCCGCTGCAGACTTTGCCTTTCTGCTCCATGGCTTTCACTACCTGAAAGACGAAGGCGTCATGGCCATCATCTTGCCCCACGGGGTGCTCTTCCGTGGCGGAGCCGAAGAACGGATCCGCACCAAGCTGCTCAAAGACGGCCACATCGACACCGTGATCGGCCTCCCCGCCAATCTCTTTTACTCCACAGGCATCCCGGTCTGCATTCTCGTGCTCAAGAAGTGCAAGAAGCCCGATGACGTGCTCTTCATCAATGCAGCCGAGCACTTTGTCAAAGGTAAGCGCCAGAACCAATTAACTCAGGAGCACATCAGCAAGATTATCCACACCTATCAGCAGCGGGAGCCAGAACCTCGTTACTCCCGCCGGGTGGAGATGGCGGAGATTGAAAAGAATGACTTCAACCTGAACATCTCTCGCTACATCAGCACGGCCGTCGCTGAGGAGGAGATCGACTTGCTGGCCGTTCATTCCAAGCTGGCCTCCCTTGAGCAATCCATTCGTGATGCTCGAGACAAACACAATGTGTTCCTTGAGAAATTAGGCCTACCCCCCTTGCTGTGACGGCAAAGCTGAGCCATCCAGACGCCATGACCCCCGCCCGTCCCTTCGCCCTGCGTCTGTTCGTGCCCTCCAGCCAACCAGAGGGCATGCGCATTGTGGAGAAAACGAACTGGAGCGGCATCGGCTTCGTGGTGCCCCGCTCCCAGCTCAAGGAATTCACCCAGCGGCCTGAGGCCGCGCGCCCGGGCGTCTATGTGCTCTCGGGGCCAGATCCGGAGGGCGGCAGTGATCGCGTCTACATCGGCGAAGCCGATCCCCTAGGTGTGTAGTCCCACCACGTTGTTCAGCTGACAAGGGGGTGTGAGGTCGCCAGGGTCGGAGTGTCACCACCGTCCCAAGACCTCACACACCATGCATAGCCACCCTCTGGCCCGACTGACACCCATCAG
>Ga0207996_1002089_pt1 | contig 12676 bp, 10 predicted proteins | sample AntAceMetag02UKG_FD_184773 | JGI IMG/M metagenome (GOLD analysis project Ga0207996, IMG submission 184773) | Saline lake microbial communities from Ace Lake, Antarctica - Antarctic Ace Lake Metagenome 02UKG (SPAdes) (version 2) | ecosystem: Environmental > Aquatic > Non-marine Saline and... | reverse complement strand
ATTTGGCATAGCAAATTTCCTTGTGATCCAGTAATTACTGGTTTCTTCATTATAAACATCTTTTTTTTCAAGTTTTGTTTTTACAACCTTATTATTCTCCAGATTATAAGTAAATGCCCTTAGTTTTACAATTTTCTCTTCATCGTCATCCCGATATAAACGAATTCCAATATTTGCCCAGGAAAATCCCTGATTATCAAGTATTTTTATTCTGAAATGTCGTTTAAAATGTAACTGAAATCCTTTTCGGTTTCCTGCATCTTTTGAACGAATTTTGGTATTAGCATATTCAAAATATGAATTTCCATAATCAAAAATAAAATAGGCATGAGCATTTGAATCAATGGGGCAAATTTGGTTTTTTAAATCTTCAGACGATATCTTTCCAAACTTTTCTGGTGGCTTTTGGGAAAACAATACTAATGAAATGCTTGTAAAAATGATTAAGGATAAAATTTTTAGGTTTATTTTTCTTTGCATGGCTTATGGTTTTAAAATTCTATAATTTTTTTCTGATATTTGCAGGTATCGGTATGCGGTTATGGTGCATGCCGCATTTTTAATACTATTTTTCTTGATTTGTACCATTTTCATATATGCAATTATTTGTCTTGATAGTACTTTTTGTGGCTTGAACGTGAGCTCTTACCTCACATTTTCACCCTTACTCCGATAGCTATCGAAGCGGTTATTTTCTGTTACCCCGTCTTTCCGGGGCACCTTCCCGTTAGGAAGTATGGTGCTCTGTGTTGTCCCGACTTTCCTCTCCGGTATTAAACCGCAGCGATAGAACAAATTGTTGTTATTTTTTGCAAAGGTAATATTTGAAATTGATTATTGATTATTGATAATTGATAAATTTTATTTTGATTTGCCGGGATGAATAATTATTTGATTACTCTTATAGTATCTTCATTAAGTTTTGCTTCAATAGGAAAAGATAAAGGAAGTTCACACAATCCGCAAAGCGGATAAATATGAATAGCCCTGTACATAGTGCAGGGTATGAGAATACCGATTCCTAATTTAGAATCCTAAAAGGATTCAATATTTTTGGTCTTTGCGTGAAATGAGTCCAATACTCAGGATTTAAAACCCCGAAGTTAATAATGAATTGACAAAGTTGAATGTTTATTTGTTTTTATGCAAAATAGGGGGTTCTTAGACCCTTACTGAAAATAAAGCCGCCAATTCGCTAATATTCTTATAACGAATCAGCGGCTGATAGAATAATAAGAAAACTTTAATACCGGTTTAGCTTCTGACATATACGCCGAGTACTTCGAGTAATTGCGGATTGTCTTCGAAGGCGATTTCGGCAATTTCGTAGAAATCGTCCATCCAATCGTCTATAATTTTTAAAGCAGCAAGCTTGTTTTTAGTGGCATCCTGCGATTCGCCTTTTTCGCGAACATATTCGAAACGATTCGAAACAACCTCTGCGGCAACATTATTTGCTTTTGTTAAATCTTCGAGGGTAATTTTTATTGCCGCAAAACGCTGTTGCAAAGTTTCGTCGTTTAAGATTTCGGTATAGAATTTTTTAATTATTTCCATGCGGCTGAGATAATCAGTAGGAATGCAGCCGTTAATTCCCAGAAGATGCAGGATTACGGGATCATTTTTAAATATTACTTTTGCTTTTTTGCGATGAGGATAATAAATTGAGAATAGTTCCTCTAATTTTGTGTCAAGGCCGTATTTGGCTTCCTTGGTTTCATCGTCTTCTGTTATTTTAAAATCGTAAGCATTTCTCGCTACGAAAAAGATTTGTTTTCCTTCTGATAATTTTACTTCGTCGTAACCGAATTCGGCCAGAGTCGGGGTAATTATCGGGTGATTCAGAGCGTTTTCAAATGTTGTATTGTATTGCTCCAATCTTTCTTTTTGTGTTTTATTATATCTGTATGACATGTGTTTATATTTTTTAATGATTAAATGATAGAATGATAGAATGATAAAATGAATGAATGCTTGAATGAGTGGATTATTAAGGGGGGATGAGGATAATGTTTTGAAAATGTATTCTGACATTATTTGGATGAATTTGGGGTAAAAACGAGTCAATCGTGGGCAAAAACACCCCAATTGTCTTTAAAAACATCCCAATTGTCTTCAAAAACGGGCCAATCGACTCTAAGAACACCCCAATCGTTTTCAAAAACGGGTCAATCGTTTTTAAAAACAGGCATATTGTCTTCAAAAACACCTCAATCATCCATAACGACACCGGAATTGATGAAAAATTAAAAAAGAAAGGTGTTTTTCCATGCAGGCTAATATTACTATAAGAAGCAAACATTTTAAATATTTTGACCAAGATTTTCTTTGTTCTATAAAACTTATTCTAAAGAAGTTTTGAACTGTAAATATACAAAATATTTAAATTAACAAGTTTTTATTGGTTTTTTTTTGGAAAATTTTGATCTTGTGTTTTGCGGTGGGTGAAGAATGGATTAAGCTGCCGGCTTGGCTGCCGTAATACAATGGACTATCGGCAAATCCAAAGCCTTAAATCCACTGCAATCCGCAAAGCGGATAAATATGAATAGCCCTGTACATAGTGCAGGGTATGAGAATACCGCTTCCTAATTTAGAATCCTAAAAGGATTCAATAATAATATTGAGGTAAATTTAATAAATTAATCAACCATATTGCAAGTATTTTGATATATTTAACCCCATTGGGGTTACTTTTGTGGCTTTCATCTTTTTAACCACAGATTCCATCTGTGGCTATTCACCTTTAACCACTTCGTGGTTTGATGATGCATAAAGATAAATTTCTAATCTTTATTTATTAGGGTTTAGAAATAACATAAACCACCACTTTTTTCTATTGTAAAAGTATTCAGGGTCTAAGACCTCGAAGTTAATAATGAATTGACGAAGTTGAATGTTTATTTATTTTTATGCAAAATATGGGTTCTTAGACCCTTACTGTTAAGTGAAAAATAATTCTATATTTTTTGGTTATTTACATCCAGTAAGCGTTTATCCGTTAATTGCCCAATGTAGTTCATTTTGTACCATTTATAAAAGACTTGTGTAATTTCTGCTTTCGGAGGATAAACAATACTGCTTCATCAATTATTCCAACTACTCTTTTTTTCCTTCCCGAAATTTCCAGGTAAACCATTCAAAACCGCCGATAAGTACATAGCAGTTGCATGGGGTGTAGTTCAACATGGACTCATCGCTGGGTTTTCGCTTTGGCGGAACATGCTTTGCAGATCGCTCAGAGTCCTACTTATTAGTGGTTGTTTTTATTACTATTCTTTTGCTAATAATATAGCTTTATCAATTAATTTCTTTTTATGTTTAATAATGCTATCAATATCAGGTATATCAAACTTCTCCCCGTCAATTTCAATCTTTTGAGAATTAGAAGTAATGAATAAATCACAAATTTTCTTTTTTTGATTATCTTCAAGTATTATTGAAAATTTTCCTTTAAAATCTCTATACCCAATAGAATTAGTATCAATTTGTTTGTTTTGTGCAAGTATTGTCTTTATTACATGAAATGTTTTTAATTCCATTTCAGTAGTTATAATTCCAGAATTAATTTTATTGGCTTCTTCCACAATAAGTCGGTCTAATGCAGACTTAATTGAAACAGAATAGATCAATTCACGTATTTGATTTTCTGTACTTTCGTTTAATCTTGACCCATTCATTTTAGAATATATAGATCGAATAAACTCTCTTGATGGGTTAGCAAATTCCTTATATAATGCTTCTTCAAAACTTTCAATGAAAAAAAGTTTTTGAGCTTCTTCAATTATTGTTCTAATTTCAATAGCTGACTGATGAAAATAAGCAAGTGTTTCAAATGAATCACCTTCAAAGTTTTTAAAATTAAAAGTAAAAAAAGGAGTTGGATGTAATGATGCATTACCATTAATATTTCTACAAAAAAATTGATATTCTATTCCATTAGTAAGAATCCCAATTTTTGATTCAGCAACATAAATAAAGTATTCATTTAACTGTCTTAGATGTTTGTCTGTTAACTTTTGACCTGCTTTTTTTACCTCAATCAATATTTCTGGTTTTTTCCTGAATTGAATTGCATAATCTACTTTTTTTCCTTTCAAATCTGCAAAATCCGCGTCATATTCTGGAATTAGGTTACCATCCTCAAATCCTCTATTATATCTTAACATCTCGAAGAATGGTTCAACCAAATACATTCTTGTTTTTGCTTCATTATCAGATGATGTAATAGCTCTTTCAATGTCAAAAGATTGCATTGATCTTTTTAATTCTTTTACTATTAATGTAATGTTTGCCATTTCTATATTTTTCAATCATTATTTTTCTTATTTCGATATATTTATTTTATAAACTTTCATTTTTTTCTTCAATAAAACCAAGTTGTAAAGCATTTTAAACTAACTCTTGAACAAAGTAACAAAAAATAATTCATATTATGAAATCAATAATAAAAAAAGAAAAAATATCATTCGGAAAAAATCGGGGCAGGCTATGGTTTTGGGGTTTGAGTTTTCAATCATCAATAATCAATAATCAATTAAAAGATAGGGTTTTGTATTGGATTGGCGATAGGGGAATTTATTTGGGAGTTAGTGAGTTGTGGGTTGCGGGGATTGAACCGTGAGTATATGAATAGTAGCCGACTGCGAGCTTCATACCTATCAAAATACACGAAACTTGAAGCGGGCTACAACCTTTGAATTTACTACAAGCTCGGCTATTATTTTTATACATTGTTGTATGCTGGGCTTTATTTATTAACAGTTGTTTATCAATTTATTACGATCCATAATTCGCACAATCGGGATGTGCTTGGCTGTATGGGCAGGCTAAAGAAACTTATTTTTAATAAATTCATCAAAAACTTCTTTATACTGCTTGCTGATTGGAATACGTTCTTTCCCAAAAAGAATACGGTCACGCTCTATTGTCTTGATTTTATCGAGACCTACAATATAGGATCGATGTATTCGCATAAATCTATCTGTCGGTAATTTTTCTTCTAAAGATTTCATTGTTGAATGAAAAACAATTGGTTTATTCGATGATTCTATATAAAGTTTAACATAATCTTTGAGTCCTTCAAAATAAAGTATTTCGGTATAATCAATGCGTTTAACCTGATAGTCTGCCTTTACAAACAGGTAGTCGCCATTTGATGTTACTTTTGAATCAGTGTGTGTATCTGAAGAAGTTGTAAGTTTAAAATATTTTTTTGCACGATTAGTCGATTTTAAAAACACTTCATAACTTATTGGTTTAAGCAAATAATCAAGTGCTTCGAGTTTAAAACCTTCAATGGCATATTTATCAAATGCTGTGGTGAAAATCACCCTGCTATTTTCATCTAAAATACGTGCAAATTCAACACCAGTAAGGTCGGGCATTTGAATATCCAAAAATAAAAGCTGTACAAGGTTTCCCTCTAAAAACTCCATAGCATCGATGGGGTTGTCGAACTGACCCTTTAGTTCTAAAAATGGTGTTTTCTGAATATAACTAACAATCAGGCCCAAAGCTAAAGGCTCATCATCTACCGCAATACATGTAATTTTATTCATAATTAATAATTCAAGGGAATATGCAATTCTATTGTATAAACATCCTTTTTGTCGGATTGAATAAGTCGTGCTTTATCTCCATATAATAAATTGAGTCGGCGTTTGATGTTGACAATACCCAGACCGCCTTTATTGTTAGCTGCTTTGCTTTTATTTTTCGAGATGCTATTTTCACATTTAAATAAAAGCTTGTTGCCTTCCGTTTTTAGTAAAATTGTAATAAATGAATCATCGCGATAACTAATGCCGTGTTTAAACGAATTTTCAACAAAGGGAATAAAAATAAGTGGTGGTATTTCTACAGAAGGAACATCTTGTTGAATATTTACAGATAGTTTAACCTTTGATGTAAGCCGCTGTTGCATCAGATCAATGTAGTTTTGCATGAATTCAAACTCTTTTTTCAAAGCAACAGTTTTAATATCCGATTCATAAATTAGATACCGCATTAAACCTGACAATTTTTCGACGGCTTTTTGGGCCTTATCTCCGTCAATGGCAATTAATGCATAAATATTGTTGAGCGAATTAAAGAAGAAATGCGGACTGATTTGATTTTTCAGGAATGCCAATTCCGACTCCACACTTACTTTTTCTATCTCTTTTTGTTTGGTTTCATTTTTTCTCAGCTTTTGAATTATTGCCATTCCGCTGCTAAAACCAAGAACCACCAACATCAAAAAGAAATTGTCGACAAGTTTAGGATGCAGGCCAAAAGTCCTGTTCGGAGGCGAGGTTCTTCCAATATGAATGTTCTCAGGTTTTAAACTTTCTAACTGTAACAGATTGTAAAGATATTGTGAGGTGAGAAGCAATAAAATTGCGAACAGTAAAATTACTCCAAAGAAGTAAATTTTTCTTTTTGCAAAGAAAAAACGAGGTACTATGACCAAATAGTTTACGTAGAAAGCTACAATCATAAATGCTAATTGATAGTAATAACTATACATCCAAAAAATAGCCCGGTCGTTATTCCTGTCGAATACAAAAAGTGGGAGAATGGAAAAAAGCAATATTCCAACAATATGTGGTAAGCATTTTTCTATTCTGTTTTTAGAATTTTTCATTTCGTAAATTTAATAATTTTAAAGATTACTGATAAAAATCTTATATAATTTCACTATTCGTGTCTTAGAGCTTCAATAGGATTTAATGCCGATGCTTTGCGTGCCGGGTACCATCCAAAAAATACTCCAATAAATGTACAAAACATAAATGATAATACAATAGAATCTGTTGTAATTAACACAGGCCATCCCAATATATTTTCTACAATGTTTGATGCAACAATACCTAAACCAACACCAATAACTCCACCCAAAACACTAAGCAGCGTAGCTTCTAAAAGGAACTGCCGCAAAATATCTTTACCCTTGCCACCAATAGCCATTCTTAATCCTATCTCGCGTGTGCGTTCGGTAACCGAAACATACATAATGTTCATAATCCCAATACCTCCTACAACTAACGATATTGCTGCTATTGAACCTAACAACACCAACATCATTTCCGATATCGATCCAAAATTGCTTATCAGTTCCTCTTGCGTTCTGATTTCAAAATCATCGTCTTCGCTATCTTTTAATTTATGCGACAAACGTAACAATTCGGTAATTTCAGCACTTGTTTCAGTAATCTGATCTTCCGATTTGGCTGAAATTACTATGGCACGCAAAAACGTTTGTCTGAACAGTCGTTTCATTACAGTTGTGTAAGGCGCAAGTACCATATCGTCTTGATCTTGTCCAAAAGTATTGTCGCCTTTCTCTTTTAAAGTACCTATAATTTTAAAGGGAATTTTATTGAAACGTATGGTTTTACCAATAGGGTCCACACCTTCTTCAAATATATTGTCAATGATCGTTTGTCCGATTATACAAACCTTAGCAGCTTTTTTTATTTCTTGCGTAGTATAAATGCGTCCACTTTCAATCTCGTATTTTTTTATAAAAGGATAGTCTTCGTTTCCGCTATAAATTTTAGTAGGCCAGTTATTTGAACCATAAACAATTTGACCGCTACCATCCATTTCCGGTGAAATGGCATCTGTTAATGTGCTGTTGTTTTTTAAATAAGTCACGTCTTTAACCACAAGAGTTGGCGATGTTGAACGTCCCTGGTGTACGCCGCCACGGTTTTGACTTGCCGGCATTACATTAATAAGGTTGGTTCCCATCGAAGAAATGGTTTCACGAATACTTGCATTTGAGCCCTGACCAATGGCTAACATGGCAATTACAGCAGCTACACCTATTACAATGCCGAGCATTGTTAAAAACGAACGCATTTTATTTCGTCTAATGGCAGCTATGGCGATCTTAAATAAATTAATCAGTTTCATTTTTTTAATTTTTGCTGTAAGAACTAATTGTCAAATGCATAATTTTCATCTTTTAATTGTGTAAGAACATCAACTGCTTTCTGCCTGTTTCTTATCATCTCATCTTTAATAATATAGCCATCGCGAAAAACTACATTCCGATTGGTTAATTCAGCAATATCGGGTTCATGGGTAACAAAACAAATGGTCATCCCTTTATCATTTAAATCCTGAAAAAGGGCTATAATTTCAAACGATGTTCGCGTATCAAGGTTGCCTGTTGCTTCATCGGCAAAAACAACCACCGGACTATTTACAATTGAGCGGGCTATTGCTACTCGTTGCTGTTGTCCTCCGGACATTTGATTAGATAAATGTTTCATTCTGTCTTTTAAGCCTACTGCAATTAATGCTTGTTCTGCTTTTTCCTTTCTTTCGGCACTGCTTACTAAAGGGTTGTATAAAAGTGGTAATTCTACATTCTCAAAAGCCGATGTACGCGGTAAAAGGTTGTAGGATTGAAATACGAATCCCAGTTTTTGATTACGAATATCTGCCAGTTGGTTCCTATTTAAGGATTTTACGTTTTCTCCGTCTAGAAAATAATCGCCTTCAGTAGGCAAATCAAGGCAACCCAGAATGTTTAGCAAAGTAGATTTCCCCGAACCACTTGCACCCATTATGGCAACAAATTCGCCTTTTGAAATAGATAAATCCACTCCTCGCAATGCCTTTACGGTTTCCTCACCAACCTGATAATTTTTATGCATGTTTTTTATCTCGATAATTATGTTGTCGTTCATTTTCAATAATTTTCATTCTTGCTTTTTCCTTCATAATTAATGAGGGCCACCGGGACCTTTATGTCCTTCCTGAATAAATGGGCTTTTTTGCTCATCATTTTTAGTGTTTGTATCTTTAATGTCAGTGCTACTGGTAAATTCAAAAGAAGTAACAAGCAGATCACCTTCATTTAGTCCTGAGATTACTTCAATATTTGAATCATCATCAATACCTACTTCAATTACAACAGGATAAATGCGATCATCATTTTTTACCCAAACCATTTTATGTGAATCGTCAAGTTTCTGCATTGCTCTTTGAGGAGGTTTAGGTCTGCTTTCGTTGTTAGCTGACATGGCTTCATTCATTGGTGGATTTTGTTGTTCAACTGATAAACTCCTTCTATAATCATCTAATAATTGTTGGTCGGGAGTAAAACGAGTAGCCTTTGCTGCTATTAATAAAACATCTTTAGCCTCTTCAACATAAGTGGTTATGCTGGCAGTCATTCCCGGCTTTAACTTTAAATTAGGATTACTTACGGTAATAATTACGGTGTAGGTAATTACATTTGACGATTCGTTGGGCTGTAACCGGATCTCCGATACTTCACCCTCAAAGTTCAAATCAGGAAAGGCATCAACCGTAAATTCAACGCGTTGTTCTTGCTTTACTATACCTATATCCGCCTCATCAATATTCGCTTCAACTTGCATTTCCTTTAAATCGTTGGTAATAGTAAATAGTTCGGGAGTATTCATGCTTGCAGCCACCGTTTGCCCTTCTTCTACTGCACGATTAAGGACTATGCCATCAATGGGAGAATAGATCGTAGCATAGCTTAAATTTCGGGCAGATCTATCCATGTTTGCTTGTGCTGATTTTACTGCTGCTTTGCTTTTTTTAAAGGTATAAATTGCCAAATCGTAGTCACTTTCAGCTAAAAGCTCTTTATCAAAAAGAATTTTCATTCGTTCAAAATTGGCATTTTGATAATCATATTCTGCATGGGCATTATCCAAATCAGCCTGGGCATTTTCGAGGCTTGATTGTAGAGTAGATTTATCAAGTTCGGCAATTAGTTGGCCTTTTTTAACTATGGAATTAAAATCAACATATAGTTTTTCAATCACCCCCGAAACCTGTGTTCCAACAACAACTGTATTGGTAGCCTCCAAAGTTCCGGTAGCCGTTATCGTATTACTTACCGATCCTTTTTTTACAATCTCAGTTTTAAAAATATATTCCTGGTCGCTGTTTTTCCATGAAATATATGTGAATGTGGCTATGGTAATTAAGAGTAAGCCTATTGTTGATATTAGCAGTTTCCTGTGTTTTAAATTTATTTTCTTCATGTCCTTTTTTTTAAAATAATATTGTTTTGCCCATATAGTATGCAATAATTTTATTTTGCAGTAATACATTATATTTTGCTTGTGTTAGTTTATTTTCAGCCGTAACTAAATTGTTTTTTGAGGTTAGAAAATCAACCGAATTTATCATGCCTTGAGTAAACATTTCATCTGAGAGCTGGTATGATTCATTTTCTGCATCATACTGTTCTTGCAGTGCCAAATAGTTACTGCTTGCTGTTTGAACATCAATACAAGCCTGTTCAATATATTTGCGCAAATCATTTTTTAAATCAATTAAGTCCAGCTTTTCATTTTGATTTTGGAATTTTGCTATAGCTACGTTTGTTTTAACTTTTTTTCGCTGAAAAATGGGAACTGATAACGAAAGTCCAATAAATGGATTTACCTTATTTGAAAACTGTTCGCCAAAATTATTATTTTCCATTGCAGAATTATATCCTGTTCCAATACTTCCACCCAGCGATAATTGAGGCAATGCATCAGCTTTGGTAATTTTTATATCCATTTGGGTACTTTCCAGGTTCAATAAAGCCGATTTAATAGTTGGCTGTAGTCCTAAAGCTACATTGTAAACTAAACTAGCATCCGTTTCAGAAACATTTTTTATTAAGGCATCAATATTGGGTTCTTGTATGGAAAATGAATCGTTAATAGGCATATTCATTAATTGCATTAGAGCAACTAAATTTATTCGAAGTGTATTTTTTGCGTCAATAAATGTAGCTTTATCTGAAGCGTATTGTGATTTTATATTTAAGAAATCGGAAGTCGAAATAATCCCAGCCGACTTTCGTGCTTCTGCCAATTCTAATTGTTTTTCAGTCGATTTAAGCTGAGCTTCGTAGTTTTTAACATTCTCAATTGCAAGCAAAGCATTAATATATGACGAAAGCACATTTAAACTGATTAATTCCTTTTGAGTTTGAATATTAGATTCTGATGCTGCAAGGTTAGTTTTACCCTGAGCAATGATGTTTTTAAGTTTTGCTCCATTGTAAAGGGTTATTTCAGAACCTAACGAAATTGAAAGATTGGCACTATTACTATTGGTCCAACTACCCTCTGTTTCGTTATCCTGGTAATTATTTATTGAACTTAATGTTTGATTACCATTAAAATATAAATTAGGTCCGCGTTCAGCTTTTGATTGAACCAGATAAGCATTTTGGATTTCAACGCTATTATTTGCCCTGCTTATTTCGGTGCTATTTTCCCATGCGTAATTTATGCAGGTTTCTAATGAGAACGGTTGTTCTTGTGCTTTTAGAAATTCAGGAATAATACTCAGTATAATAATCTGAACTAAAATTAGGTGCTTTATCATATAACCTTTGTTTAAATTTCGAAACAAAGATTCATGAACTTAGTTGTACAGATCAATTAGTTTAGACTATTGCTGTATAATTTTAGAAGTTTGATAGTTTTTTATCGATGAGTGTTTTGGAAAATTACTCAACTATTGTAGTTTTCATTTGTGTCCAAGAATTCTAACTGGCAAATTGCACTCTTTTGAAAATTTTGGTTTGTGAGTGAGCCTGTGCGATTTGTCCCGATAAAAATAGGGATGTGCAATGTGCGTGAGAATCATCAACTGTCTCGAAGGGCAAAATCGGGCGGACAAAAACTAATTTTTTCTTGCATCAATCTTCAATCAGTGTTAATATTTAGTCAATCTGTTTCTCCAATTTTTCTAATCAGGTTATTACTGAGCAACTTGGTTTTAGCCTTGCATACAACTCCGAAATAATAACTTCATATACGCATTATCAAACCAATTTGGAATTCCATAGAGCGTTAATAGTAGTTATTTCATCTGTGGTCATTACTTTTTTCAATAAAACCAAGCCGTAAAGCATTTTAAAATGCAATTATTGAACAAATTAACAAAAAATAATTCATATTATGAAATCAATATTCCCTGAAAAAAATCGGGGTAGGTTATGATTTTGGGTTACGGGTAACGAGTTTCGGGTTTTGGGTTTTCAATCATCAAAAATCAATTAAAAGGGATTGAACTCCAAAATAATAACCATCCTATAAGCATTATTCTCCCGATGGATGATGGCTATTGAGCGTTAATAGTGAGTTTTTCTTCTTTGCCCACTATTTTTATAAAAAACTTTGCATGTCAACAAATTTATTATGCTAAGTTTTACCAGAAATCAATTAATCTCAACTAGATTTCTTTAGTTTCTTTTCTGCTTTTTTTTCTTTTGGAGTTTTAGCTGGTGCTTTTTTTGTGTTTTTCTTTGCGTCTTTACCTTTTGCCATGATATTATATGTTAAATTTTAAACAAAGTAACAAAAAATAATTTATATCTTGAAACAAATTATAAATTATTAGTCTAATAAATACTTAAAATGCCTTTAGAAAAATATGCCGAAAGTCAGGTAAACAATTTAGCAATATAACGATTTAGCAATTTTTTCATTATCGCATAAGCATATTACTTTATTTTCACAATAAATCCGAATACTAACATAGTTTTCCTATTTTTACACGCTAAGTCGGGAGATGTAAAAATCATAAAAAAGCGAATGAAAGACCTAAGTAGCGGGAAAGTAAGTAAAATGATTTTGCAATTTGCAACGCCAATGATATTGGGAAACATCTTCCAGCAAATGTATAATATTGT
>Ga0207996_1002086_pt1 | contig 12690 bp, 10 predicted proteins | sample AntAceMetag02UKG_FD_184773 | JGI IMG/M metagenome (GOLD analysis project Ga0207996, IMG submission 184773) | Saline lake microbial communities from Ace Lake, Antarctica - Antarctic Ace Lake Metagenome 02UKG (SPAdes) (version 2) | ecosystem: Environmental > Aquatic > Non-marine Saline and... | reverse complement strand
AACTTGGCCTTTAATCTTGATAGGTATGGCACTCTTTGTGTTTCCCATAGGTGAGGTGCGTCCTAATTATAGATTTTCACCATATCTGAGATAATTTCTCAGGTATGGTGAGAAAATTCAAATAGCCAAAGACCATTCAAGGTGCTAAGCCTAGGAACGGTTCTCAAGTAATGGGGTTGGAATTGAAATCTTCATTTTTCAAGGTAGCCTTAAGTCGTTGTACACCGAGACAACTTCTCCGCTTGGCAGCCTGTATACTCTGTTTTCCCGCCACCCCTGCAGTTCTTCATCTTTGTAAAATGAAACGGGGTGCAGGGCAGGCTCGCCAGTCTTCCAGACATTGCGAAATACGGTAAGCAATCCAAATTCTTCTATACCAGGGAACACTTCCGTCACTTTGCGGCCCAGGACAGAATCCCGGTTGAGTCCTTCGATTCTTTCACTGGCCTTGTTGATATCTCTGATAAGAAAATCATGACCATTGTCAACTGCTTCATAGACAACCACACCACTGGTGGTGTGGTCAAACAGCTGGCGGTAGAATGATTCGCTTTTCTGTCCCATTGCCTGGGCAATCTTCAAATCAGCAAGACCCAGATCAACACAGTACATCGTTTTTTCACCCTGACTGGAAGTGAGCATGACATGCGAAGAGTAGACTGGTACGTCGCTGCCATCCTTGTGGTGCAGGATGAGTTCAGAGGCGGCAAGTGCCACATCGTTTTCATACCAGTTTTGAATCACCTGGGTTACACCTTCCTGCATGGGTTCCGGAATAATTAGATCCTCGAGCTTTTTTCCCATGGCTTCCTGTTCGCTGTAGCCATAGAGTATTTCACTGGCACGGTTCCAGTAAATCACGTTTCGTTCATGGTCATAGCCCTGAACTGCAATTTTTGGCAGGTCATTTACAAGGTGGCGAAAACGTTCTTCGCTCTCAGTGAGTTCGATCGTTCGCTGGGTTACTTTTCGTTCCAGGTTGTTTACTAAATGTTGTACCTGGGATGCCATGGTATTGAAAATACGGGCCAGCTGGCCCAATTCATCCTGGCTGCTCTCACTGGCCCGAATATCCATATTTCCTTTCCCAAATTGATGAGCTGACTTCGTCAGACGAAGAATGTTTCCGGTGATGGTATTATTCAGGAGTTTGGCAATGCTGCTCATGAACATGATGGTGATGAGTGTGATGGATAGAATGATAAGAGTAGCAAGATGATAGACACTGTCGATTCGCTGTTGGGCCTGTTCGACGCCTTTCCCTGTTGCGGTGATCAGCCCATTGGAGACCGGGAAAAGGATCTGTTTCTGAAGGGAAAAATCCTGAAAACTTGCAGCAATTTTACGATCCACATCCAGGAGTTCTCCGTTGAGGGTATGGCAGGCCTGAATCAATGAAAAGATTCTGTTTTTTTGTTCTGTTTCCAGGGTTGTTTCTTGATCCACAGCTGCATGTAAGGCATCAAGGGAGTTAAGGGCCGATTGCATGAAATGGCGTTGGCGACTGATCTGATATCTCCTGATAAAAGAGCATATTTCCTTTCGCAGGTCGTCCAATTGAGAAAAGCCCCGTAGCTCTTTTTTGGTTTTTTTTGCAACAAGAGAGAGTCGGGCTTCTATTCCTCTATCCGGAGCTGTACGTCTGGCGAGTAATTCCACCGCTTGGATGGAGGTGGTGGCGAATCGTTTGGCTGAGGCCAGATAGAGATTAACATCCGTTTGGCTGATATGGGAGAAGATGTCAAGGTTTGAGTAGGAGATGGTTTTTTCAAGAGAAGTGCTTAGCGATATAACCTGAGAAATCTGGCGGACAGACGGTTGGGCATACTGTTCGTGGGCCTTTTGTAGGCCGAGGCTCTGGTAGTGGAGAAAAAAGTCACCTAGCAGACGGTGCGCTCTTTCCATGCCGCGATCCATCTGCAGAACCAGGAGTCTGATTTCCGTGCTCCTTTGCATATCTTTTTCGGTATTACGGATAGCCAGGAAGGAGAGATAGGCAGTGAGCACAATCACAAAAACGAAAAAGAGCAGCAGGGCAAAGCTGAGGTTGAATTTTTTATTTATTCCCAGTGTATTCCAGCGGGAGATTAGAGGGCTCATGGTTGTCGCCTTTTCAGTACATTCAGTTACTGTTTGATATAACTCATGAATGAAAATTTTATACATTGAAAACAGTAAACTCCCGGAAACGGGACTTCAGTCCCGCAGAATACGACTTTGGGCAGGGCTAAAGTCCCACTTCCAGGGGAAGTTGTAAATCAGGTGCTGCCTGAAACACTGTTCAAGTTATTTATTATTCTTTCCTAGTTGGAAAACGATATTCTCTTCCAATCCTTTGAGGCCGAGTGCCGGGTCTTCAAGCTGGAGGACCTGGAACGACGCTTGGGAACAATCACCAAACTGATCACAGCTGAGAGTGCCGGTAACCCCTTTAAAGGCTTTTGTAGCATAAAGAATATTTCGTATTTTCTGTCGTCCAATATGAAGAGTTCCATCCACATCCTGAGTTGCAGCCTTTTCAATGGCAAGGAACAGCAGTTCTGCAGCATCGTAGGCAGACAGGAAGTAGCTTAAGCTTACCGTCGGTTCTTCCTGATATTTAGCGATATAGGCAGCTGTCTGCTTATCGACTGCAGGTCCACTCGGAGGGGTGGGGCCCACAAAACACATGCTCTTTGCGGCATCCCCCACTGTCTTGAGAAAGGTTTTATCAATCAGTGCTCCACCACTGATAAAGAGGGTCTGCTCAAGGTTGTTCATTGTACGTGCCTGTAACAACAGATGTTTTCCTTCCGGTTGGAAAAGCGGAAAAAAGATCAGCTCAGCCTTGGCATTTACGACAGCAGTTAAAACGGGGAGCATTTGAGTGTCTCCTTTGTTCACTGAAGTGTCCAGGGTAATTTCTCCACCGAGTGCGATAAATGTCTTTTTAAAACTCTCCGTCAATCCTTTGGTGTAAATATCATTGTCATGGATGATAGCAGCCCTGCGGAGGCCACGTTTTAAAAAGGCATATTCAGCCGCTGTCTTACCGGCATTCTGATCATTTGGCGCGGTTCGGAAATAGCCTGCCTGCCAGTTTGGAGCAGGACGTCCTGCTATGGAAGTAAGAAAAGGGGCAGAATTGTTACCGGATATCATGGTGAGGTTTGCATCGGACATGGCCTGTGATGCAGTTGCTGCAGCACCTGAACAGGTGGTGCCAAAAATTGCTGCTGTTTGCGGATCGGCAATAACCTTAAGGGCTGCATTGGCTCCGCCTTCTGCGGTACAACCGGTATCTTCGATTTGAGAGACAACAGGGTGGCCCAGGATTTCCCCTTTTCTTTTGTCAAGCGCAAGCTCAAATCCGCGTAACTGTGCCTGCCCGAGGGGAGCGATCTTGCCACTTATCGCCTGGAGAACGCCAATTTTTATAGGATTATTGGGTGCCACTTCAAGACAGCCCAAGGGATCTGTGCATTCAAATATCGGTTCGCTACCTATACAACTTGAGAGGTTGCCGGCAAGGCATCCACACAACAAGAATGAGAAAAGGGGGCGGTAAAAACTGCTTAGCATATTGGTGTCCAGAAGGTTGTGTATTTATTTAGGGCAAATAATAGCAAAGATTTCATAACAGAATAAATTGTATCACAAGGAGAGATTCACTTCAAATAAAGCCCGAAAATATGGATAAGTAATTGACTATCAATTTCATAGTATGATAGCCTTTTTACTGTTACAGGAAATAGAATGATCCAAGATCATTGGGTTTTATGAAAGGTGCTTCTGCATTATTTAACCACACCGTGCTGCTCCCCTATGAATACCTTAGAAGTTTTGCAGAATGAAAATAAAAAACTGCAGGCCCAGCTGAGTACAATCAGGCAAAAGCTTGATGACAGTCAATATGTTTTCAAACAGGTCATTGATTTTTCATCTAAACTTGGTGTAACAACTGAACTCAATGAGATTTACCGAAGTTGCCTCCATCTTTTTAAGGATTTGTTAACGCTTGATTTTGCCACTCTGTTTCTGGTCGATGATGATCAGGGTAGCTGTACAGTCTGCGACACCATCGGGTTTCCGGAGTCATTGATAGATACCTTCAAAGCACGTAAGGGATTTGGCCTGCCTGGCCGTGTTCTTGAAAGTCAACATTTCGAAATAGTTGAGGATTTTCAGACAGAGAAGCGATTCTCCATTCCTGCTGTTGTATTGGAAAATGATCTTACCTCTGCCATTGCAACCCCTATGGTGCATAATGGCGAGGTCTTTGGTGTCATCATCGGCCACACCATTAAGAAAAGACTTTTTTCAGAAGAACAAAAATCTCTTGCTCAGATATTTGCCAACCAATCGGCCACGGCCATCAAAAATGCTACCCATATTCAATCACTATTTGTTTCAGAAAAGAAGCTGCAGCAGAGAACCGATGAATTTGAGACCATTTTTGAAAGTTCAATGGTGGGTATTATGCTATTACGCGGTGGCAGAATACTGGCTCGATGTAATCAACGGCTTGCCTATTTTATGGGGTATGATTCACCGGGGGAGCTGGAAGGGACAGGGATGCGTGAGTTTCACCTTTCCGAGGAGCGATTTGAGGATTTTGGCAAGCGCTTCTATGAGTTGCTTGTTTCAGGTGAACAGATTCAGGTTGAGTATCAATTGCGAAAAAAAGATGGCCAACCATTATGGTGCTTACTAACAGGTAAGGCTATTGACCAACGATCACCACCAGATCTCAAGAAAGGGGTTGTCTGGGTTGTGGATGATATCAGCGGGCGCAAAGATATGGAAGAGCAGCTGCTGAATGCCCAGAAAATGGAATCCATTGCGGTGCTCGCAGGAGGGCTTGCCCATGATTTTAATAATATTATCACCGCAATTCTTGGGAATCTTAGTCTTAGTATGGCAACGATGGACTCGGAGGCTCCCGGGTATTCCTTTTTGGCTCCAGCTAAAAATGCTTCGTTACGGGCCAGGGATCTGACTCAGAAACTTTTGACGTTCTCCAAGGGGGGGACTCCTGTTCGAACCTTGGCGTCACTGGTTGAAATAATAAAAGATTCAGCTGATTTTGCTTTAAGTGGAAGTGCTGTCAAGGTTCGGTATGAGTTTGATGACGAGCTTTGGGCAGCAAACATTGATACTGCCCAGATCAGCCAGGTGATGCAGAATCTTATTGTGAATAGCATGCAGGCGATGCCCGATGGCGGCAATATTACAATTTGCTGCTCTAATTATTCCCAAAGTGTTGCAACAGCAGAGCTCAAGAAGGGAAATTATCTGAAAATCACCATAGCTGATACCGGGCATGGTATTTCGCCTAAGATCATAGATAAAATATTTGACCCCTATTATACCACCAAGGATTTTGATAGTGTCAAAGGGAGTGGGCTTGGGCTTGCTCTGGTTCATTCTATTATTAAGCGGCACGACGGGATAATATCCGTTATGTCCGAGATTGACAGTGGAACTACATTTACCCTGTATCTCACTGCAGTCGTCGATTCCGTATCAGTTGAGCAGGATCTGGAAGAATCAGTTCTTTCCGATTGTAAGGGCAGGATACTTGTAATGGATGATGACGAGATCGTACGAGATGTGGTCAGGCAGATGCTTATGCTGCGGGGCTATGATGTTGAAGAATCGGTCGATGGGGAAGGAAGTGTAGCACTGTATCTGGCGAATATGAAGGCTGGAACACCCTTTGATATGGTTATCATGGATCTTACAATCCCGGGTGGCATGGGAGGAAGAGAGGCTGCCCGAGAGGTGTTGAAAATAGATGAGGGTGCCAGGATTGTTGTTTCCAGTGGATATTCCGACGATCCTGTTATGGCAAACTTTGAGGAGTATGGCTTTGTCGCGTCTGTTAAGAAACCATTTGAGTTTAGTGATTTAGGCGATATTGTACAGTCGGTGATGATGGATTCGCAGAGAGCGTAGTGACTCGTCAATGCTGCCTGCAAATCCATCGGGTATGAGCAATTAAAACAGAATTTAGAAGGCCTTATTCTTCAAGGCCAAGCCCCCTGCGTTTCATTTTGATCCGTTCGTCGATAAGTTCAGCAGCTTTAAACGGATCGGGTTCTATACCAAAGCAAGCACCAACCAGATCATCGAGTCCCCCCAGTGCCAGATTGGTGACAATGGGAGATCCTGTAATATTTGGTGGGTGGCCGAGATGGGTATAGATGCCGGATGCCACGGCATACGTTCCAATGGTTGCCGCTTTTTCAGAATACCACTCCGGTGATGAGGCGGCCAGCGGCAGGTCAGAGATGGATACTCCCAGTTCGTTGGCAAGCAATGCGGCCAGTTGCAGAATTCTGGCATTATCGACACAACTTCCCATATGAAGAACCGGCGGAACACCAAGACTTCCGCAGATCTCTTTGAGGCCGGGGCCCGCCTGCTCGATGGCTTCGGGAACAAGAAGGCCAGCTTTTCCGGCAGCCGTTGTCACACAGCCGGTGACAATAACCAGAATATCTTTTTTGATGAGTTCGCGGGTCAGATTTACGTTACAGTAATCATGTTTGTATTTTGGATTATTGCATCCCACGATTCCAACAACGCCTCGTATCTTGCCAGCCTTAATCGCATCAATAAGTGGCGTCAGTGAACCACCAAGTGCTTCAAGCAGGGCTTCGTTGGAGAATCCGGTCATAATGTCCACTGGTTCACCGGGGATCTCAACCCGGTCCGGGTCACGCATCGTGTAGCGTTCAATTGCCATTCGGACAACCTTACGCGCCTGTTCCATACCATTGTGCATCTCAAATTTTACATGCTCGGCTCCTGTGAACTTGGCCTTGTCAGCAGTGGTGATCATTTTAGTATGATAGCAGTTGCCGACCTGTACAAGACTTGGCATAATACATTGATAATCCACTACAATAATTTCAACTGCCCCGGTGACGATCGCCAGTTCAGTCATCAGATGATTTCCGGCCATTGGGATGCCCCGACGCATCATCAGTTCGTTACCAGTGCAGCAGAGACCGGCAAGATTTATTCCCGTGACTCCCTTTTCCTTTGCCAGATCGATGAGTTCCTGTTCATTGACGGCTTCGAGGATTTTTCCAGAAACAATCGGATTATGGCCATGAACCAGAATATTGACCTGATCCTTTTTGAGGACACCGAGATTTACCTGGGCCTTGCGTGGGGGGGGTGTTCCGAAGAGAATGTCAGATATTTCTGTTGCAATCATTGACCCTGCCCAACCATCGCCAAGGCACATTCGTGCTCCCTGGAGTAGAGTATTGGCGGCATCATTGTCACACCCCATATGGGTGCGATGCATCATCTCGGTGATTTCACGATCTACGCCACGTGGCATAATCCCCAGGTTCTTCCAGTTTTCCTGCTGTTTTTGCGGCACCCGGCAAATAAAAGCGACTTCATCACGCTTGCTGCCAAAGCTTTCAAAGAATTCATCGGCGAGATCTTTGGCAACGTCAAGTAACTCCCGTTCCTCGGTTGCAATCCCGAGTTCGGCGGCGATACGCAGCATCTTTGCCTCATCTCGAATGTGGTAATCTTCAGTCTTGCCATGGGCAACCGCATGGAATGCTTCGATACAGTCACGACCATGATCAGAGTGTCCTGCTGCACCGCCGGCGAGAAAACGTCCAAAATTTCGGGCAACAATGACATCCGCATCAGCGCCACAAACGCCAAGGGGTGCTTTTTTACTGATCCGGCATGGTCCCATGGTGCAGATACGACAACAAACACCCGATTCTCCGAATTTGCAGTGGGGGGTCTGCTGTTCCAGCCTATCCCAGACTGTCTCAATTCCATCACGTTCAGCTTTACGGAGCATTTGGTGAGCATCTTCCCAGATACTCATTTCCTCAACGTTTCTCGGTTTTTCCGTCATGTGGCTTCTCCTTTATGAATAAAATGTCATCTAGTTGCAGGACATCTTTGCCCTATTATCTTTTCAGTATAACTGATGAGGTGAGGATTACTGTCAGCTGTTTGACAAAGTGTAGTTTTTTAAGTAACAAAATAGGTAACTACTCACCGAAATTGAGTTTGAGTCGGAATTGCATAACGAATACGCTGGTAGGAAGCTGGGGACATGACCCAATTCGTCTTTGTCTTTTGAATTGGGATCGTGTCCCCCGATTCCGGATAAATATTGTGCCGTTCAATAGCATGGTGAAGTTACCAAAATAGCTTTTTTAGTTCTCGTTTGATTCGCCACATAATGCTTCTTTAACAATTCGACCAAGTTCCTTTATCGAGTAAGGTTTTCGTAAAAATCCGCTGGCACCGAGTGTAAGAGTTGCTTTAACGTCGTCACTTTTAGAAAAGCCACTGGCAATAATGGCCTTCTGCTTCGGGGATAGATTGCGTATCTCCTTATAAGTTTGATACCCGGTCATTCCCGATCCCATCAACATATCCATCACTATTAAATCAACGGGGTTGTCCTTTATAAATTGAATGGCCAACTCCCCGGAACAGACCGAATCAACCTTGGCCTCGATAATTCTATCAAGAGCATGCTGCTGAGTAATTGTCAGGGAGAATATGAAAACGAGGCTCATCACACTAATCAGCAACATGACAGAGCTAATGATTTTTCCCCGGGTGGACAAATAGTACCTCTTGTTAAACTGGATGATCAAAGCTTTGGGCTAAGCCGTATCTTCCTGTACTGTTAAGAGTGTATGAAATCTAAATAAGGATGTCAATGAATGGGGGGCTTGATTAAATGTGGGCGTAGTTTCTAAACAGATCAATATTGGGAATGAGGTATATGTTTCGATACTGTTTCTCAAGCACACCATCCTTTAGCATGGCACTGATGATGGTTGAGACAGTCTGCCGTGAAGATCCGACGATTGCAGCCAGTTGTGTTGTCGTCAGGTCGAGTTTGATGATGGTTCTCTTCCCATCAATGATACCGTTGTGTCGAGCCTCATAGATAAAAAAATCAGTCAGGCGTTGTTTGATGTCCTTGAAGACCAGACTGTCAATGATTGAAAATGTCTGGTTGAGGAGCTCGCCGAGAATACGAATAATCGTTCTGGAGAGGGCAGGGTGTGTTGCCATATAGGCATGCAGCTTTGAGGTGGGCATAACCATAAGCGTCACATCTTCCAGGGCTTCAACATGGGCACGGGTATGGGTGGCGTAAATATCGCCGGGTTCCAGAATGGCCAGTGAAAAGTCCTTGTCTTCCACCGCAAGGTAGAGTCGCAATCGTCCCTTTTTAACAATAAAGACAAGATCGTGCTTATACCCAGAGGAGTAAATAATCTTGTTTTTAGTGTGGTTGATGTTTGTGAATTCTTCTAAAAAGGCAGTGTTTTCAGGCTTTTTAAGCTCACTTAGCAGGTTTATGGATGAGAGTTTGGTTTTCATCTTCAGTTGAATAGGGGCATAAAATAAAATGTGGATTTTAAAGCTATATCCTGTGAAATTCTATCTGAAATGTATCGTACTCTGGAGGTGAAATCCATGGAAAAATTTTTATGGTACTGGTATTGTCCTATCGCTTTCAGCGATGTGTGAAACTCCATAAGGGGAAATATAAATTTAACCGTGGTATCTGAATTTGGACGAAATTGATAACTCAGTTACACTGATCCAAAAGACAGTGGTGGTCAGCGCCTCTGGCAGTGAAGAACGAGAGGAAAGGCTGGCCATTGAAGTTCCGTACAAGGTTGCCCTAAATGACGAAGAAATAGGTGCCTCCATGGTGCTTGCCACTGGCCTGGAAGAATTTGGGGCTGGGTTTCTGTTTGGTCAGGGCTATGTTACAGAGGTCGGTCAGGTACGTGAGGTACTTGTCTGTCCTGAGGGGCGTATCTCGGTGCATGCCGATGTGGAAGAGGGAAGTGCGCCAAAGGAGGTGATTATTACCTCCGGCTGTGGCGGTACCGGGAAGATATCGAGGGAAATGCTGGAAGGGGCTTTTGATCCTCTCAATGAGTGTACTATCAGCCTTGATGAAGTAGATCAGTTTATTCGTGAAATGCTGCAGCAATCACCTCTTGGTCCGGCAACGCACTGCATACATGGATGCGGCTTGTGGGCCGATGGCAGATTGCAGGGATTTTACGAAGATGTGGGGCGCCATAATGCGGTTGACAAGATCATTGGAGCAATTTTGATGGGCAAAATTCCTGCCAGCGGTGCCGTGTATACCACGGGACGCCTTACTTCGGATATGGTTTTGAAGTGTGCCCGTATTGGCATCCCCATTGTTATGTCTCGTACCTCGCCATCATCATTGGGCCTTGCCATTGCCCGTCGTGCTGGTGTTACCTTGGTTGGGTATGCAAGGCCTGGGCGTTTGAATGTGTTTAACGCTCCCGAACGGATTATTAGCACCTTATAATTTTTTTCGAAGTCTGCGCTTATCTCGTGTTTTTTTTGAAAAAATTTGGTGAAGGTGCTTATGCCAGCTTATTGTCTATCCCCGGTGCTTGCTGAGGGCGCAGCTTTTCCGGACCACCAGAGTTGAAAAATAATGTAATTCTTTATCCATGGCTGCCTTTAGATCATGATGGACTCGTTGATCTTCCATGCTGGTTCGTTCCACTAGTACAGCCTTGTCAAGCAGATCCAGTTCTTCCAGAAGCGGTACCAGACGATCCATTGCTTTATAGACCTTCATAAAGACCACTGTCTCGAACTGAAGAAGGATATCTCTGATTTTGTCACTTTCAAAAATAGCAGGAATGACTGCCACCCGATCATCACCAAGACAGAGAGGAATTGCCGCCGCTGCTGCCGTGGCCCCAATGGCAGAGATACCGGGGATGATTTGTATGGATGCCTCGGGGTTCTGTCTCAGGAGTGTTTCATAAACATAGAATCCGGTGCAATAAATTGCCGGGTCGCCAAGCGTGGGCAGTGCGACATCATTTCCAGCTTCCAGCTGTTCATTGATGAGCGCTGCGGCTTCTTCCCAGGCGTCTGATACTTCCTTGTCCGGTGTTTTACCCATATGAACTTTTTTCATAGGGAAGTGATGGCTCAGAATGATCTTTTCTGTTGGATCGATTGTTCCACTGGCAATGGCAAGGGCCGTGCTGTTACCATTCTTTTGAGCAGCAGGGGTGAGCCACACCGGACAGTCTTTGAGTATACGTATTGCCTTCAGGGTGATGAGTTCCGGGTCACCGGGACCAACCCCCACCACGTAAAATGTTCCTTTCATTGTTGCTATTCACCGGAATTGAATTTGAGTCGGAATTGCATAACGAATACGCTGCTAGGAAACTGGGGACATGACCCAATTCGTCTTTGTCTTTTGAATTGGGATCGTGTCCCCCGATTCCGGATAAATATTGTGCCGTTTAATAGCATGGTGAATAGTTACCTTTCATTGTCATTTAGTTAGTACATTGTATTGAAAACAGGTTTGTAATGGCCAGATGCATCATTGCAGGGTAATTTCATTATCATTAGCTACATCCTTGATATGAGCCACAAAGAGAGCAGCAAAAGTATCATTGCTGCCAAGTCCTTCCATAATTGGCTGTACGTCATAGCCCTCTTTACTGAGGATAGACATCCAGGAGTCAGCCTCCGGACCAGCCATATCATTTTTTGCATGGTCACCGGCGACTATCATAAAAGGTTTTAAGATGATCTTCTTTGTTTTTGCATACTGAAGATGATCTATGAAGTCGTTTAAGCCAGGCATTCCTTCCACCACTCCGATAAAGGTGTGTATCTCAGGGTACACCTCGCGCATTTTCTTTTGGGTTTCAGCGTAGATTCCCGTGGACCAGTGGCTGTTGCCATGACCCATATAGATCAGCATGGCCCCTTCTTTTTTTGCAAGCTCGACATCCCCGGCCAATGTGGCCACAGCAGCAGCTACGTCCGTATGGTAATCATAGCAATCCCCTGGCATTCCAAGGGCTGGACGCCCCATAACCAGTTTATCAAAGGGACGCCATTTCTTTTTGGTGGTTTGAATGGATGCCAGACCATCAACATAGGCTTTCAGATCCTGGGATTGCTCCATATAGAACATATGGGTGGGTTGGACAATGATATTGCGATAGCCCTCTTCACGCAGGTCACCGATGGTGGAGATAATATTTTTCACATAGAGGATTTCCTGTGGAACCCCGTCATCAAGCCACCGCTGCGCCTCGGTCTGTCGCTCGTTCCATACCGAACGAATGATATTTGAGGTAAAGGTCACCCGTACTTCGGTGTTGGGGTAAGCAGCTTTTGTCTGGTCGATGATATTAATGATGGCTGTAACAGCACTGGGAACCGTGGTGCCAAAGCTGGCAATAACAATGGCCGTATCGTTGTTGCTCCGGGTTGTCTTGCCGGAAGCCATTGCGTTGGTGGCTACCAGCAACACCGACAGCATGATTCCCCAGGTTAAAACATTTTGTATTTTGTCGAACATGAAGCATTCTCCTTTTATAGAAGATCCGGGCAAAAAAAAGCCCCGAACCAAAATATTGATTCGAGGATGCCCTGAATTCCCACGAATTATTGCTATCCCCTTGTCCACGGGGGATTGCTATATGTTGTGCTTTTTTGCACAAATACTTTCAGACAGGTCTTCTGACTTCGATAAAGCAACTTCTCTTCTGTAAATTCGACTATTCCTTTCGGGCTTGGCTTATCAGCTCCGTGGGTAGCACAGCCACCTAAAGTGATCAAGGCCGTGCCCTACGGGTGTTCGTTCCTCACAGCCTT
>Ga0207996_1002083_pt1 | contig 12695 bp, 10 predicted proteins | sample AntAceMetag02UKG_FD_184773 | JGI IMG/M metagenome (GOLD analysis project Ga0207996, IMG submission 184773) | Saline lake microbial communities from Ace Lake, Antarctica - Antarctic Ace Lake Metagenome 02UKG (SPAdes) (version 2) | ecosystem: Environmental > Aquatic > Non-marine Saline and... | reverse complement strand
AAACACATGGGCGTTGAGGCAAAAGACCTCGGGAGGGACAATAACGGGCCTCTCTTTTGAACCCCTTATGCTGGATAAGGAATGATGGGTGGTCATGCAAGTGCATGGGATACCGGATAAACGTAACGATCAGCATTGGTGTTCGCCGTGAAGAGAAACTGCCGAAATACTTCTTTCATTTACAACCGGTGAGGTATGCCCTGAATTTCTAAAAAACTATAACTTATTGATTATACAAGGAATAAAAATATCTTGACATAAGGGGGTATAGAATGTCCCTGAAAAGCCCACGCATCTTTTAGCTGGCGGAATTCTTAACTTCAATGGCCATAAAGGTATCCTGACCGTATAGGATAAAATCCACCTCAACCCCTGTTTTTGTTCTCCAGTAAGAGAGGTTGCAATCATTGTTGCCATATGCGATCCAGGCTCTCAGATGCTGGGCACAAGGCCTTCGAGTCCGACCCCGTCAATTTCATGAAGGCTGTCCGGGGAGCCAGCCGGCGTACGGATCGAAATACACCACTATCAAAATAATAAAATTTAGGATGAGAAATCAAGTGCCGTTTGGCCCGCCTGAAAAAAACCGGTAGCTGAAAAGATATTCATTTCTAAAAATCGAGTTTAATGCTAATGAACAGCAGTTGTGACAGCTGATCTAATCTTAACCGGTGGAGCGGCAAGTGAAAACATCTGAAGAGATCCAGATTTATAAAGCACTATTCGATGAAAATATTTCCGGTATGATGCTTGTCAATCGTAACGGCCTTATTATTCTCTATAATAAGGCTGCCGAAAAACTAACCGGCAAGCGTTTACAATCAGTTCTTGGCAAACGACTAATAACCATATTTCCAAACTTTTGGAACAGTATTAAACCCATAATTGAAGCAAAAAAGCCATTTGATGCTATCTTTTTAAAGCTCACCAAAAATAAATCAGTCATTATTCATAGTTCTGCAATAAATTCAAACTCTTTTTCAGGTGCAATCTGTCTATTTCAGGAACCATCAACATATGAACAGATACTCAAGGACCTGCCATCTTATAGGACACTTACAGAACATCTGGATGTCCTTTTTGATACGTCATTTGACGGACTCTGGCTATGTGACCATAAGGGGCGGGTAATCCGGATAAACAAAGCCTCGGAAAAACTTATGGGTGTTACAGCCGCCCAGGTAATCGGGCGGCATGTTCAGGATCTTGTAAAAGAAGGCCTTTTTAACAAGTCCGTTACTACAGAAGTTTTAAAAAAGAGGTCAACAGTTACACTTTTTCAGCAGGTCAAAAACGGAAAGCAGTTGCTGGTAACCGGCAATCCTGTTTTTGATAACAAGGGAAAGATCCAGTTTGTTGTTACGAACACAAGAGACATATCAAAACTCAATGAGTTAAAGTCTGAACTTGAAGAGAGCAGAAAACTTACCCGGCAGTACCGGTCAGAGCTTAAACAACTCTATCAACATCAGACATTGAGCGAGAAAGTAATTATCAGAAGTACAACAATGCAACGTGCCTTTGATAAGGCCATGAAGGCGGCCTGTGTTGATTCCACTGTTTTAATTTCAGGGGAATCCGGTGTTGGTAAGGGCTTTCTTGCCAAACTGATTCATGAGGCCTCAAACAGACAATCGGTACCGATAACAAGAGTGGACTGCGGCGCCATTCCGGAATCGCTTGTGGAGGCCGAACTGTTTGGATACGAAAAAGGTGCATTTACCGGTGCCCGGGACAAGGGGAAGTCCGGTTATTTTGAAATTGCTGAGGGCGGCACGCTGTTTCTTGATGAAGTTGGCGAATTGCCGGTTAATGTTCAGGCAAAGCTATTGCGGTTTCTTGATGACAATGAAGTCGTCAGGATCGGATCAACAATTCCCAGAAAAATCGATGTCCGAATTATTGCGGCAACAAACCGCAACCTCCAGGAGATGGTGAAAGCCGGGACATTCCGAAAGGATCTTTTTTTTCGACTGAATGTGATCCCCATTCACATCCCGATGTTAAAGAATCGAAAAGATGATATACCACCGCTGATTCACCATTTTCTCAACCAGTTTAACAGGAAGTGCGGTATGAATAAAGCCATCTCGACACCTGCTCTCAACATACTGCGCAAATATTCATTTCCCGGGAATATTCGTGAAATTGCGAACCTTGTTGAACAGCTTGTGGTACTGACGCCTGGTGAGGTTATTGGGCCTGAAGATATACCGGACACAATTAAAGAGGAACATATTGCCCAAATACCGCATGATTCATATCAGAAGTGGCCGCTTCGCAAGGTCGTCGAGCATGTCGAAAAAAGCATTATCACAAATGCCATTGAATTGCACAAGTCGCAAAGAAAGGCTGCAAAAGCACTTGAGATTGATCATTCAACCCTATCAAGAAAAAAAATAAAATATAATATTTAAACGGAGCGCTTTTGCAACATGGTGCAGCCCTGCACCACCCCGGAAAAACCCCTGTAATCAGAGTGTACACCACCGACCATTTGAAATTGCCCGGTAATTATGTCGCAATTTTCCACCATTCAATGGTAAAAAATAAATTCTTATCAATGTTACAAATAAAGAAACTTCAATTTCAACTTCCACTTAACTTACTATATTTAAAAGATTTTCATCTTCCCCATCATACTTTTCAAACAAATCGCCCCCTGCCTCTGCTGCTGGCATGGCTTTTGCTGTAACAGACAATAGTGGAATCAGCAAAAATTCACCGGAGGAAATACGGATTGGTGCTGTTATTTAAAATCTGCAACTTCATACAGGTAGTGTTTCATGAGTAAAAAAATTATCTGTTTTTGCCACGATATAACAGAATCCGACATTATCACAGCCATAGAAGCCGGATATGACGATATTGAAATGCTAAAACGCTTTACCGGTGTTTTCATGGGACCATGTCAGGGTAAAATGTGCATGCAGAATGTACTGAAACTGTTTGCCCAAAAAACCGGTCAATCAATAGAAAGTATGCGCGTGCCGACACTTCGCCCCCCTGTTGAACCCATACCTCTCGGGGCTCTGGCCACTGAAACAGTGCGAGGTGATCATGAAGCATAATTATGACATCGTCATTATTGGCGGTGGTGTTCAGGGGCTCTCCCTTGCATACAATCTTGCTAAAATTAATTTTGGCACTATCGCGGTTATAGAAAAAAGCTACATCGGTAGCGGTGCAAGCGGAAGAAATGGGGAAATGTTACGATCTGCATTTGCATCTAAAGAATGGATTCAGTTTTTCAATAAAAGTATGCAGCTATGGGAGACCCTTTCGAGCGAGCTTGATTTCAATGTTATGTATACCCGCTGCGGGTATCTTGTACTTGCCTCCAGCCAAAAAAAGTTTGAGTTGTGCCGCGCCGATGTCAACACCCAGCATACGTATCATTTAAAAACAGAGCTACTGGATATCAAAAGTGTAAAAAAATTAATCCCGGCGCTAAGCCCTGAAATGATTTCAGGTGGCGTTTTTCAGACCAATGGCGGATTTGCCAGACATGATGCGGTGGTATGGGCATATGCACGTGCCTCAAAACGCTTTAAAGTGGATATCTTTCCCTATACTGGAGTAACGGGCATCCGGGTTGAACACGGCGCCGTTAAATCGGTTGAGACCTCAAAAGGACAACTCGGCACAAATTTGGTGATCAATGCTGCCGGCGGGCACGCCGGAGATATTGCCGGCATGGTGGGCCTGACCCTGCCCTCAAAGACATACCGCCTGGAAATGATTGTTACCGAGCCTTTAAAGCCATTTTTACGCCCCATGCTCGCCTCACTTAACACCATGAGTTATATGCACCAGAGCACCCGCGGTGAATTTGTGGGTGGCGCGGAAATTAAAAATCTTAAACCGGCCAAAAGTCTTAAAAGCACACTGGCGGCTACTCAGGATATGGCCAGAAAATTTATAAAACTTTTCCCCGGCCTTGGCAGTGCTCGTTTAATGCGTCAATGGGGCGGCATTGTGGATATGACCCCTGATATCGCGCCTGTTTTAGGCCCTGTAAAAGAAATTAAGGGCTTTATCTTAAATTGCGGCTGGGTATATGGCTTTGCCGGAGCGCCTGCTGCCGGCGAATTGCTGGCACAATACATTTTGACCGGCAAAATGCCGGTGGAAATTCAACCTTTCAATATTGAAAGATTTGAAAAAGGTGAACTTATCGTTGATCGGTCCCTTGTGGTTCCCAGTGAAGCGGAAAATGATGGAGCACCGCTATGATGGATAACCCGCGCATAAATGGCCATCCCATACTCAGATTTGATCGAGGCAAAAAGATCCGCATTACGTTTAATGGCCGCAGTGTCTCTGCATATGAAAGAGAAACGATTGCAGCGGCCTTATACGTCTCCGGAGTCCGTATTTTCAGCAGGAGCATGAAATATCACAGGCCGCGAGGCCTGTTCTGTTTATCTGGCCATTGTTCACACTGCCTCATGCGTGTCAATGGCAAACCCAATGTTCGTGTTTGCAGAACGCCTGTTGAAAATGGCATGATCATCGAATTTCAGAATGCCTGGCCGTCATTAAAATTTGACATTGCCGCCATATCCGGAAAGTTTAATTTTCTATTGCACCCCGGTTTTTATTATCGCTATTTTATAAAACCACGCTGGCTATATCATATCTGGGAACGATTTTTGCGTAATGCAGCCGGAATCGGTAAAATTGAGGATAGGCCTGCGCCCTATGCGCCTGTAGAACGAAAGCAGGCATCCCCTCAAATTCTTGTAGTGGGTGGCGGAATTGCAGGTATGAATGCTGCGATCAATGCTGTAAATAAGGGGGCAGACGTTTGGCTTATTGAAAGAGAACACAAACTGGGGGGGCGATTTCGGTATGATACCAGGGAAGTTGATGTAGACGGCAGATCCGGGAAAAAATACGCCTTTGAGATTGTCGATGAAATGGCAAAAAAACTGGTGCCATCGGACCATCTCCACATCCTGACAGGCACTCTTGCTTTCGGGTGGTATGATGAAGGTATTCTCGCTGCAACAAGAGCCAGTGAATTTTGGGAATTTGAACCCAAATGTACCATCATTTCAACAGGTTCTTATGAGACACCGTTTGTTTTCGAAAACAATGATCTTCCAGGTGTCTTTCTGGCCGGTGGTATACAGCGTCTGATGCACAGAGACGGTGTATTGCCGGGGAAACGTGCGGTTGTCATCACCGGCACCAATGAGGGATACGTGATTGCCAAGCAGCTTCATCAGGCCGGTGTAGCAGTTGCTGCTGTGGTTGACGGCAGAAACAGCCAATCTTTCGATGGCTGCCCTGAAAAAAAATTTATGGTGACTGAAAACATTTCAGTTTTCCCACATCATCGAATTGCGTCCGCCATTGGTGTAAAGCATGTCAGAGGTGCTGTGATTAAGCCCGTATCGGTTCCCGGTAAGGGCACTCACGCAACAAAAATCAAAATTGGCTGCGATATCATATGTGTCGCCGGATTTCGTACACCGGCCAACGATCTTCTGTTTCAGCGTGGGTGTGAAGGCACATATATTCTGACATGCCCTGATAATTTAATGCGAAAAACAAAGCCAGACAAACATCTGTCGGTAAAAGATAGCCTGTATGTAGCGGGTGAAGCAAACGGCAGGACCAGTATTAGAAAGGCGTTTTTGGAAGGTGAAATCGCCGGTTTGGCGGCTGTAAATCATTCAGGTTCTGCTGACCCTGCCACTGGAGAAAAAATACAAAAAAAATAAACACCGGTACCATACCCATAATAGATCAATTTTATACGTCACAGGAGGGGAAATGAAAATAACCATTTTGGGAGCTGCAGGAAAAATAGCAAGTGGAACGATTCGGGATCTCGCAGATGCACCTGAAGTAAAAGAAATTGTTTTGGCAGATCTGGCACAATTCAGATCCGTAATGGAAGAACGGGCAAAAAACTGGTGCCATGGCAAGGCATCCGTGGTATCTGTTGATATTAATGACACCGCCAACCTTAGAGACAATATTCGCGGCAGCGGTGCCGTTGCCAATTGTACCACGTACCATCTAAACCTTCAGGTAATGGATGCATGCCTTGCAGAGAGGATCCATTATGTGGACCTGGGCGGTCTTTTTCATGTTGCCAAAAAGCAGCTTCAGCTGAATGATCAATGGAAACAAAGGGGCATAACAGCTGTTCTGGGTATGGGCAGTGCACCGGGAATTGTGAATGTCATGAGCCGTTATGCCGTTGATATGCTGGATTCCGTGGACTCAATTTACCTTCGTGACGGAATTGTAAACCTGGCCCAAATGGACACGCCTATAGCAATACCCTATGCGCTGGGTACGCTCCTTGATGAATTCATGATGAATGCATTTGTTCTTGAGAATGGAGAATTAAAGGAGGTTCCGGCGTTATCCGGTGGTGAGGTGATTGATTTTCCGGAACCGGTAGGTACTCAGACGGTATATTCTACCATTCATTCGGAAGAGATCACAATTCCAGCGACATTTAAGTCAAAAGGATTGAAGCACATGAGCTTTAAACTGGCACTGCCACTTGATTTTGAAAATAAATTAAAATTTCTTGTCGGTATTGGATTAGGAGACAAGGAGGCAATCAATGTTAACGGAGCATCTGTGACACCTCGTGATTTTCTTATTGAACTATGTAAAAAGCTGCCCCGGCCAACGACTAAACCGGATGATCACAAAGTGCTCAGGGTAGATGTGGCCGGAAACAAAAATGGCTCCAAACTGGATATTCGTCTGGAGATGATATGTCACCCCTATAGGCCCTGGGAAATGGGAACGGGCGTCCATTCGGTGGGTACGCCGGTAGGTGTCGTGAGTCGTCTGCTGGCAGGTGGAGAGGTAACTGAAAAAGGGGCTTTGCCGGCCGAAGCGTGTATACCGCCAAAACGGTTTTTTGAATTACTGGGTGGAAGAAACCTTCATGCCTCGGTGATGGTTAAAGAGAATTTAAGTTGAAGTATTCAGCATAAATCGATGACAGCTTGCCGCCCTGGAAGGTGCCAATTGACCGAATGAAATTATGAGACTTCTACAGCAGCAATGACAAGGGTGGATGGCAAAATGAATAAAAAAAGCAGCACATGGTCGCATTGCCGCTACCTGCAGGGGAGGTTATGGCGACCGAAAAATTGTTTAAACTCTCATTGTTATGACAAAAAAGGATCGTGAAACATGAAACTTCATTTAACCATTGCCGAAGAACATGATCTATTGCCTATTCATGAAACATCCTTAAAAATACTGAGTGAAACCGGATTCGTATTCCATAGCGAAAAGGCGCGTGACACACTGAAAAAGCATGGCGCAAAAGTAAAAGGAGAAACCGTTTACTTCCACAAAGAACTCGTAAAAAAGGCATTGGCAACGGTCCCCAGCACATTTCAGTGGCGGGCTAGAAATCCTGCATTCTCGACCATTATCGGAGAGGGTGGATTCCGGCTGGCACCTAATGCGGGCAATATTTATGTGCAGGACCTGGACAAAGGACGCAGACTCGCCAGATTAAACGATGTTCGCAAGATCCAGGCTATTCACCAAATGAGTGACGTCGTTGATTTTGTAGGCAACAACCCCTGCGAGCCGAGCGACATCGATCCATCCAAAAGGCATCTGTATGTGACCTATGAAACACTCAAGCACACCGACAAACCCCTGGTGAGTTATTTTGCCCCCTACAAAGACCAGCCCAAAGAAACGCTGCAAATGGTGGCCCTGGCATTCAATGAAACCGATGTGTTGAAAAACCACCACGTCGTCGGTACCAGTGTGGTATCTACCAGTCCGCTTTCCTATGATGCAGATGGTTTGGGTGTGATGACGGCATTTGCCGAGCACAACCAGCCGGTCATGATTACGACGTCTGCCATGGCGGGCATTAGCGGGCCTTTAGATTTGATGGGCATCGCCCTTCAACAGAATACAGAACTGCTGGCAGGGACTGTCTATGTACAGCTTGTAAATCCCGGAAACCCAGTCGTCTGGAGCCCCTCTTCAACCATAGCCTGGCTGAAAACAGCAAGCTACAGTACCGGTACGCCCGAAGCGATGCTGCCGAATATCCTGGTGCTTCAGATGGCTAAGGATCTTTATAAAATACCCACGCGAAGCATGGCAGGAATAACGGATTCGAAAGCTGTGGATTGTCAGGCGGGTTATGAAACAATGCAGAATATGATGCTCGCCATGTTGGGGGGGGCGCAGATTATATATGAAGCATTGGGGGTTCTGGACAATGTCATGACCACTTCATATGAAAAAATTATCATCGATGAAGAATTGTACAAACGCAATAGGCGTATTCACATGGGCATGGATACATCCGTTTTAGCATTGCCACTGAAGTTGATTCAAGAGACCGGCGGTTGCGGGGAATATTTAACACACCCTCACACCTTAAGCATTTGTCGAAAGATGTGGAGACCGACAGTATCCAATTGGGACCACTATAGTAAATGGAAAGAAGACGGATTTCAGGATTCGACCATAGTGGCAAATAAAGTGTGGAAGGAGCGGTTGCAGAACGCTCCGGAAACCTATTTCATTCCCGAAGTAGACAAAGATCTTACCGATTTTATCGAATCTCACCAATAGGAAGTGACTCGATGGGGGGATGGACCGTTGGCAGGATTAAATAATATGAAACGGGCTGGCCTCAGATGCAATATCCACCAAAGAGTGGTATACATCTGAAAATCAAAAAACCTTAACAAGGAGGCCAACCCGTGAAACAATTAGCATACATTGGAATCGATTACCACATGAACACCATCTCGCCAGCCGTTATTATCAAGGGACAAAATGATTTTTTTGATACAATTCATATGAAAAACAACGACAAAACCATTTTGAAATATTTCAAAAAATTATCAAAAAACTTTGAAAGACAAGCATGTTACGAGGCTTCTTGTAATGGCTATTCATTCCAGCGAAAAATGAACAACTGGGGCTTTCACTCTGATGTAATTGCACCTTCGCTGATTCCCAAAAAACCTGGTGATAAACGAAAAAATGACTATCGCGATGCACGTAACCTGACCCAGTTATATGCAAATGGTCAGTTAACGACTGTTCATCCCCCAACTGAAGAACAAGAATCGATAAGAAATCTTATCCGGTGCCGTCTGAATCTAAAGAAAGACGAAAAAAATGTAAAACTGCAAATAAACTCATTTTGTTTATCACAAGGGTTAAAATGGCCCCAGAGCAAGTGGACCGTAAAGCATCGGGCGTGGTTGTCAAAAATAGAATTTCCGGATGCTTATTCTCAACAAGTCCTTTCTGAATACCTTGGGCATCTTCAATATCTAAGCAGTCAAATCGCTAATCTCGATAAAATAATAGAAGAAATATCCTGCTCGAAAGTATATGCGTCAAGTGTCAAAAAACTTCGAGCATTCAAAGGAATAGATACCCTTAGCGCCATGATTCTGATTGCGGAAATAACCGATTTCCGAAGATTTCCAAACCCCAGGGCTTTGATGGCTTTCCTCGGCTTGATTCCATCAGAAGAAAGCTCTGGAGGCAAACAAAAAGGCGGCGGTATTACCAAAACAGAAAATTCTCGCTGCCGGACGCAGTTGATCGAATCCGTACAACATTCGATGAAAAAACCGACAATCAGCTATAAAATGAAAAGCAACCTTGCGCAAGTAGATGCTGCCAGTTCAAACATTGCGATCAAGTGCATGCACAGATTACATAAACGATTCTGGGCATTGGTGATAAAAGGCAAAAACCGGAATAAAGCAAAAGCCGCTATAGTGGCACCTATATTTTGGAATCCCAAAACCAGTTTACACGCAAACCAGTGACCGATGCATACATGCGGGTTGATGCGGATATGTTTGTTGCCGGAGGGGCAGGCGGTGGTCAGGGAACGAGCCGAATCTGGCTTGAGGGTAAAATTGCAGGACTCTCGGCAGCTTTGGATTTGGGGAAGGGGGGTGAAGAAATCGTAGCTGAACGCGATGATGCAATGACTTTAGTGGCGAGCTTATAAAAGCAAAGAGGGTAAACCCCAACGGTTGTGCTCAGGTCCGTCGGTGGTGCATTGTTGATACTGAAGTGTATTAGGTAAGAGAGTAGAAAAGTGCTGATTAATCTTTTCTACCAAACTTTAACTTATCATTCCAAAGAAGACGGAGGTAAATTATGTCCAGATTGACAAAACTCGAACGCCTATTAACAAAGGGAAAAATTACCCGCCGTGAGTTTATAACCCGTGTTTCCGCATTGGGGCTCACAGCAGCGCTCACCCCGGCATTATTGACAACTCCAGCTCGTGCTTCTATTCCCAAAAAAGGGGGACGGTTTAGAATGGGGATGGGTGGTGGCGCGATGTCAGATTCACTAGATTCTGCCACTATTAACGAGGTGATTGTTTATAATCTAAATTGGCAGATCCGGAATAATCTGGTTGAGATCGATTATAAGGGCAATCCCATTCCCGAATTAGCCGAAAGCTGGGAATCAACGCCTGATGCCGCCAAATGGATTTTCAAACTGCGCAAGGGCGTACAATTTCACAACGGCAAGACATTAGATGCTGAGGATGTCATCTATTCCATAAACCATCATCGAGGAAAAGATTCCAAATCAGCAGCCAAGGGGGTTGTCGAGCCCATTAAGGATATCAAGGCCGATGGCAAGCATGAGGTGGTCTTCACCCTATCCGGAGGCAACGCTGACTTTCCATTCGTCCTGAGTGATTATCATCTAACCATTGTTCCAGCCGGTACAAGCGGGGCTGAATGGGAAAAAGGCATCGGCACGGGCGGCTATATCTTGCAGGACTTTGAACCGGGTGTTAGGTCATTGACAAAGAACAACCCAAACTACTTCAAATCTGGTCGCGCGCATTTTGACGAAGTCGAAATATTGAATATTGCAGATACAAATTCCAGGACTTCTGCTCTAAAGACAAAGCGAATCGATTATATGCAACGTGCCGAACTGAAAACCGTTGATCTACTGAGAAATGCACCCGACATTCAGATCATCAGGACTACCGGGTCATGGCATTACACCATGCCGATGTTCACGGACGTTGCGCCCTTCGACAACAACGATGTCCGACTCGCCCTGAAATACGCTGTTGATCGTGAGCAATTATTAAAGATTGTTTTGCGTGGGTACGGTAGTGTTGGAAATGACCATCCTATTGGTCCAAATCAGCGCTTTTTTGCATCTGAATTACCACAGCGAATATATGATCCGGACAAGGCCAAGTTCCATTTAAAAAAGGCTGGTATTGCAGATTACACCTTTAAACTGCGTGTCTGCCAAACACTCGCGTTTATTGATATTGCGACGATTTATAAGGAAAACGCCGCCGAGGCTGGCATCAACATAGAAATTGTAAAAGAGCCAGCTGACGGATATTATAACGAAGTCTGGATGAAGAAACCCTGGACCATGACCTGGTGGTCCGGCCGCCCATCGGAAGATTGGATGTTCTCCCTCACATATGCTGCTGATGCGGATTGGAACGACACCCATTGGAAACATAAGCGATTCAACGAACTTCTTCTAAAGGCACGAGCAGAGCTTGATAAGGGCAAACGGCGGGATATGTATGTGGAGATGCAAGGAATTTGTAGCAATGAAGGCGGTACCGTCATTCCTTTGTTTAAAGACATTGTTGAGGCTGCAAACACCAAGGTTAAATATAGCAACCTCGCCTCGGATACGGAATGTGACGGTGGCAAGAATGCGGAGCGCTGGTGGTTCGAGGCCTAAGAAAATGAAACTATTTAAGTAAATAGGCCGGAGGCAATACTTTAGGCCAACTGTTATTTCTTGAGATGAGGAATTTTGATAAATTTAGTGTGCAAATGCCTTTAGGTATAGATTCTTTGCGAAAAAAAATATCGAGTTTATCCGGATCTCTCAAAATGATTTTAACCTATAATTACTACTAATTGGTGCTGCTTCAGAAAATCAATCTGTGTGAGGATGGGCCCTATAAAGCTCGTCGGAGTACAGATTGATTTTTCTACGGGTTTAGAGCTTTAATATGTGTATTAGGATATCGTGTGCAATATATACATTAGTTCTGATCAAAACAGTATCCGTATAAGAGAAATAAAAACAGCATGTTACACCGTTTCACTCTATTGGAAGATCCGGAAACGTTCTACCGTTTCAGGGTGAAATAAAATAGGTTCTTCATCCGGGAAACCCCCAAGTGACAAACTGGAGGAAGAACCTTTTCAAAATTAGCAAAGTTTATCGCGGGTAAGGTGGGATTATAAATACCATGCTGTGATTGTTCCGGATTATCGCAAAACGAAAAGAATTTAGATAGGAAATTTTGGAAGCGCGTGTGTAAAATCTAAAAGAGTTATGCGAGCAATATCGCATTGAAATGATTTAAGGTTATTTAATGCCCGACTATATCCACATGTGTTTGGGCATCCCACCGAAATACAAAGTGTTTTTGGGGACGCCCATAAAATTATAACTTTCTATTCTTTTATAAGTTTGAGTTACCTGGCTTTGGCGATCTTCTCACCACGCTTTACCGAAATACTTACAGATGGCTGCGAGACACCAAGTTTTTTGGATAATTCTGTGGTACTGAAACCCAGCTTTCTCACTGCCCAATAACACAATAAACTTCGTGCTTTGACTGTGACCTGATGCTTGCCGGCACTCCATACCTGATCAGGGGCAATTCCCAACTCAGATGA
>Ga0207996_1002081_pt1 | contig 12705 bp, 11 predicted proteins | sample AntAceMetag02UKG_FD_184773 | JGI IMG/M metagenome (GOLD analysis project Ga0207996, IMG submission 184773) | Saline lake microbial communities from Ace Lake, Antarctica - Antarctic Ace Lake Metagenome 02UKG (SPAdes) (version 2) | ecosystem: Environmental > Aquatic > Non-marine Saline and... | reverse complement strand
CACATGGGCCAAAAAGTATCTCATGATAAGCTGACCCTCATTTCTTATGATGGGCTAGAACTTCCTTTCGATGATAATAGTTTTGATGTGGTATTGTCGAATGCTGTCATTGAACATATGATGGAACTCGATTTGGTAACCAAGGAGATGGCACGTGTTACTTCCCCAAACGGAATAAATTATCATCTATATCACAACTATTACAGCTTCTCTGGTAACCATCAGCCTTATTATATGAACAAAAGATATCCATGGGGGCATTTACGTGGCCTTATAGATACAAATCCAAACCATCTTAACAAGGTCAAGATATCGGAATTGGAAAGCCATTTTCAAAAATATTTCAGCCGTGTCAGTTACTTCAGTATAAGCCAGGACCACTCCAGAATGGGGTTAGATGATGGATTCAGTTGGGAAGAAGAAGAGTTGTTTGAGAAGTATCGGAGGGTACTGGAAAAACAGTATTCGGAGGAATTGCTTCTGAGCAGAGCGTTCTTGATTGTTGGAGAACGGAAGCGAAAACATTTTTGAGAAGAGTATTTCGAGGTTTATATTGCGACCTGCTACGGTTTCTGAAGTTGAGAAGCCGGAAGATAAATGCCTAAGATCCGATCAGGGAGTCAATACAGACCTCGTTACCCCCAAAAAACTTCCGTTCAAAAAACAGCAGGAAATACAGTAAGTTCAGGCAAAAAAACCATCTCCTGGGGAACAATTGGACAATCGTAAATTTCGGTCAGATAATAATATCAGCTCGTTATCAACGAGGCCGTTCAATTGAACGCTACTTTAGGCGATACAATGTCCATTTTTTTGCCCTAAAAATGGGTGGAAATAACGAGGTCTATAAATGATTCAAACTGTTGAAAAGTGTCCTTCAATCGCCATAGTCGGTTCCGGTTACTGGGGCAAGAATCTGGTCCGGAACTATCACGACTTGGGTTCCCTAAAGCTTGTCTGCGACAAAAACGAAACGGTCCTATCCACATTCCGGCAGCAATATCCGGACGTGGAAGTCTGCATGGCCTTAAGCGACATAATTGCTCGCGACGATATCGAAGGCGTCGTCATTGCCACCCCGGCGGAGACCCACTACAATATTGCCCGGGAGGCGCTGCTTTCCGGGAAACATGTATATGTGGAGAAGCCCCTTGTGCTCGATGAAGAGGCTGGCCTGGAACTTATTGGCTTGGCGGCTGAGTTGAATCTCGTCCTCATGGTGGGGCACCTCCTACAGTATCATCCTGTCTTCATGAAATTGAAGGAAATGGCTGCTTCTGGAGAACTGGGCCGTATCAACTATATTTACTCTCACCGCCTTAATCTGGGCAAAATTCGCCGTGAAGAAAACATCCTCTGGTCCTTTGCTCCCCACGACATCTCCATGATACTTTCTCTTGCCGGAGAGGAGCCGGATGTTGTGATGGCGACAGGCGGCAATTACCTTCACAAACAAATCGCCGATGTCACCACAACTCACCTCGAATTCCCGTCCGGACTCCGCGCTCACATATTTGTTTCGTGGCTGCATCCATTCAAGGTCCAGCAGTTGGTGGTAGTGGGCGACAAAAAAATGGCTGTTTTCGACGATACTCAACCCTGGGAGGACAAACTGCTTCTGTATCCACACGAAATCAAATGGCAGAACAACGCCCCCTTCTCGACAAAGGCCAAGGCTGAAAGACTGGATGTTCCGCAAGCAGAACCGCTCAGAATGGAATGCGAGCATTTTCTTCAATGTATTACGAACGGCCAGCGGCCAAGCACGGACGGTGAGGAAGGTCTTCGTGTCCTTCGCATTCTGGACGCTGCCCAACGCTCCCTTGACAATGAAGGCCAGCGAATTCTTCCTGCAAAGTACAATAGGGTCTCAGAAGGGAATGATTCCCGTTCATCTGGAAAGCCTGCCCCGCTGAATTCTCAAGCTATTGGACCGGGTTTGTCAGAGAGAAGACTCCGTCTAAATATGCGCAAGTCCGGGTCAAAAGACTTCTTCGTTCACCCAACATCGATTATCGAAGGTGACTGTGAAATCGGCAGCGGAACCAAGATCTGGCACTTCTCTCATGTCCTTACCAACTCAAACATCGGCGAGAACTGCAACATCGGCCAGAATGTGGTCATCGGGCCGGATGTGACCATTGGAAAGAGGTGCAAGATCCAGAACAATGTTTCCGTCTATAAGGGCGTTACTCTGGAAGATGATGTGTTTTGCGGCCCGTCAGTGGTCTTCACCAACATCTATAACCCAAGGGCGGAAATCCGAAAGATGGACCAGTTGAGACCCACTCTTGTCAGGCTTGGAGCTACCCTCGGCGCCAACTGCACCATCGTGTGTGGAAACATCATCGGAAGATATGCCTTCATCGGTGCCGGCGCAGTGGTCACCCACAATGTCCCTGACCATGCCTTAATGCTGGGAAACCCGGCCCGAAAGGTCGGTTGGATGTGTCAATGCGGGGAAAGATTGACGGATGATCTGACTTGCTTGATTTGCGGAGATTTTTTTGAAAAAGAGGAGGCCGGGCTTAAGAAAAAGCTCCCGGCTATCAAAATAGAAATTACCAAGAAGAACGTGATTTTATCTGATCCGATGGAAGAATGAGGGACTGAAATGATAAAAAACAAAAAGATATTTATTACAGGCGGTGCCGGATTTATTGCAAACGCGTTAATTAGGCGAATTGTTGAGGACAATCATGTCGTTGTATATGACAACTTCCATAGAGATACGCTGTCGATGAGTTCACTTGCAAATCACAGAAATATTACGATTATTCGGGGAGATATATTAAATTATGAAGAATTATTTAAGGGTATGAAAGGCAGTGATTTAGTTGTTCATGCTGCCGCGATTGCAGGGATAGATACCGTTTTGCTGAGCCCTACTAAAACAATGCGTGTAAACATGATGGGTACTGCTAACGTATTGGAGGCTGCTAAAATCCATAAAATTAAGGGGCGATTTGTCACGTTTTCAACCTCAGAGGTTTTTGGAAATATGGCGTTTAAACCCACCGAAGATTCAGAGACCGTAGCAGGTAGCGCCGGAGAAGCAAGATGGACTTATGCTGTGAGTAAGCTTGCAGGGGAGCATTTCACAGCAGCGTACTACAAAGAATTCGGGTTACCAACCGTCTCTGTCAGGCCTTTCAATGTTTATGGTCCCGGGCAAACAGGCGAAGGCGCCATACAGATATTTATTAAACAGGCATTAAAGGATGAACCGATCCATATATATGGAGATGGCAACCAGATTAGGGCATGGTGTTACATAGATGATTTCGTTGAATGTTTAATGAAATGTATCGAAGATGAAAGAGCAATCGGCGAATCTTTTAACATAGGTAACGCACAGGCTGTGGTGACCACTTATGGGTTAGCACAAACGGTGTGCCGTATCCTAGATTCGAAAAGTGAAATAGAGTTTTTACCTGCGCTTTCAGCCGAGATTGAACTGCGTATCCCTTCGGTTGAAAAAGCCTATAGAATATTGGGATTTAAGGCAAGAACGCGATTAGACGAAGGGATAGTAAAAACCGCTAAATGGATAGGGTCCAATCTGTCGTGATAATGGTGGGAATTTTATGATCAAGTTGGCAAAACCAAACATACCTGAAGAAGCTTTTGAAAAGGTAATTGAGGTACTTAAGTCAGGCAATCTGGTTCAAGGAAAATATGTTGAAGAATTTGAAAAAAAGCTGGCAGCGTATAATGGAGTCAAGCATGCGGTTGTAGTTTCATCTGGAACTGCTGCACTTCACCTATCTTTATTAGCGTTGGGTATAAAGGAAGGAGATGAAGTAATTGTTCCTGCCTTTACTTTTCCTGCCACTGCAAATGTGGTCGAAGCGGTGGGAGCAAGGCCGGTTTTTGTTGATATCAACCTTTCTGATTTTTGTATCGATACAAACAAGATTGAGGAGGTAATTTCAAAGAACACCAAGGCCATTATTCCCGTGCATGAATTTGGTCAGGCCGCAAAAATGGATGACATCGTAAGAATTGCAGAACAATATAGTTTGAAACTGATTGAGGATGCAGCTTGCGCATTAGGAACTGAATTTGAGAACCAAAAGGTTGGGACATTTGGTGAATTGGGATGCTTTAGCTTTCATCCCCGGAAAGCCATAACTACTGGAGAAGGCGGTGCTGTAGTAACGAAGCATGATAGTTTAGCAAATAAAGTAGTAGCCTTGCGAAATCATGGAATCGAAATATCCAAAAAGAAAATGAATTTCAGGTATGCAGGCCTAAATTATCGCATGACGGATTTTCAGGCAGCCATTGGTATTCCTCAATTGGCGACATTAGAATTACTCATCAGAAAGAGATGTGAACTGGCAGAGGACTACGATAAAGTCCTCGCTCCTATAAACTGGGTTAAAGTGCCCAAACGATTTCCAGAAAGAAAAGCAGCTTACCAAACATACCACATATTAACGGGCGCGGATTGCAGTAGAGATGCTTTGGCCCATTTCTTGAACCAGCATGGTATTCAAAGCAATTTTGGGGCTCAAGCGCTTCATAGGATGTCATTTTTTAAGGAAAAATACAAGTACGTTCCTGGGGACTTCAGGAATTCGTCGATAGCCTACGAACATGGTCTGGCTCTGCCCATGGGAGATCATCTTTGCCGTAGGGACATCGAAGAGATCGGAAGAGTCTTGAAATCGTTTCCATGAAGATTGACAATAGAAAAAATCATAATAGCCATGGTGATGGAAAGCTTGAGCTGAGTCTCTTTAAAAAGCTTGGTGAGCATGTCATTTTTGAGACGGAAGTAATGGTATTTCATCCTGAAAAGATTTCTATCGGTAGCAATGTCTATATAGGGCATAGAACTATTTTAAAGGGATATTTTAAGAATGAAATGTTTATCGATGAGGGAACTTGGATTGGGCAAAACTGCTTTTTCCATAGTGGGGGCGGCATAAGAATAGGTAAATCAGTAGGTATAGGTCCCTGTGTTAAAATATTGACCTCATGCCATCTTAGCGATAATTTGGGGCAACCAGTTTTGCACAACCCCTTGATATTCGAAAAAGTTCAAATTGGGAATGGGGCCGATATAGGAGTAGGCTCAATAATTCTGCCTGGTATTCTGGTAGGTGATGGAGCGATTATTGGAGCTGGCTCTATTGTAACAAAGAATGTTCCAGAATATTCAATTGTAGCTGGAAACCCGGCGAAAATATTAGGATTTAGAAAAGAAGCAAGTGTATGATACATATCATTGATTATGGGATGGGTAACCTCGGTTCAATAAGAAATATGATCAAACATATTGGCTTTCAGTCAAAAGTAACTTCGGAAGTTAAGGAGATAAGTGCTGCCGAAAAGCTGATTTTGCCTGGAGTTGGTTCTTTTGATAATGGAATGGAAAAAATTAGTAAACTCGGAATAAAAACAATATTGGATAAAATGGCACTCGAAGAAAAGATCCCGATATTAGGGATTTGTTTAGGGATGCAACTGATGACAAAGAGGAGCGAAGAGGGAACAGCTGTTGGGCTGGGTTGGATTGATGCAGAGACGGTAAAATTTGATCATAATGGCAGGAAAATCAAGGTTCCACACATGGGTTGGAATAGCGTAAGCATATCGAACCCGAACCCGCTAGTCAAGAATATGCATTCCGAGTCTCGATTCTATTTTGTTCACTCGTATCATGTAAAATGTAAAAATTCTGATGATGTGATCGGTAAAACGAAATACGGAACAGAATTTACCTCTATCATTTGTAAAGAAAATATCTTTGGTTGTCAATTTCACCCTGAGAAGAGTCATAGGTTTGGGATGAAAATTTTCCAAAATTTTGCTGAGTTATAATGCTTATTCCCCGGGTCATGCCTTGCCTGCTCGTGAAAAAAGACAGGCTCGTTAAAACCATTAGATTCAAGAGTCCATCCTATGTTGGAGATCCGGTAAATGCGATCAAAATCTATAATGAGAAAGAAGTCGACGAGTTGATTATCCTGGATATCAATGCAACAATTGAAAGGCGAAAGCCTAATTTTGAACTGATAAGTGAAGTTGCGTCTGAATGCTTCATGCCAGTCTGTTACGGAGGGGGAATCAGTTCAATAGACGAGATCAAAAAACTCTTTGGTCTGGGAATTGAGAAAGTGTCCGTCAATTCCCAGTCTTTTAATAATCTCGACTTGATTTATCAAAGTGCAAAGGCCTTTGGAAGCCAAAGCATAATAGTTTCAATGGATGTAAAAAAGGCTATCTTTTCTAAATACAGAATATGTACCCATAGTGGGAATAAAACAACGAAAATGGGGCCCGGTGAATATGCCAAAATGGTCGAAAATGCAGGCGCAGGCGAGATACTGCTGAATTCCATTGACAGAGATGGGACTTGGGACGGGTTTGATATCGATCTCATAAAATTGGTTACCAATGTCGCCAATATACCGGTCATTGTATTAGGTGGAGCGGGCAAATTGAGTGACATTTCAGATGCTGTTCATAAAGGTGGTGCATCAGCTGTTGGGCTTGGTAGCATGGCTGTATACCAGGGAAAAAACCTAGGTGTTTTGGTCAATTTCCCTTCAAGACAAAAACTAATAGAGATATTTGGAAGGATACAATGATCTGCAGCAGGTGCGTTTATGATGATAGCATTCCATACGTTACATTTGATGAGAATGCTGTATGCAATTACTGTCAGCAATATGACGAATTGGAAAAGGAATATCCCACAGGTCAAGAAGGGATGAGAATTCTCGAGGACCTTGCAGAACGGATAAGAAAGGAACAGAAAAATAAGAAATATGATGTAGTCATTGGTGTTAGTGGAGGAACAGATTCTTCTTATATGCTACATTTTGCGAAAGAAATTCTTGGATTACGCCCATTAGCCGCTCATTTCGATAATACATGGAATTCAAAAATCGCTGTTGAGAACATAAGAAACGTCACGGAAAAGCTGGAAGTCGACCTTTTTACTCATGTTGTCGATAACAAAGAATATTGCGATATCTTCAAATCCTTTTTGCGAGCATCTGTTCCTGATATAGATACTCCCGCTGATATCTCTTTGGCCACAACCCATTATCTGGCATGCCAGAAATTTGGCGTCAAGTATATTTTTGAAGGTCATTCATTTAGAACCGAAGGTATTTCCCCTCATGGATGGTTCTATATGGATGCCAAGTACATAGGGTCAGTTCAAAAGATGTTTGGTACAAAAAAGATAAAAACCCTGCCCAATCTCTGGATGTGGCGCTGGCTTAAATGGTTGATTATTAATAAAATAAAAAAAATAAGGCCATTATACTATCTGGATTATAAAAAGGACCAGGCAAAAAAGATTTTGAGCGAAAATTATGGTTGGAAGGATTATGGTGGCCATCATATGGAAAACAGAACGGCTTATTTTACAAACAACTATTGGTTGCCAAGAAAGTTCAAGATTGATCTTAGGTATTCAGAATTTTCAGCTTTGGTCAGAGATGGGCAAATATCAAGAGCAAATGCTTTAGCTATGATTAAGGAGCCAAAACCTTTTGATCCTGGAATTCTTGAAGAAGTATTAAAGAGACTGAATATCAGTGAAATGGAATTTGAGGACATAATGAAAGCTCCAAATAAGACATATAGGAATTATAAAACCTATAAGCAACTGTTTGAGAGGATGAGGTGGATATTCTGGCTTATGTACAAGATGGATCTCGTTCCCAAAAGCTTCTACTTGAAATATACGAAAAGATACGAAGACGAAGGTTCTCTTGCAGTTATGGTATCAGGTGACGGTGGTGAACAAGGAACTGCTACGGGTGGAGTTGCTAACCAGTCTTGAATACGAAAACGACTGTTTCTCATCCTAAGCATATCAAATTCGCCCTCCCTTAATTTATTCAGCCATTTTCAATCAATGCCAAATCCTCAAACGCGGTTTGTAACTGCGTGCGGCTTCCCCGAGACGCTTCACCGTAACCCCATCTATTAACTGTCAAAAAAGAGATGAGAGAGATGGAAAGATATAATATATTTTGGTTCATTATTGACTGTGTCCGTTCGTACCGCACGAATATGGATGATAGGGACAGACTGGATGTCATGGATAGATTTTCTGAGGATGCCATAGAATTTACCAACGCTTTTACAAGCGCCCCCAGTTCATTGCTCGCAGGAGGAGCCCTATTTACCGGGCTCCCATCGGTCTATATTGCAAGGCATTTTAATGACTGGAAGTTCGCAGGCAATGATATCTATAGCCTCGCTAACCTAGTGGAAAGATATGGTTATGATTCATATCCCATAATTAACTCAAGAGAGGAGAGGGAGAAATTCCAATTTTTATTACCGCCTTTTAAGAGCAGGTATCTCCCAAAAGGCGTCAGGCTGTCTGATTATGCGTGGCGAAATTGTGAGATAACAGGGATATTTGAACACATTATGAAGAACAGGAGATCCAAAAGGCCTATTTGCTGCACCTTTTGGTATGACTGCCGGAGAGACAAGAACATCTCGGCATACGTCCAGAGAGCATTGGAGGTGATAAAGGAACACGGTTATTATGATGACTCGATCATTATCATGAATTCCGATCACGGGTATCCAGATCCTGCTACAAACCTTAATGAGAGCTTTTTCAAGGGACTGGGCCACGACATGATTCTGACGGATGATAACATAAGGACCCCCTTGTTTATAAGGTATCCGGGATGCCCAAAAGGCGCGAGGATCAATGATGTGGTTGGGCATATCGATATTCTCCCCACTATCTTTCATATCCTTGATTTCCCCGACAGGAAAAGCGATATCAAATTCCAAGGAAGATCAATGCTTCCCATAATCAAGAGAGAAGAGACGGGCGATCTTCGTATCGTCAGATCTGACACCAGACTCACCATGGATGTGAGTAGGATTACGTCGCTTAGGGAGGGCACCTATAAATACGTCTATTTTTACGATGAGGATGAAGAGGCATTATACAATGTAAGGGATGACCCAAAGGAAGAGACAAATCTGATCAAGGAGAAGGATGGGAGATATCTGACGGAACTGGATGGATTCAGACATCTTCTTAAGGACTATGAAAAAGAGTTGTATCGATTCCACCAGGATCAATTAATGAAGAACTCTAATAGGAGCTTTGAATCCCTGAAAAAAAGATGCCTTGGGAACGGCGTGAGAATCATGGTAGCCTCAAAGGCTCCGGAGGAACTCCTGAGGATTCTCACGGAAATAATTCGAGGAATGTTCAATGGTTGTGAGCTTGATCTTATCCACGCAGGAAATGAGGACCTCTCGCGGATTGGGGTCAACAGAGTATATAATGTAAAAGATATATCAATAGAGAGTATAACAGGTCTGAACCTTGAGGTGTATGATATCGCAATATATCTGACGGAAAATAGCCACCGGATTTTTTTGAGGGATGGCATTATAAAAGGAGTAAAGAGCATCCCTGCCAGACAGTATCGTCTCCTGAACTATAATTTCGAACTCTTTAACTATTTTGCATCCAAATGGTTTCCGCAGTACGCAAGGCTTTTTTTTAATTGGGGTGTTAAGGGCTTTTTTTATAAACAGGAACCACTATACTTTTTTAAAGACATTATCTGGTTTTTTAAAACTGTGGTTTCACAAACGTTCAGGAAAAATCGAAATTTAGATAGAGTTGCAGCCAAGGAAATAATGGAATTCAGAGACTACCACCTCAAGGGGGCCAGCTCTGGATTAATAAAAATGGCATCTTCGGAAATGGAAGCGGAATTTGAAAGAATTGATATAAGAGGTGATTGATGCTTCGAACGGTTTTGAATGACCAAGAAGCCGGTTTTCAGAAATCATGGATCAGGGATAGAGAACAGAAGGCTCCAAAGGATCTTTCGTTTGCGTAAAAACGGTACCAGAAAGAGACTGCTTTTTCTGGCCCCGTCCATGGGGGGGGGCGGCGCGGAACGTTTCTTGTCGATTCTTATGCGACATATGGACAGGAATCGATTTCAACTGACAATGGGCCTCGTAAAGAAGACCGGGCCGTTTTTAGAAGACCTGCCACGGGACATCGATGTGGTGGATTTGAAGGCAGGCAGAGTTAGGTATGCGCTATCCAGGATAATCAGAATGGTAAGAAAAAATCGGCCTGATGCCGTCTTTTCCACATTAGGCCACCTCAATGTTGCCACCATATTGATTAGGCCTTTGATGCCGCGTGGAACAAAGATCATAATTAGGGAGACAAACATCCCCAGTATCAATATTAAACAGAGTCCCTTCACTAACTTACTCCCCTTCTTCTATCGCATGTTATATAATCGGTTTGACAAGGTGATTTGTCAGTCCCAAGACATGTTGAATGATTTGGTAACAAATTTCGGTTTTCGTCGTGATAATGGGATCGTAATTAATAACCCTGTCGATCTGGAGTCAATCGACAAAAAGATTCATGGTAGTAAGAACCTTCTTCCTCCCGGTGTATTCAACATTTTGGCGGCAGGCAAATTGAAGTATCAAAAAGGATTTGATTTGCTGCTGAAAAGCATGGATAGGGTTCAAAGAGTGGATTGGCATTTGACAATTTTAGGCCAAGGTCCGGAAGAGCAAAGGCTAAAAAAAAAGGCACATGAGCTATGTTTATCCAAGATGGTTACTTTTAGAGGCTTTGTGGAAAACCCTTATACATTTATGTCTCAGGCAGATCTTTTTGTGTTGAGCTCACGTTTTGAGGGGTTTCCAAACGTAGTTCTTGAGGCGATGGCTTGTGGAACACCTGTTGTGGCGTTTGAATGCCCTGGCGGTATCAATGAGATTATTGACGACGGGGTTAATGGATGGAAAGTGAGACCTGAAGACACAAGAGCACTTACCAGAGCCATAGAAACGGCTATGAAAACACAATTGGATAGTAATTTGATTAGAAAATCTGTGCAGGAAAGATTTGGTGTTGAGAAAATCGTTAATGAATACGAAACGATGTTTTTGGAAGTTCTAAATTCATGAATCAGAAAAATCTTCGTCTGCGACTTATCTATGCAGCATCACTGATATCCAAATGTCTTTTGGAGCAGAACGGGCCATAAATATTATGTCGATATCTGATGTAGCTATAATATCTTTACTCCTGCTGCTGATTCCTAAGCTGGTTGAAACTTATCTGGCGGCGTATGGGTTTGATAGATATTTGCGTATGCTCATCATAATTGGTGGTATTTTGTGGATATCCGCTTCCATTAGTTCAGAAATGATATACCAGGTTTTAGGATTGGTACGAGGCACTGACGGTAATAAGTATGCAAGCTTGGCTTACAGTTCTGTATTACCTGCGTTAGAAACGCAAAAGTATGGACAAGTTTTAAATACTTTGCTTTCTACGGACATTCAGTTTTTCGTGGCTTATCAAGCCATTATTTACTATTTAACTGGCGGTACCGTTATTACACTAATAGCGACAAATTGTTTTCTTACCTTTTGGGGAGGGCTTGTGCTGACGCGGCTGGTGTACTCCTTGATACCTCCTCCTCATTCAGGTAATCGAATTCTTCCTATTATTCTAATATTTTTTCCCTCAGTAGTTTTTTGGAGTTGTAGCAGCCTCAAGGAAGCACTTATGTACTGGTCTATTTGTCACATATGTGCTTTTGTGATGCCTCCGAAATCTTCTAAGCAGGGTCGCTGGAGTTTTGTGCTGTTTGTTATTGGTGTTTTTGTTGGATGTGGCGTTCGTGCGCATATAACGTTCTTTTGGGTTTTCAGTGTTCTCATTGTCAAGGTGTGGCAAAAGAGTTTTTGGAAATATGGAGTGATATTCTTATTCATTTTGCCCCTATTCTTGGGCCAGGTGAGGACGAAGATACATTTAGATTCATTTAGTTCGAATGTTGAGTTTGCTGAGCGTTATATGGATAATTACATTAGGAGAGACAAACCTTCCACTTTTGACTATGGAGGAAGAGATCCAATTCTTGTTTTAGATGGTGCTGTCAACACCTTATTTCGGCCTTTTCTGTGGCATTTCCCAAATCTGCGCTCAGTTCTCAGTTCTATAGAAATTTGGACGATCAGTTTAAGCATACTTTTTCTTTGGATGAGGATGTCTAATGAAGAATGGAGACGTATTTTTCGGAATCCTGCGATATGGGTTGCATGTTTGGTCTGTATTCCTTTCTTCGCTTTTTTTACATATACTGTGAACGAAGGGCTGATTGTCCGGCAGCGGATTCAACTGTATCCGGCTTTGCTAGTGCTGCTGGCCACGCCTATTTTGCAGCGGAGTGAATTGAACCGCGAAGGCGCTAAGGCCGCGAAGGTGAATTGATTTTTTATTTTTGTGTCTCACACAGAGGCACAGCGATCACAGAGAGAGATGGTTTAGAAAATGCTGGTATGCTCCACTTATTTCACCGCGAAGGCGCAAAGGGCGCTAAGGGTTTTTTGGTTGGTTTGTGGTAATCCTTCAAGAAGAACAAAGGATCAGCATAGAACCAAGCCCTGACGGGCGGGTATAAGGAGATTATGGGGTGGAGCGCATGGGGCAAAGGACGGGAGGGACTGAAGTCGGATGTCAGACGTCAGATGTCAGAATGTGAGGGGTTGTAGACTGACAATTGCCAGGCATGCAGAATGAAGGCACCGTTATTTATGACGCTTGATGAGATCCAGGATAAAGTCTTTACAAACGAGTATGATTATACGCTTCACGCGGAAATTGAACGAAAAGCGGATAGTCTCACCTTTCATCAGATT
>Ga0207996_1002078_pt1 | contig 12722 bp, 9 predicted proteins | sample AntAceMetag02UKG_FD_184773 | JGI IMG/M metagenome (GOLD analysis project Ga0207996, IMG submission 184773) | Saline lake microbial communities from Ace Lake, Antarctica - Antarctic Ace Lake Metagenome 02UKG (SPAdes) (version 2) | ecosystem: Environmental > Aquatic > Non-marine Saline and Alkaline... | reverse complement strand
CTCATTTGGAACCTCCGGAAAATCGTTTGGTAGCTTTTTTCCAGAATACACCTAAGCCTTGTTTTACTCAAAGGTGTTTTGGGCTCTGCTACCTACAGAGGCTATGCACTTATTATACGAATTCAGCCAATAAAAGTATACAATTAATTGAACTTACACCTGTCCCGAACGAGACTTGACTAGATAGTGGTCAGATCTCGCTGGCTGCCATCAAAATCAACATATCTTCTATCTACAATGACCTTAGCTCCAGAAATATTAGTGTTTCTTTTTTCCATCGCACTTATTGCCGGGTTCCTTGATACACTGGCTGGAGGTGGTGGCCTTTTATCCTTGCCTGCTTTGATCATGAGTGGAATTCCACCACTAATGGCCTTGGGGACCAATAAACTCCAGGGAAGTATGGGAACGGCAACAGCAACATTTATTATGCTGAGAAAGAGGCGAGTGGCTTGGAAGGATGTCAGATTGCTAATGCTGAGCGCATTTGTCGGCTCAGCAATGGGTACTGTTGTAGTGCAGTTTGTCAATTCAGCGGCCCTGACATTTATTATCCCGGCTGTTTTGCTGCTGACAGCCATCTACTTTTTGTTCTCACCGGCTCCCACGGCAGAGAGGAGCAAGGTAAGAATGTCGGTCAAGAACTACAGCATATTCATTGTTCCCGGCATCGGCTGGTACGATGGTATGTTCGGCCCAGGAACCGGCGCCTTTTTTGCCATGGCAGGGGTTTCTCTAAGGGGCCAAGGCTTGATTGAAGCAACTGCTATTGCCAAAACGCTAAATTTTTCAACTAACATAGCCGCATTTTTTGTGTTTCTTGCTGCAGGAAAAATAGTCTGGGTAACCGGTCTGCTGATGATGGTGGGACAAATGATTGGGGCATGGGTTGGGGCAAATTTTCTATTTAGAATTAATCCTGCTTATCTGAGGATCTTAATTGTTGTCATGTGTATCGGAATGCTGACTAAATACTGTCTGACGATTTAAGAACACTTGCGGTCAAGAGACCTGCCCTGCAGGTTGATCAGAGGCATTTAGATCTTATAAACATCTCAAGTCACACGCCCCCGAAAGTGTTTAATATTGCCACTACGAACTTCCAATTTTCACGTTTCTATTTCAAGCTGAGGTGTGTACTTACAGGATACAGTAGCAAGATAATGTTTAAGGATAATGGAAGATTGCAGAACTTACCATTGACCATTTTAAGTGAGAGTGGAACGTGCTGCACCTTTAGACTAGGGAGAGATTCTTGGGAGTTGAGCCATTGTGTTCTCAATTTGGGTAGAGTTCTTTGTATGGTAAGTCTATGCTTTATCATGCCTTAACGCGAATTTTAATATTACTCTGACTCCTTTTATAAGCAGACGAATAGTTCCAGTAAAGGTTGCAGGGCAGATCCTCACCTTCCCTCAACCGAAAACATTTTTGCTCTGTTTTATTTTTCAAAGAAGAGTGCTGGAAACGTTCAGGCGCTCCTACATTGTCAGTAGTATCGCAGAATCCAATCTATCCGAAAGAGGATACCGGCAGAACTTTTTCAAAAATTCAGATGGCAGCAGGGCGGATGTAATACGAACCTCCAACTGTCGCATAGTCAAAGGGAGGCTCCATTTTGACACTGCGCATCTCTTTTGTCCGCAATGTCAGTGAAAATACCCGGGCAACATTGTTCTTTCGGTCGTTCTCTTTTTGTACAGCTACAGCAACGGGCAGGCCGTACATAATCGGTTCATCGAGAAGATTTTTTTTCTGAATTGACCAGGGACCGCTGACAACAACGGCCAATATGGTGTAAGGATTCTGCTCACGACTTCCCCAATCCGGACTTTTTTCAAACCACTCTTTTGCAGTCTTCGCCAGTTTTTTGGCATCGCCCGGAGCATCAAAAGCTTGTTGGGGCCAGGTCTGCTTATCAATTTTTGCACTGAACTGTTCCATGCCGTCGGCAATACTCTGGTCTATAGTCGTGGCCATATTCTGTACCAAGCTGTTATTGCGGTCAAACTGCTGGGCAAGGTCCAGGTACTCACGAGCTTTCTCGTATTGCTCTAATTGAAAGAAATTATGAGTTTTATCGGAACTCCTTGTCATTTCGTTTGCTTTCCTGGCAAGATCTTCAGCCATCACCGTGCGGGTGCTGCCGATTTTATCCAGGCCGGTTAATAACTCAAGATAATGGTAACTTGCACTGTAATATTCACCGACATATCCCATTGCCGAGGCTTTCTTGTCAATTTCTTCTTGGGTGGAACCATATTTACCGGCAAACGATGTCACCAGGGCAAAGAGAGCCGCCCTGTCATTGGCATCAAAACTGTTCAGCTGTTCCAGCAGTTTTCTGGCTGGCGGTAGATCATTATAGTAAATGACAGTCCCAGTGGCAGCGCCAAGAATTTGGTTAAGAAGGTCATATTTTTCCTTGAGCATCAACACATCCGCTTCAATCTGCTGGACCTGCGCCTTAACCATATCCTGCTGATGGGAGAATTTTTCTTTGGCGTCCGCGGCTTTTTCGTTCATGACAACAAGTTGCGATTCAGCCTCATCAAAAGAAGGATGGGAGGTGACGTCTTTCTCTGCTGCAGCCTGGCGTGCTTTATCCAGCTGTTTTCTTATCGCACCGAGAGCGCTTGCAATTCTTGAGACAAGCTGTTCTTTGTCGCCCCTGTACGCAGGATCATCTAATTGGGTAAAAAATATTTCAATATTTGTCAGCCCACGGGATGCTTTGTCAAAGGGCGGGCGGGCCTGGTGGGGAAGTTTGGTGGCACCATCTACCTGAATCTTTGTTTGTGCTGGAGGACCTCCAGCCGTTTCTATCTGGGCCACTGCTTTTCCATCAAATCCTTGCGCAGCAGGATCAGTTGAATTGTCAAGGATTTTGCTTACAGGCATTTCCGGCAAGGAAACAGACGAACTGGCCGCTACTGTCAGCGTACCGCCACCCAGATCTTTCCCGGTACGCCTTTCAAGATCTTTCACCAGTTTCTGAAATTTCTTCTCTGCCTGCTGCACCTTGTTATTGTTTGGATCATTCCCTTTTACCTGTATGAGCAAATTCTGAATATTCTCAAGCGAGGCTACCGAATTTTCAGTTTTTCCGGCAAACATGTCCTTTTCCGCGCGCCTGAGACTGCTGTTGATATTTTTAAGCGTCGAGTTCACATCAGCAGCCGACAGAGACTGGATTGTACCCATACCCAGAAGGAGGCAGCAGCAGAGTATTGTCGGCAAAGCTGATTTTTTCCATATTGAATCAATCATCTCGGCAACTCATTTCATTGTAATGGGGAAAGTGATCGTTATTTTTCTGTAACAGAATTTTCTCACCACAGAGAAAATTTATTTGTCAATATTTGCTTCAGGAACCGGTTTTTTCTCTCCAGTCGTGGTCAGTTCCAGCTTGCCCCAGTCTCCAGTTATCAACATAGGCTGATGAAACGTTGCATGGCGGAAATAAAAGCTACCATCCGTGTTTTTGGCCGCCGCTGCGGCTTCCATGTGGCGTGACTTGACAGCGCTGTCACCGCCATCGACCCGGTCGACCCACCAGTCCTTATCGACAATGACCAGCCGGCGAATATCGGGCCAGCCGGCATTCTTCAGCAGCGCTATCATTTCTTTCTGCAGCGCCAGGTCAGTTTTTCCGGCTTTCGGCATCTTCTGCTGTTTGCCGCTACTGTCTTTTATGTCCGCCAGAAGTTTTGTATAACTACTGTAGTCATCACCACTGATGGTAAATTCTCCGGAAGCATAAATTTTGTTATATGCTTTGACTTCAAGACGGAAGGTATGCTCACCGGGAGAAAGTTCGCTGAGATATTTGGTGAAAAGTTCGGGGCCGAACTTATAGCCATCTTTTTCAGGGAAAACAATATCCCTGTCGCTGTAATTTCTCATATTGGATGGATCTGGAGCAATATCAATGATGAAATAGTCCCGCGCAATTAATTCAGGCCTGTTCAGACCGACGCTTTTGTACACCTTCTGCTGCCCGTCAATATATAGCCAGACAATTATGTAGTTATTGTTTTTATTTAATTCTTTCCATGGCTTTTCCGCCTTCAGCATACCGTAAATGTTGTCTCCGGCAGAGAAGGATGCAACAGGAGCAGGTGGACTGTCCAGATTAATTGGACCCTTTGAAAAAATTGACCCTCCTGGTCCTGCAGAGGTGGCAACACCTTTTGTTTTTACATACTGGTTTTTAGGTTTTTTGTCAGCAGTGCCTTTTTCTGATACTTCTTTTCGTGATTCGATTTTAGTAGGTTTTTCAGCCGCAGATTCTTTATCTTTCGGGAGAATTTCATCAACACTTTCTCCAACCGTATTGATGCCGTTTTTAACCGCAGAACCAACATCATCCATCATGGAGCCAAAATCAAAACTGTATGCTGAAACAGAGGTGAGCAATAATAGGGCAACTATGAGAATGGGACCGGGAGAATAAAGGTGATTTCGAAACGCATTCTGTATCGGTTGGAAACAGGAGAGACTGGGCATTAATTTTTTCACGTAGATCTCCTTTTGATATAAAAGGTAAAATGACAGGGAAAAGAATTCGCTTTCTGTTAGGAAATCAGTAGGGAGACAAACATGCCCCCAGCCACCTATCCGGCACCCTGGACAAGTTAAAATCTGAGCTTACGAATGGATCTTTTCGCCCCCTCTGTCACCACCAACCTAGTCACAGTGAACAGCAGCGAGGACAAAAGTACACTCCTTCCTGAATTTTTATCCACAAATTCTCCACTCTTTCATTAAATCACATCTGAAATATTTAGTACAGAAATATGGGATAAAATATCAGAAGAGATCCACTGCACACTTTCAGTTCTTACTTAGCAACCCCTGGTTGATGTGTGTATTCGCAAGATACAGCAAGTTCAACCAAAGACATGCAAACAAATAGTTCGGGTTAATAAACTGAGGTGGTTCGGAAATCTTAACACATTTGCCCTCTGGCAAGAACAGCCAGCCCGCAGCTCGCCTGCCAGAGAAGGGCTGGAAATCTCGACACCAAAGCAGTACCATGGAACGGTACATAGCGAACTTTATGATGACGGCTTACCTGGTTATGATGAGCCGTCTTCACCCTATGATTAAGGCCGCATTAACATGACATTGGGGTGTTTTATGCCTGCCTGTACGGACATAGTGTTAAAGAAACAGTATGTTGGTCTCTGTAGCCGTAATTTCCTTGGCAAATAACGTAGATAATTTGGGGCCTTCATGTTATTTATGATTTGTGTAGGCTGAGAGTGATGACAGGCGCAGTCTAATTTGGGATTCAATGAGGCTAATAATGCAGAGTAGCTCAGTGGCGAATCTATCATTTTCGTTGCTTTTGGCCCTACCTTAATCACCCCACCTCACTCGCTGAAAACCGATTGCTTTCCACTTAAACTTAGCCCTAACTGAGATTGAATTTTGTTTTTTTCCATGTGCGTTCCTCATGATTTGATTGGCTATGGGAACAGCATAATATAGCTGTTCTATCATATAGTGATAGGCCCCTCATCTCCTCTGAGCTTTGGTGGTAATCAGGTAATTATTTATGACGGAAGTTCAAGGATAGATGGTAACTTCCGGTAGAGAGTAAGGGGAAAATTATGAAAGTACGTTGGAAAATCACCCTGTTTTTCTTTGTTTTATTTGTAACGACCTGTGTGTACGCAGGTGGAGGCAGCCCTGGCCCGCAGCAGGCAAGTGAGGCCTTTCCACCAACCTTTACAAGTTATCAGGATGCGGATATGACCAGCGTGGGCGCGATCCTCAAAAACAGGATCAGTCATACCCCTTTCAATCTGGTCGCCACGTTCATCTTCCTGGTCGCCATCGTGCACACATTTCTTATTAGTAAATTTCTCTACTATGCCCATAAGTGGAAGGCCGAGCACCAAAAAGAGATCGAGGCAGGTCGGGAATCGGAGGACTCCACTCATCTCCTCTCAGAAATTTTTCACTTTTTAGGCGAGGTAGAGGTCGTTTTCGGGCTCTGGGCCGTGGCCCTCTGTGGTGCTGTCGTCTTTTTCTACGACTGGCACACCTTTACCAACTATGTGAGCGGAGTCAATTACACGGAGCCGATGTTTGTCGTGGTGATCATGACCCTGGCCTCTTCCCGTCCTATTTTGAAGCTCTCGGAAAATTTCATGAGCCGCATCGCGGCGGTTTTCAACAGCACCTTGGCGGCCTGGTGGCTGACCATCATGACCCTGGGGCCGCTTCTCGGCTCCTTCATAACTGAACCAGCCGCCATGACCATTTCCGCACTGCTATCGGCCCGCAAATTTTATGAATTACAGCCCAGTGACAGGTTCAAGTACGCCACCATCGCCCTCCTCTTTGTCAACATTTCGGTCGGCGGCACCCTGACCCATTTTGCCGCGCCACCGGTCCTGATGGTCGTGGTCCCCTGGAACTGGGACCTTCTCTTTATGTTAACCACCTTTGGCTGGAAGGCCGTCATTGGTATTGTTATTTCAAACGCCATGGTCTTTCTGGTCTTCAAGAAAGAAATAGTCGGTCTGGAAAAGAAATTCAAGATGACCCTGCTCAAAGATGAGATCAAGAAGAAGTATATCCACAGCGAGTATCTAAAAAATGACCTTCATATGGCCGAGGAACGCATTGGACAAGATCTCCAGCGAGAGTATGATCGTATCAAGGAGGCCGCTAGAGAGTCTACCCTGGCGGCTGGCTGCTGGAATGATGATGAAGATTGCACACTGCTTGAAGAGACCTTCGAGCAGGAGTTTGAGAGCCTCAAGATGCACCAGATGAGCGTCTCGGTGCCGGGCCTGCTCCCTCGGGACAAGCGACCTAAGATGAGCGATCCCAACTGGGACAAGCGCTGTGGGGAGGTGCCGGGCTGGATTATGGCCGTCCATGTGGCTTTTATGGTCTGGACCATTGTCAATGCCCATTATCCTGCTATCTTTGTCTCCGGTATGCTCTTTTTTGTCGGCTTTGCCCATGTCACCTGGCCCTTTCAGAACACGGTGAACCTGAAACCGCCCATGCTGGTCGGCTTTTTTTTAGGCGGCCTGGTGATACACGGTGGCTTGCAGGGATGGTGGATTGCCCCGGTGTTGGGCAGCCTGGGTGAAATCCCCCTGATGTTCAGCGCAACGATCCTCACCGCGATTAATGACAATGCCGCCATCACCTATTTGAGCACCCTGGTGCCAGGCCTGACTGATGAACTCAAATATGCGGTGGTGGCGGGTGCCGTTACCGGGGGGGGGCTCACTATTATCGCCAATGCCCCTAATCCGGCCGGACAGGCGATCCTGAAAAATTACTTCAGCAATGGTGTCTCGCCGATGAAGCTGCTGGCCTACGCCTTCGTGCCGACGGTCGTCATGACGCTCTGTTTTCTGTTTCTCTGATTTTGGTGTAGGAGAGGTCTCCCATTAAAAGGCCCCTTAGAGTAAGGAATTCCATATTAAAGTTCTCAATGGGCGATTCAGCACATACTATTTGAGTAAGCAGAGTAAAATTAAACGAATTGCCCGTAGCAGGGGTAACCTCTTTGGGAAAAAATGCTGATTAAGCCGGTTCCTGATATGTATAACTATCAGTCTTTAGCGGAAAGATGAAACGCATATCCGAGAATAGCCAAGGGACATCTCTACTTTTACGCCCTCCAGCCTCAATTGAAGATTTCTATTTATATTGATTCAAGCAGTATTCAGCAAAAGAAGATACCTACGGCAATCTCTCCAATTTAAGCAAAACCGCAAGTAAACATTACTCTTCGGACTCCACACGATTTTATAAGAGAGTATTGGAGAGAAAAAAGACTATGGGCACCCGTTGTCGTCGTGAGCAGCGAGGCGTCACAATAAACAAGTCGAGATGCAGCAACGAATACCTCACCAACTAAGATAATTTTGGTTGATCCGGACGCCAACGTAAACCCCAAATAAGCTGCCCACTAGACTGACGATGTAGGCAGTCATCAGTCCGATATGCTGCCCAAGCCACCAGCCGAGCCACCCAAAGATTGTAATACTTATCAGAAGAGTTATTTTTTTCATGTTTAATGAATGGATTTTGTCCTGAGACGGTTGTGGCATCAATGCCCAGGCAGACTCAGGCAGTGCCAGGGCTGTCTTTTAATAGCTCTACCGTTATGCATATGCTGGAGTCAGACCGTCACAATTTGTTGCAGCTTTTGGGCGGGGCTAAAGCCCCACTTCCGGGGGTGTGTAAACCATCTGCTTTCTGAAACAATGTTCAAGTTATTGCTGCTACGCAGCGTGGCACGATATTACCCTAACTTCTGAAGTTACAAGGTATTTACTCTTCGTTCCCAGTATCCCGGCCAAGAGCAGTGCAAAAATCAAAACTACTCGGATTCTGGAAAACACGCAGCCCAAAATGGGGCAATGCGGCCAGGAGATGATCAAAAATATCTGCCTGGATAGCCTCGTAGTTTGCCCAGGCCTGATCCCTGCTGAAGACATAAATCTCCAGTGGCAGTCCTGTTTCCGCGGGCGGCAGTTGCCGGACCAGAAAGGTCATATTACTGGTGTGAATATGGGGGTTGTTGCGTAGAAACTCCTGGGTGTAGGCGCGAAAGATACCAATATTGGTCTGCTGCCGGCCGTTAATGAAAGAGCTTTCTTCTATGTTATGACGCTTGTTGTATTCTTTAATTTCCTTCTGTCTGGGACGCAGGTACTTTTCCAGAAGTTTGATATCTCCCAGCTTTTCAATCTCTTCATCGGACATAAAGTGGATTGTGGACATATCAATATTGATGGCTCGTTTAATCCGTCTGCCACCGGAATCAGTCATGCCCCGCCAGTTTTTAAATGAATTGGAAATTAGTGAATAGGTGGGGATGGAGGTGATGGTCTTGTCCCAGTTTTGAACCCGGACACAGTGGATGGAAATATCGATGACATCACCATCCGCTCCGTACTGCGGCATCTCTATCCAATCTCCAAGTCGTATCATATCCGTGGCGGAAAGCTGAATATGGGCCACAAAGCCAAGGAGGGTGTCTTTGAAGATAAGCAGAATAATGGCTGTCAATCCACCAAGGAGACTGAGAAGCCCCCAGGGAGAACGACCAGTGAGGATGGATATAAGAAAAATCGCACAGAAAATGTAGGTGATGATACGTGCGGCATCGGTGTATCCGCGGATGGCAGCGCTACGTCTTTTGGATAGCTTGCGGTAGATATCATTGATGGCACTGAGGAGGGCGCTGACACTAAAGGTGGCAACGATCACCACACCCGCCAAAAGGAGACGGGAGAGTAGTAGGGAGAAGGTGGAATCCGATTGCAGGAGCAGGTCTTTGCAGATATGGATAACGGATAGCGGTACAAACCAGCTGAGTTTGTGGAAGAACCCGTGTTCAATAAGCGGATCATCCCAGCTAAAATGGTTTTTATGAATGAGAGTGATGATGGCAGGGAGCATGGTGCGGTGCACGATCCATGTTGCCACTATCGCTAAAACGATGATCCCAAAGGTGATAAGGGCCAGAGACGCCGCTTCTGCAATACTTTGGCGAAGGCCGAGCTGGATAAGCCAGCTATTCAGGGTGTCATATGTCATGAGGGATTTTGATGCTGTCGAATTCACAGTGAAGGAGGTCGGTTTCCAGCCAGCTTCCGGTTAAGGAAGAGTTGTGGCCGAGTAATGATTTAGTTGCCTCTGCGGCCTGTATGGATGCAATAAGGGCAACACTCATGGGTAATACCCGTGGTGGACTGCTGGGGGCTGTTTTTTGTGGATAGAGTGTACTGATAAGGTTATTCGATGCCTGATCAATGCCAGCCTGTCCGTACCACTCTTTTACTGCTCCGTGAACCATTGGGATCTGTTGTTTCCGGCAGAGTTTGGAGAGTGTTATCCTTGCCTCTGTTGAATCGAGAGCATCGATGACGATATCTGCTGTATCAATGGAGCCGGTGGTGAATGTGCTGATATGGAGGGTGGTTTCCAGGGCTGGGTTGATTTTCTGTAGTTCCCGGTCCACAATATCTACCTTATTGCAACCGAGGCTTTCGGTACTGCAGAAAATCTGGCGGTTGAGATTTGATTCGGAAAAGACATCGGGATCCGTGAGGATAAGGTGGCCAATGCCCAGTCTTGCAAGCAGCTCTGCGGTTCTGCCGCCAAGACCGCCGCAGCCAATAATTGCCACCCTGGACAGAAAGAGCCTGAGTTGCTCCTGGCAACTCAGGCTGTTTCGTTGAAAACGTGAAGGAGTAATGGCATGATCGAGCGCGATGTGTTCAACGTCACGCAGGGAGCAGTTCCATTGTCCGGCAATAGCCAGGGCATCGGCGAGTGAGAGTAGACCATCCCGTGATCGCTGTTTGATGTTCTGAAGGATTTTGTCTCTGTTCGATTCAGCCACCGCCAATTACCGGAAATATGGCATAAATGTCACCTTCCTGAAGTACTGTTTCAAATTTGCAATGGCGGGAGTTGATCATAAGGACACCAATCTCCTCCCGGTCAATATCCAGATCATCAACAACTGTTCCGGCAGTAGTGCCTTCGGGAAGCTCTTTGTCCTCTTTAATAAAACGGCCATCTCTAAAAAAGGCAAAGAGCTTTACCTGTACTCGCATAGGCAAATCCTAGAAATTCCAGAAGGCGTCGATCTCTTCACCGGTAAAATCCCATACCATATTATGTGGTGCAATGGGCTCGAGTTCAAAAAATTCAGGAAGTCTGTCATCCAGATTAGTAAAGCCTGCGGCCATATTAAAGGCATGCTCGGTCTTCAGGATACTCATACCAAGGTTGGTTACATCATCGGCGGTGAGGCTGATTCCAAAACGGGCATTGATCATATCAATCAGTGCCGGTAAACAGGTCCCGTCATCGAGTGCTGCAAAGGCGATAAAGAGACACATACCGGTGGAGTCAATGGCAGCTGTTGCAATCTGCAGCCCACGGGAGAGTTCAACCATACCTTCCTTGGAGAGTGGATCAGCGGTTCCACCAACACCAAGAATTTCTGTGGCGATGGTATAACCCATGGTGTGATCAGCGCCCTGTGTGGAAGTGGCGTAAGTGATACCAATTCCTTTGATGGCACGAGGATCATAAGCGGGGATCGCCTGGTTCTTAACCACAGGAACCCGTGTTACTCCGTATGTCCGGCCAACGCTGCCTGCACCGTTTCCAATGACGCGCCCAAGAGCAGTTCCCTTTGCAATCTCTTCTGTCATAATACGAATCATTTCATTGGAGTCACCAAACTCAAGTACTCCACCTTCCATTGCCACACCAAAGGCTACTGCTGTTTCAATGGAATCAATACCAATGTCATCCATAATGGAATCCATTTCAGCAATCTGATCCAGATTGTCAATGGTACAGTCAGCACCCATTGCCCAGATGGATTCGTACTCCATGCCAGATGTCTTGTAGTTTCCTTTGATATCATTATAAATCTGAGAACACTGAATTACACAACCTGAGTGACAGCCATGTTTTGGCTTACCGCCTCGTTCAACGATGAGGTCGTGCATGGTTTCGCCAGAAATCTGCTCATGTCCTTCAAACTGTCCGGCACTGAAATTTTTGGTGGGGAGTCCACCAGCTTCATTGATGATATTGACCAGAACATTTGAGCCATAGGTTCCAAGGGCCTGACTTACAGGATGGTCAACCAGTGCTTTGGTGAAAGCCTTATTAGCTGTTCTGAATGCATCCGCATTTGCGATATCAACCTTCCCGTCCTGAGCATCCAGCGCAATAAATTTAATCTTTTTAGAGCCCATAACCGCTCCAAGGCCACCGCGGCCAAGGGATCTGACATGGCTGTCAGGGTCTTTAACGGAGATATTAGCACCTGTCATCTGCATTTCACCAGCCTGACCGATGGACATGACACCAATTTTATCAGTAAACCGTTTTTCAACGTCTTCCACCACGGCAAAGTTACCCTTTCCAATCAACGCTTCTTCCTTGCTGATCGTAACTCCATCGGGAGTGAGGAGGAGAGAGTACCAGCTGTCGTCCTGAGGCTGGCCTTCAATGATAAGTGCCTTGCAGCCTATTTTAGCAAGTCTCTGGGCAGATGTACCACCTGAGTTGGATTCCTTGATGGTGCCTGTGAGCGGGCTCTTCGCTCCAGCTGAAATACGGCCGGAGTTGGAAGCTGCTGTGCCGGACAATAATCCCGGAGCAAAAACCAGTTTGTTGTTGGGTCCCAGTGGATGACAGGTGGGAGGGACTTCAGCAGCTACAATATTAGATGTGAGTCCGCGGCCTCCATGACCTGCCCAGTCAGCAGGAACGTCTTCAATGGAAGTGGAAAGATCCGTCATGTTTACGCGAAAAATTTTGTCAGCCATGGTGTCTCCTCAGGATAGGTTGATAATGAAAATTATAATCTAAATAGTATATAGATTTTTCTGTGAAAAGAGCAAGAAAAATTAAATTGAAACCACTATTTGACAATCTGTTGGCAATCAGTACACTGAAAGTATAAGTAGGCAAAGTATCCCCTTCAGTAGCGGCTAGAAGTACGTTTTGCAAAAGCCACAAATGACCTCGATAATCATCAGTCTGCTTAGGTGTTCTAATGAGTAAACAAAACAATCGATAAAGCAACTTCTCTTCTGTAAATTCGACTATTCCTTTCGGGATTATCAGCTCCGTTGGTAGCACAGCCAGCTAAAGTGATCAAGGCCGTGCCCTACGGGTGTTCGTTCCTCACAGCCTTGACA
>Ga0207996_1002077_pt1 | contig 12725 bp, 9 predicted proteins | sample AntAceMetag02UKG_FD_184773 | JGI IMG/M metagenome (GOLD analysis project Ga0207996, IMG submission 184773) | Saline lake microbial communities from Ace Lake, Antarctica - Antarctic Ace Lake Metagenome 02UKG (SPAdes) (version 2) | ecosystem: Environmental > Aquatic > Non-marine Saline and Alkaline... | reverse complement strand
GATACTGATCGGCCTGGCCGGGGCAGGGGGCTCCAGTCAACATGCGCAGGCGACCGCCCAGGTTCTCAACGCCATGCAGCCGCGACTGCTTTCTGCGCTCCGCGTCATCCCGGTTCCCGGCACGCCGTTGGCCCAGACGGATTTTCAGATGCTGACCGAACATCAGGCTGTCGCCGAAACCCGTGAACTGATTCAAGACCTTGAACTCGAGTCCACCGTCTTTCGTGCCGACCACTCCTCGAACATTGTCCCGCTCGAAGCGCGCTTTCCCAAAGGCAAACAGCGCCTGCTCGAGCAGCTAGATGCGCTCCTGGCTTCCGGGCAGCTCGACACCGATTCTCCCGGCGCCATGCCGTGGAGCTTGTAGAAGAAGGCGATTTAACGCAAAAGGCGCAAGCGCCGCTACAGATCGCAACAGAAGGAAATTCGAAGCGTTTGACAGGATGGACACTCCGTTCGTTTCATTCACTCGTTCGCTCCACCTGTGAAGGTGGATCGCTATAGAATTCGCGTTCGTTCTGCGCCTTCGGCTTGAACTCGGCACTCATCTGTTCGTGTGTTTTGTAGTCTCATCTTTCATTATCCAGTCTATCCAGTTAATAGGCGAGTGCAGAGCTCAAGTTGCGCTGGAGAACGACGAGAGAACGCGAGATCTATAGCGTTTCGCCGCAGGCGAAGCGAATGCGGGAGCAGCGCGACCAGAATGCCAATCCTGTCTAATTTTCTTCCCTTTCCCTGCGGCGCATCCCATTTTTACCTTCTTTCTCTGAGAATCTCCGTGAATCTCTGTGGGAGATATTGCATGTTTTCTATTCTTTTCTCCGTGCCTTTGTGACTCTGTGAGAGAGAAATCCTTCAAAATGCCCATTTTCGACCGTTTTGAACTCAAAAAAGCCCTTTTGGGCCTCCAAAACGATAAAAATGCCCCAAAAATCACTTTTTGCTGGCCAAAAAGGGGAAATTATGGCGTTATAGGTAAAACGTTTTAGCGAGGAGTCGAGATGCCCCGAAGAGACGATATTTCAAAGATTCTGTTGATTGGTGCGGGCCCGATTGTCATCGGGCAGGCGTGCGAGTTTGACTATTCCGGTGCGCAGGCGTGCAAAGCCCTGCGCGAGGAAGGCTATGAAGTCGTGCTCGTGAACAGCAATCCGGCCACCATCATGACCGATCCCGGGTTTGCGGATCGCACCTATATCGAACCCCTGACCGAAGAAGCCCTCACGGCGATTATCCGTCGCGAACGCCCCGATGCCTTGCTGCCGACCATGGGCGGTCAGACCGCACTGAATCTGGCGATGAAGCTGGATGCCTCCGGCGTCTTGAAGCGCTACCGGGTGGAAATGATTGGCGCGACCGCCGAAGTGATCGAACGCGCGGAAGATCGCGGCCTCTTTAAGGAAGCGATGGCCGAAATCGGCCTAGACGTCCCACGCTCCAAATCCGCGCACACGATGGAAGAAGCCCGCGAGATCCGGAAAGAGATTGGCTGGCCGGTGATTCTGCGTCCGGGATTCACGATGGGTGGCGCCGGCGGCGGCATTGCCTATGACGAAGACGATTTTGAAGCCATCTGTTCCAATGGTCTGGCCCTGAGCCCGGTCAGCGAGATGCTGATCGAGGAATCCATCCTTGGCTGGAAAGAATTCGAGATGGAGGTCATGCGCGACCGCAAGGATAACTGCACCATCATTTGTTCCATCGAGAACCTGGACCCGATGGGCGTGCATACGGGCGACAGCGTAACCGTCGCTCCGGCCCAGACACTGACCGACCGTGAATACCAGACCATGCGCGATGCGAGTCTCGCGGTGATGCGCGTCATCGGCGTGGAGACCGGCGGTGCCAATGTTCAGTTTGCGGTGAACCCGAAAGACGGCCGCCTGGTTGTCATCGAAATGAATCCGCGCGTGAGCCGCAGTTCGGCGCTGGCCTCCAAGGCCACCGGATTTCCGATTGCCAAGATCGCCGCGAAGCTGGCGGTGGGATACTCGCTCGATGAACTGCCCAATGACATCACGCGCTCGACCCCGGCCTGTTTTGAGCCGTCGCTGGATTACATCGTCGTCAAGGCCCCCCGCTTTGCTTTTGAAAAATTTCAGGGCTCGAATGACACGCTGACGACCCAGATGAAATCCGTCGGCGAAACAATGGCGATGGGGCGCACGTTTAAACAATCGATGCAGAAAGCCCTGCGGTCGCTCGAAATCGGCCGGACCGGCTGGAATCGGAAAGAAGACCAGGAAGGGATCCTTTCCGACGAGGAACTGACAAAAGCCGTAGCCCGGCCCAGTCCGATGCGCCTGTTTCATCTGCGCGAAGCGCTGGCCCGCGAGTGGGGCGTCGAACGCGTCGCAGAGCTGACCGGTGTGGATCCGTGGTTCCTGCGTCAGTTGGAAGAATTGATTGCCTACGAACAGGAAATTGGCTCAGCAAAGACCCTGGAAGGCCTGGAAGCTGATAAAGCGCTGTTCGCCCAGACCAAGGAATTCGGATTCTCCGACAAACAAATTGCCGCACTGCTGAATGCCACCGAAGACGATGTTCGCGCCGCACGAGAACGCATCGGTCTGACCCCGACCTATGGCGTGGTCGATACCTGCGCCGCTGAATTTGCCGCGGCGACCCCGTATTTCTATTCGGCCTACGGCGATGAGCCGGAAGAAGCCCTCGCAAAATCGGACAAAAAGAAAATCATGATTCTCGGCGGCGGTCCCAACCGGATCGGGCAGGGGATTGAATTTGATTACTGCTGTGTGCATGCCTGCCAGTCTCTGCGCGAAGCCGGATACGAGACCGTCATGGTCAACAGCAACCCCGAGACCGTCTCGACCGATTACGACACCAGCGACCGGCTGTATTTTGAGCCGGTGACCCTGGAAGATGTCCTGGCGGTTTATCGTCGGGAAAAATGTGATGGCGCCATCGTGCAGTTTGGCGGTCAGACGCCTTTGAATCTGGCGATGGGGCTGAAAGAAGCAGGCGTGAATATCATCGGGACCAGTCCCGAAGATATCGAGAAGGCCGAAGATCGCGAATTTTTCAAGCAGCTCGCCGATGAAGTCGGCGTGAAGCAACCGGCTAATGGAACCGCCACGACTGTCAAAGAAGCCCTGGAGATTGCGCGGCGTGTTGGATTCCCGGTGCTGGTGCGTCCTTCGTTTGTGCTCGGCGGCCGCGCCATGCGGATTGTCTATACCGAGCCCTTCTTTGAGCAGTTCTGCGAGGAAGCCTTTGAAGCCTCGGAAGGCCGCCCGGTCCTCATCGACAAATTCCTCGAAGATGCCATCGAAGTAGATGTGGATTGTATCGCCGACGGCGAAATCGAAGTCATCGGTGCCCTGATGGAGCATATCGAGAAGGCGGGAATTCATAGCGGCGACAGCGCCTGCTTCCTCCCGCCGCAGAGTTTGTCCAAAGACATCCTCGAACGCATCCGCGAGCATACCCGGGCGCTGGCCCGCGGCCTGAATGTGCGCGGTCTGATGAATGTGCAGTACGCCGTGCAGGATGGGGACGTTTACATTCTCGAAGTGAATCCACGCGCGTCCCGGACCATCCCGTTTGCGAGCAAGGCGACCGGTGTTGCACTGGCCGGCCTGGCTGCCGAAGTGATGGCCGGAGCGACCTTGACCGAACTGGGATTCACGGAAGAAATCGAACTGCATCATGTGGCCGTTAAGGAAGCCGTGCTGCCCTTTGCCCGGTTCCCCGGCTGCGATGTGCGACTGACCCCAGAAATGCGGTCGACGGGCGAAGTGATGGGTATCGATGCCGATCCGGGCATGGCCTTCATCAAGAGCCAGCAGGCCGGAGGCAATCCCATCCCGCAGCAGGGCGGTGTGTTTATCAGCGTATCCGGTGAACGCCATTCCGATCGCATCGAGATGGTGAAGTGCGCGCGCGAGCTCGTGGAGATGGGCTTCGGCCTCTGGGCCACCTGCGGCACCGCTACGGCCCTGCGCAATGAAGGCGTCGCCGCGCGCGCCGCGTTTGCGATTTCCGAGGGCCGGCCCCATGTCCTGGATCTGGTGCTGGATGACTCGGTGGGCTGGATTGTGAATGTCCCCTCCGGCTGCACGCCGCAACTGGACGAGGTGAAGATGCGCACGGAGGCCGTGCGGCGCGGTATCCCCATGACGACCACCATCCGCGGCCTGCGGGCCGCATTGGATGGCTTAAAAATTCAACGTGAACAGGAGTCCTTCGAGGTGCTTTCGCTCCAGGAATACAATCGAACGACCGCGCGGAAGGGAGGCCGGTCATGAGCCGCTCTTCAAACAACTGGGCCGCACGGCGCGAAAAGAAAGCCTTTCTGGCGCTGGCCGATGGCACGATCATCCGCGGCTGGTCCTGCGGAGCCAAAGTCGACAGGCTGGGGGAGGTTGTTTTCAACACCGGCATGACCGGCTATGAGGAAATCCTGACCGATCCGTCCTATGCCGGCCAGATGGTCACCCTGACGATGCCGGAAATCGGCAATACCGGCTTCAACAGCGAAGATTTCGAATCCGGTGCTATCCATGCGTCGGGCCTGCTCATTCGCGAAATGAATGAGCCCTCCAACTGGCGTTCGGAGGAAAGCCTCAAGGAAGCTCTGCTGCGGTATGAAGTCCCGGCACTGGCTGGGCTGGATACACGGGCCCTGACCCTCAAGCTGCGCGAAGGCGGCACCCAGAAAGCGTTCCTCTGCACGACCGGTGACGTGACCCCCGAAGAAGCCGTCGCCAAAGCCAAGGCATGGGAAGGGCTGGATGGTCAGGATTACGCCTCCAAGGTCTCCACGAAAGAACCGTATGATTTTGCATCCGATGCCAAAGCCGATGCCCCGCTGGTCGCCGTGCTCGATTTCGGCGTGAAGCGCAACATCCTGCGTCTGCTGGCTGGTGAAGGGTTCCGGTTGAAAGTGCTCCCGGCCAAAACAACCGCCGCTGAAGTCCTGGCTCTGAAACCCGATGGGGTAATGCTGTCGAATGGCCCCGCCGATCCCGCGGCGCTGCCGTATGCCGCCGAAACCATCCGCGGCCTGCTGGGGAAGGTGCCGTTGATGGGGATCTGTCTCGGCCACCAGCTGTTGGGTCTGGCATTGGGTGGAACCACGCGGCGACTGAAGTTCGGTCACCACGGCTGCAACCACCCCGTGATGGATCTGCGGACGCGCAGCGTGGAAATCACCTCGCAGAATCACAACTACATGCTCGATGCCGACACGCTGGATGCCTCACAAGTGGAAATCACCCACCGCAGCCTGAACGATCAAACCGTCGAAGGCCTGGAAGTGAAAACCCATCCCGCCTTTTCCATCCAGTATCACCCCGAAGCCGCACCCGGCCCGCACGACGCCTGCCCGGCTTTTAGCCGCTTCCGCGCCCTGATCAAATCGACATAAATCTCGGTTAAGGGCTCGCGGGAACGTCGCGGATCAATTGCTGCGGCGCTTGAGAAGTCTATCCTAACGTTGTATTTGGCCTAGACTGTGGGGTGCTAAATGAGCTCTTTATATAATAAATGATATAATATAATGAATATATTCATTAAAAGATGCATTAAACTATATATTAGTTGCAGAGCTAAAATAAGTAGTATATATATAAATATATAAATACATGGAAATATGATGAATACTATATCAAAGACTAGGCATGAGATTGGCCAATACTCAAGCGCTCTAAGGGACGCAAGGAAGCGCTTGGGCTTAAGCCAGAGAGAACTCGCGGAAAGGGTAGGAGCATCTCAGGCTCACATCTCAAGGATCGAGAAAGGTGCTGTAGATATGCAGCTCACAACGCTCTTGGACTTTGCTCGCTCACTCGACTTGGAGTTAATGGTCGTACCCAGAAAACAGGTCCGATCCGTAGAGGCCATTCTGGAGGCAAGTGGCGGGGGAAGGCCCGTATGGGACCGGGAATGGGCTCAGCGCATGGCGCGAGCGGTACGCCGTGTGCGAGACCAACTTGAGAAAAATCAGCTCCACAATCAGGATAGAGACCTTGCAAGGCAGGCTCTTGGCGATTTGTGGGAGATTCTTCCTCTCGTGCCGCATCGGTTGCAGTCCGAAGTGCAGAATCTAATAAGCGAACTCGGCGACAAGGATGTACAGACTGAGCAATTCAGGCAGATCGTGAACAGTTTACGGAGTGTTCGCAATGAAGTCGTACATCGCGAGCCCGCTGAGACTAGAAAAGCCTATCGAATAGACGAGGAAGGGTAGAGGAATCATGACTGGAGCAACACAATTATCAGTCCTTCTATATGGAAGACCCATCGCTACCATCCAGAGACTGCCGGATGATCGAACCATCCTGATCTTTGAGTCTGACTATGTTGAAGACACGGAACGTCCTACCCTTAGCCTTGGATTCAAATCTGACCTAGGGGATCTAATAACCGACTCAAAGCCAGCACGGCCACCGAAAATACATCCATTTTTTTCAAATCTCCTTCCTGAGGGTACCATGCGGAGTTACTTGGCCCGTAAGGCTCAAGTAAAGCCTAGCCGAGAGTTTTTTCTTCTTGGCGCCTTGGGGCAAGACCTTCCGGGTGCAGTGACAATAAAGTCTCATGAATTGGATGCAGAGTTAGGTTTTGACAGTGAAGACACTGCGGCCAGTAGTGATCACCAAGAAAATGTAGATAGCGACACAATCCTGAGATTCTCTCTAGCAGGTGTACAGCTCAAGTTTTCAGCAGTTCAAGAAGCAGCTGGCGGACTCACTATTCCAGCTAGAGGCGTAGGTGGCAAATGGATCGTGAAACTGCCCTCCGCAGCATATACAGGGGTTCCAGAGAATGAGTTTTCCATGATGGAACTTGCAAGGCAAACTGGATTGAACATCCCCAAGACAAAGCTTGTAGGAGTTGATAAAATCAAGGCGCTTCCAGAAGGAATGGGGACCTTAGGAGGCAATGCTCTTGCTATTCAGCGTTTTGATCGCCAGCCGGATGGTGAGTCTATTCACATTGAGGACTTTGCACAGGTATTTGGGGTGTATCCAGACGACAAGTACGAGAAAGTAAGCTATGGCAATATGGCTAAAGTGATTCTGTTGGAGGCTGGAGAGGATGCTGTGATCGAGTTTGTCCGGCGGCTTGTGTTTAATGCGATGATTGGAAACGCAGATATGCACCTGAAGAACTGGTCGCTGATATACCCAGATCGACGAACGCCAATGATCTCTCCCGCCTACGACCTTGTCTCCACAATCTCATATATGCCAGATGATAGAAAGATGGCGTTAAGTATCGATGGAATAAAGGACATGTATCAGTTCTCATGGGAAAGACTCGAAGCCTTCATATCTGATGCAAGACTACCTCGAACGCTCATTCTAAATGCAGTAGAAGAGACAGTAGCTCGCTTTCGAGAAGCTTGGGAACACAGCGCGGACCACTTGCCTCTAAGCAAGCAACATGTTGAAATAATCAATGGGCATTTTCCTAAAGTGCCTATTGCAACTGATAAGCGACCTCGATAGGTGTGAGCTTGTCTGGAAGTCAAAACCAACCCCGCCTTTCCCATCCAGTATCACCCCGAAGCCGCCCCGGGCCCGCATGATGCCTGCGCCGCCTTCAGGCGGTTCAGGGAGCTGGTCGAATCCTGACTAGATTGCAGTTGGGGGCGGGGAGAAGAGAGCGTCCAGCAAGAATGCTACAATGCAAGGACTGACCTTTTTACCCATTGAAGGATTCGGACGGGGTTTGACAGGGGAGGCGGGGGGGGAGAGAGTAGAAGCGTGAACTCGGAAGGCACATCCCTCATGGGGAAAATTGTATATTGTAAGTCTGATCTTTTTTTAAGACGAGTCCTGACATGGCTCATCCATATCAGTGTGGTTTGTTCGGCGATGGGGGTTTCGGCCCAATCCTGGTATGTGGCGACCAACAGCGCGAGCGATGGGCCGGGCACGGCGTGGTCGAATGCGTGGCATACCATCCAGAGCGCGTTGGATGTGGCTACGAATGGCGATACTGTGTGGGTGACCAATGGAACGTATGCGCCAGTCGCGGAAATTGTGATTACCCAGGCCATTACTGTGAGAGGGTTCCAGGGGCCGGAGTTTACCTGTATTGATGGCAGTGGCGGTCACTGCTGCTTCAAACTGGGGCCGGAAGCCTGCATACTGACCGGGCTCACCCTATCTAATGGGTTTGCCGTGATGCCGCCCACGGATTTCTACGGTGGCGGTGCCTGTTGCATCGGCACGACCCCGGTGGTATCCAACTGTGTCTTTGAGTATAACCGAGCCAGGTATTTCGGGGGCGGGATGTATCAGGGAACGGCATACAACTGTGATTTTACTGGGAATATTGCCTATCTTAACGGTGGGGGGATGGCTTCCGGAAGGGTGGATCATTGCACCTTCAGCGGCAATCAAGCTGAGGATTTTGGTGGGGGTCTTTATCAAGGCACGGCTACGGATTGCCTGTTCACGAACAATACCGCTTTCCGGGATGGTGGCGGGATGCACCAGGGTACGGCCAACCACTGCACTTTTATCGACAATTCGTCCCATGAAAATGGTGGGGGGATGCGTCTGGGTACGGCCACCGATTGCTTGTTTGCTGACAATTCAGCCCTTTCCGATGGCGGCGGCGCAAAAGAGATCACCGCCAACGACTGTCTGTTTTCCGGCAATACGGCGGACAACGGGGCCGGGATGACAGGTGGCACCGCAAACGATTGTACCTTCACGCTGAATCTCCCCACTGAGAATGGTGGCGGGATGTATAACGGGCAGGCCAACCGCTGCTATTTCAGCAGTAATTCAGCGGACAGCGGCGGCGGGGCAATGGGAACAATCGCCAATCACTGTCTCTTCACTGACAATTCAGCAAAATGGTATGGCGGCGGTCTGAATCAGGGCATGGCCAACAACTGTACCTTCACCGGCAATTCGTCTGACCGCTATGGAGGGGGAATGGGCGGCGGCACATCCAGAAACTGTATTGTGTGGTTCAACACGGCAGATAGTGGATCCAGCAATCTGTATCTGACGGCCGCGCGGTATACCTGTTCGCCGGAGCTCGTCAATGGGGTGGACGGAAACATTACGGATGCCCCGCAATTTGCCGTGTTGGGAGGGGCTCACTTGACGGCGGCCTCCCCCTGTCTGGATGCGGGAGACAATGCCGCCATGTCTGCTGGCCCGGACCTGGATGGGGTTCCTCGTCCTCTTGACGGCAATGCCGATGGCACCCACACCGTCGATATGGGATGCTGCGAATTTATCAGCTCTGTTGCGGACTCCGACAGTGACGGCCTTTCCGACAGCAACGAGTGGTATGGAACCGGAACCAGCCCGGTCCTGACCAATACCGATGGCGATTGCTTCGGCGACTACGATGAAATGATTGCCGATACCGATGGTGCGGATTCCAACGACTGGTTCCACCTCACAGCCCTCTCGAATTCCTCGCCGGTGAGTGTCTGTTTCGATTCCTCTTCAAACCGTCTGTACACCTTGACCGTTTGCTCGAACCTGCCCGAGGGGATCTGGGCCCCGGTCTCGGGGATCCCCACGCGCCGGGGCGTCGGGGGGGCGGATGCCATGCAGGATCCCGCTCCGCCGCCGAGAGATCGATTGTATCGCTTGTCGGTTGCCTTGCCGTAAACAGGAACCGGGCCGTCCTTATGCCTTGGAGGGGGGTCTCTGGCGTTTCCCAGGCTACGGCTCGTAAAGGGGTCATAAAGGGTGAAGGGGGTGAAGGTGAAGGGGGTGAAGGTGAAGGGGGTGAAGGTGAAGGGGTCAGTATCATTAATTAATGTTCTGGGTATTCCATTCTTCTGAAAAGGCTTACGGGGATCCACCTTCGCCAAGGCTACGGCGGACAAGAAATCGGGCTCAAATCGCTGTAAAACGGCCTAAATTCGGATTTATTTGCTGTTTTTAGGCTGTTTTTTCGGTTTTTGGAGGCGCGACGACCCCGTCGGGCTGGTTTTCGGGGTTTTCAAAGGGAATGAAGAGGCCCGACGGGGTCGTCGGGGCTCCATCGGAAAAGACCGACTGCAGAATGTGGAAACACATTTGACCCTATAAGCCAATGGCGTATAAAATTGTTGTTGGTTAAGGAGTCACCTAACCATCGGCATTCCAGGTGATTCATTATCATTGGAGATTGAAACAAGATGAAGATCAATATCACGAAAAAAGAATTTCGAAATCTGTTAGGCCTCCTTTACCTGGGGGAATGGATGGTCACAGCCCATGACGAACCCTCCGCCAATGCGGACAACCCGTATGTCCCGCTCATTCAGAAGTTCTACTCATTGGCCAAAGAGTTCGGGTGTGAAGACCTTGTTGAGTATTCGAAGGAGTTTCAGACTCACCTGCCAACTAGCGAGTTCGAAGAGAGTGAAGTGAAGTCATTTGTTGAAAGCTATGATGAGAATACGTTTTGGGGAGAACTTGTTTCACGGTTTATCGACCGGGACTTTGATCGAATTCCTGGGAGTGAAGACATGGAGCTGGAGAAGCGATTCAAAGTCATCACCGAGCTGGAGCAGAAGTACGCAGAAGAATTCGCCACAAATGGCCTTCTGTCGCTGGAGTTATCGGAATCCCAACCGGACGTAAAGGGTCAGTAAAGAGGTAAGTCCATGCATTGTAGCATTATAAGTTAATGACACGGTCTGAATCGGGATCGGTTTCATAAATTAATGTTATGGGTATTCCATTCTTCTGAAAAGGCCTACGGGGATCAAATTTTGACGATTTTTGATAAAATCGGCCTCAAATCGCTTTTCCCGACCTCCATGGGAGTCGGGACGAAGCAAAATGGTCTAAAATGCCATAAAAACAGCCAAAAACGTGATTTTCAAGGGTAGGGCTGGCTCGCTGAGCCTGCCGCGCAATTTTGATATTTCGGACGGCTCGGCGACCCGTCCCTTCCTGAACAGCCGGAAAATCGGTCAAAACGGGCTGAAAATATGACTTTTCGGGCGTTTTGAGGGCTTTTGGGGCCTCAAAAGTCCGTTTGGGCAGCAAAATCTGTGTAAATCGGACTCAATCGAACAGCCGTTTCTCGCCAAGAACGCGAAGCCCGCAAAGAAGGGCTCGCCAACCCGCAGACGCTTGGCGTCCTCCGCGTACATTGCGTGAGAACCTCTACCTGGGTCATCCTGCCGCAGTTAAACGGCCTGAGGTGAACTTCCGTCTTCTATCCGATTCCGGTCCTGGTCCGGATGATGTGTTTTCAGGCATTTGTCACAGATGCCGTGACTGAATTGGGCGTCCGAATGTTCGGTGATGTAGGCTTCCAACTGATTCCAGGAGCCTTTGTCATCGCGGATTTCTTTGCAATACATGCAGATGGGAATGATGCCTTCCAGGGTCTGGATGGTGTCGAGGGCGGTCTGCAGTTTCTGGATGAGTTTCTCTTTTTCCTTTTCGGTCAATTTGCGTTCGTCGATTTCCTGATGCAGTTGCGCGTTGAGCTGCTCTTTCAGGATGAGGACTTCGTTTAAGTCTATATTAAGGGCCTCGTTGTGGATGCCGAATTCAAACGTACGGAGACTGGCGTCATGCATTACTTTCCCCGCCCGCAGCAGGATCAGAATGAAAATAAGAGCCAGAATCCCCAGAACACGTAAGGAAAATCCGCCTTCAAGAAAGAACCGGAGGGAGATCGGTACGACACTGATGAGGACAAATGAAACATATGAGGAGGTCCATGTATAATAGGTGGCAACAGCCGAAGCGCTCATGGGCAGAATAATCAAGGGCCAGACCAGATGATAGGCAGGAGTTCCGGTCGGCCATAAGAACACCAGCGGGATGGCCCATATCAAGGCGGAAAGGGTAACGCCGATGACATGGAGGGTCGCCCATCGATTGATGTCGGATGAAAACGGGGCTCTTCGTTGAAACGCAATGAGGCTGCAGCCGCGTGCCAAGGTGAGGAGAATCACCAATCCTGCCCACAGGGTCAGTTTCCAATGAGGAAGAACCGGCCAAAAAATGATGCAGGCCGCCAGGGCCACGATAAGAGCCCCGCTCAGGCCCACCCTGGTTTGCTGATACAGCAGTTGAATCTGGGCCTCATGAACTTTTTGATCGGGGGTGGCGGATTCTTTCGTGACTCGTTCGCCACTTCTCTCCGCTTTCGCCTCATCCTGCATGTTCGGGATTCCGTTGGAAAGCCAATGCATGGCAGAAGCGCGATCCGTGTGGACCGATGTATTTATCCCCCGGTTCGACTCGACGGTTTCCAAAAACTGGCTGGCGGCCTCCGTACCGGGACGGTGGAGAAAGGCCATCCGAACCCCATGAAAATTCGGATGCGTTGATATTTTCTGAGCGAACAGGAACTCGTCGGTCGTGGACATCGTGACGTCCGCATTCATCAGGTCCACCAAAATGCCGGAGACATGCGTATTGGCGCTGGCTTTGAGTCCCGCCTCTACGGCGGCATAGCGGTCGGCGGCATCCACTGTGCCGGAGTACACCACTTGCCATAGGGTGGGGATCTCTGTCTCGGATAAGGTGTAGCTCATGATCTCTTCTTCAAAGGGTCTGTGTTCAACGACGATCTATTGTGTAGTTGGCAGCTGGAAGATTAACATAATCTTAATAATATAAGATAAATCACCTTCAGGGCGGGGTCAATCGGAATTTCGATAAAGTTGTCGCATTGCCTCAAAATAGATGACACCGAAGGCCGAGGGTGGTGAGGGAGAGAAAAAGGCCGTTGCCTCAAAATAGATGACACCCGAAAAGGAGGCATGG
>Ga0207996_1002068_pt1 | contig 12754 bp, 9 predicted proteins | sample AntAceMetag02UKG_FD_184773 | JGI IMG/M metagenome (GOLD analysis project Ga0207996, IMG submission 184773) | Saline lake microbial communities from Ace Lake, Antarctica - Antarctic Ace Lake Metagenome 02UKG (SPAdes) (version 2) | ecosystem: Environmental > Aquatic > Non-marine Saline and Alkaline... | reverse complement strand
ACCGTCAGCACTTTGACTGTATGCTAACCAATATGCAAGTTCAGTTCCGACCCATAGTGGAGTGTGAATAGTTGGCATATTTTTTTCAATTGCTGCCAGAGCAAGCACTGGCCACTGGACAGCAGAATTGTCACTATCACCGTAATTATTTGCGCTATAGGCATTATATCGCCAGCCTCCACGGTAAACGCCAGCTGTGCTATCTGCTTGAGACCAAGCAACACAGTTCATAGCGTCTTCCATAATATCGTAATATGTCATTCCAGCAAGAGCACCACTTGCAACAACACTATCTGCCTGATTGCTTGCTGCAACTGCTAACATTGCAATTCCATTCTCATAAGCTGCTGGATAATCACAAAAATAGATACCAATACCATCTCCATCTGTATCTGGATCACCTGCATATTGTACACCAATGAGAACCGTACGACCATAATTATTTAATATCCAATCCAAACCGAGTTGTACAGTTTCAGCATAAATATCTTCATCAGGGTTGTCATTACCATGATGAGCATTCTCTTCAAATGCTAATACTGCAAGCCCAGTTGATCCTACACCATAATCCCCAGTTGTATACCAATAGCCATTAGAATTTTGATGGTAGTACAGCCAACGCAAGCCGTCTTCAATTGCAGCATTAATCCGTTGTTGTTTATCCACAATTGGAATTACATCAATTGTTGTCTGATCAACATCTATTAGTCCATCGTCATCAGTCACTGTTAATGTGGCAGTTTTTATACCACCTGTAGTATAAGTATGTGTTACAGCAATATATCGAGCATCTGCAACAGATCCTGTCAGAATAGTGCCATCACCCAGATCCCATTCGTAGTTTCCAGATACGACATCACCCCAATGTACGTTACCCCAAATTGTAATTTCTCTACCACCCCAACTATAATAATGAGGCATACAATTTACCATTGGGTCAGCTTGTTTTGAGTGCATTATTTCATCCCAGTTACCGGGATCATTCGATCCAGAGGGAGGAGTTGCTGTTGAATATTTTTCGAGCAACTCCTGGGCTTGGATTATCAAATCATCTGCTAATACAGATGATACCATTAAACCCAATGAAATAATAATTCCAAAAAATATCAATAGAATTTGTTTTTTCATCCTGTTCTCCTTAAAATTTTTTTATTTTCTTTTAATAAAACCTATTTAAGAAAGTAATATTCAAAATTGTGCCTAATTTAGACATTAAAAGTTTTGTGCATTTTAAATTTTTCATTTTTATTTCGAAAAGGGACACGCTGCAATACAGTTTGAACATCCACCGCCATTCTCTACCCATAACATGTTGCAATTTCTAACACCAATGGTCCAGTGTTGTGCTCCTGAATTATTTAAGACACTCTTTATTTTATATGAAGGTCCTGCATCGGAAGATAGCGCAGACACTTCATATGCTTCAATGAGTAATTTATATTTCGTGTAATAATTTTGTAAAGAAAAATATATAAGTCGATTTATACGTTGTGAGTCATAAATATAAAATATATAATGCGTAGCCAAGTTATCATATACTTGTATGCACTTTCTGATCGAAGAGAATAAAGTAGGCATCAGCTATCCTTTAAGAATTTCCTCGAGTCCTATAATGCAGTAAGTTGTAACGAGAACTTTATTATTTTCCCACCACCTTCCGTTCTCATTTTGCCACCAGCCCTCTTCATTTTGAATTTTTATAATCTGGCTTGCCAACTCTGCTCTCCAGTCATGCTCGATACCATCATCGCCCACAATAATATCTGTATCATATGCAGTAAGCGCTTTTACCATCATGAGGTAATAATAAAAAAGTCCCTGATTTCCAAGCACAGGATTAGTCTCTACTATAAAATGATTACTTATCCAATCATATGCGGCCTGCACACGCGGATCGTCTTTATCCAGCTTTGAATAGATCATGCTTTTAAGTCCGGCATAGGTCATATTTCCATAGGATGTAGCGCCACCTGCTTTGCTTATTCCGGGTTCATACATAAATCCCCCATCGTTTTCGGAATAGGATTCAGGATTGTATTCCTCAAGATTCTGGCAACGCTGCAGGAAAATGATCGCTTTATCAAAAAAGATATTCTTTTCTTCAATATTAGTTATTTCTTTTTTATTGATCTCAAGCTCATCTGTATAGACGGGTTCGCGCTCCAGCATTGCTTCCAGCGCCCATTGCAGGTTGGAGAGGTCAGGTCTTTCATCACCGCCATACCCGACTCCTCCGTAGTATAAACTATCGGATGTAAAGCCCTCTTCTTCATCGATTTGAAGTCCGAGAAGATATTTCTCACCTCTATCGATGATCTCGGCGTACTGAGGATCATTTGCCTCTTTAAGAGCCATCAAACAGATCGAAGTATTATAATTTGGCATGTTATCAGCATAGATAGAGCCGTTGGGTTTTGCGCAGCTTGCAATAAAGCCAAGTCCTTTTGCAACTGGCTCGAACTGATAGCTTATATTCGGATTACTGTTAACAATTGCAATAACAGCGAGTGCGGTGATCGCTGGATAGTATTGCCAGCTTCCATTATCTTCCTGCTGCTCCACGAGCCATTGCAGACCGATCTTTATGGAGTGCTCCATTTCATGTGTTAATGAAAGGTCAACATTTGCGTAACCATAAGAAACACAAGCCATCAAAATTACTAAAATCCAAAATATTTTTTTCATGTATATCCTCCAAAAATTAATGTAACGCTTTGATTTTTATTGTTGCTTTTGTTCCATTTTCAGGAACGATATTTTTATTTGCTTCATAAAATGTATCATCCGTAGTTGTTGGAAGCGAACTATGGATAATTGCAAATGGATCATGATATGTTCTTATAATATTTTGATCCAGACCAGCTATAAATTGTCCATTCACAATCTTTGAACCAAGGAATATCCAATGTGTTTTCACCATTTCATGATTTTCGGGAATATTCCACACCAACCGCTCGATCGGCTCCTCGTGGGTGACACCCAAGGTGTCGATCCAAATCGCATACACAAGCAGAGAGTCGCCTTCTGGCATTGTGTTATAGTTGCCAAGTTCCATGTTTTGTCCGCATTCCAAGCCCAGCAAAAGGAGAGAGGTTTGGATGTATGAAGGAAGAGCGTCTGTCTTTAGTATCGTTTCATGTAACTTTCCTTGAGGACCAACAAGAATGGTTTCGATTACTCCTCTATTCATATTAAATTCTGCAGGAAAGGTGATCTCTTTATTTGCAATATCAATTTTGATGACACCAATCTTATAGGTGTTTTCATCAAGCTTCATAAGAAGTGAATCAGGCGCTTGTGCATACATTAATGTTGAGAACATTGTTAAGAGCAATCCCACAACAAATATTTTTAAAAATTTCATATAAACCTCTTTTTGACTTTGCATTTTTTTATCAATTCTACCAAAATAATCTACATATTACCGCAGCACTGCGATTTTAATGACCGCTTTCTTTTTTGCTTCATTCATCACTATCATAAAATAAACGCCGCTTGCGACGTACTTTCCGGATTCATTCTTTCCGTTCCAGGTCACTTCTGTGGAGCCCGAATTTTTATCCTCAAGAACTAATTCACCGGAAATATCGTAAATTTTAACAAGTTTAATTGGAGTGTCATCATGCGTAAAATTCAAAATAAAAATCAGAACTATTTTTTTCATATTTTTCACCTCAAGAAATTTAATTCATCTTATCGTATTTATCTTTAAATTGCTTTATGCTCGTATATATTGCTTTCGCAGCTTTTTCCTGAAAATCCTTGGAAAGCAGTTTTTTTTCTTCATATTTATTTGAAAGATATGCAACCTCGACCAGCACCGCAGGCATGAAAGCGCCGCGAAGCACATAGAAATTTGCCTGACGAACTCCATTATTTTTTGTTGAGAGTGTATTTACCAGCTGCTTCTGGCACATCTCAGAAAGTTCACTACTCTCATTGAGATACTCTGTTTGGCGCATATCATAAAGAATGAAATCAAGATCTGTGTAACGGGATATGCTTTCCTGGTCTTCAAATTTGATCACTTCATTTTCCATTGCCTCTACTGCGCGTGCTTCATGGGTTTGAGCTGTGGAAAGATAATACACTTCCGAGCCGCTCGCTTTTGTGTTATAAGCTGCGTTACAATGAATGCTTACAAAAATATCAGCTTGATTGTTATTCGCAAAATCCGTTCTGTCTCCCAAAGAAACAAACCTGTCATCGTGCCGGGTAAGAAGTACTTTCACATCAAGATTTTTTTCGAGTAATTCCTTCACTTTTTTTGTAATATTGAGCACAATATTTTTTTCCTGAAGTCCAATAATCCTCCCTACTGCACCGGGATCTTTTCCTCCATGCCCCGGATCAAGCACAATGGTTTTTATCAGATATTTCTCCATCGAAGAAAAATTTATAATAACATTTCCATCATCTAAAATGACTTCATCAGGAAAAAACTTATCAGCACAAAGATTTAAAAAATATACCGGCACATAAAAGAAACCATTCACGACCTGTATGTCATTATGCAGATTGTAACTATGATTTCCAAAATGCACCCAGCTATTAAAAAAGGAAAACTCACACTTTTTATCAAAAATGACAGAGCAGATTGTTTGCGATTTCTGATCTGTCTTGATAGACCCGTCAAAGATACGCTCGAGATCATACAAGTTCAGATAATCCCTTCCCTCTATCACCATGATCGGCAGATTGTCTTTGCGAGAGGAATTCAGATACGAGACTCCAAATTCTTTCGCCCAAAGTGAAGCGCTGAAGAAAAACAGTAAAACTATAAATAAATATCTTTTTATTATCATAATATATTAATATGAGGTCTTTTCATTTGAGCAATTTTTGTCAATTTATTATTGACACTTACTCAGCGAATACTAGAAATGTTCGTATGAAAAAATCAATATATGTCATCGACGGCTCAGCCATAATATATCGTTCTTATTTTGCGTTCAAGAACCGCCCACTCATCAATTCCAGGGGAGAAAACACAAGTGCGATCTTCGGTTTTTTACGAACGATCATCTCCTTACTCGAGCGTTTTGAGCCCGAATTTTTAGTGATAACTTTTGATGAACGAGAACCCACATTCCGCCATAAAGCGTACAAAGAATACAAAGCGACACGGGATAAAATGCCTGAAGACCTGGTCGAACAGCTCGGACCAATCCTCGAAATGGTCAAGCTCTCACAGATTGCACAACTCTCCAAATCCGGTTATGAAGCAGACGATATAATTGCCACATTAGCAGAGCGTTATGAAAATGAACATGATATTGTTATTGTTTCTTCAGATAAAGACCTTTACCAGCTCGTCAACGACCATGTAAAATTATATGAACCTTCCAAAGACAAATTTATCGGCATCAAAGAAGTTGAGGAAAAATTTGATGTCCCGCCCGAAAAAATTGTCGATCTGCTCGCTCTTGCCGGTGATTCATCAGATAATGTTCCGGGCATTCCTAAAGTTGGTCCGAAAACTGCCGCAAAACTCATTAAAGAATATGGTGATCTGGAAGGTATTATCAAACATGCAAGTGAAATCACTTCTGAAAAAATTAAGGATAATATCACCGACTATGCTGATCAGGGACGACTTTCAAAAGAACTTGTTATTCTTGATAAACATGTTCCCTTCGATCTTTCTATTGATTCTATGAAAGTGCCTGATATCTTTACAGAAGAGTTAAAAAAATTCTGTGCACATTACGAAATGTATGCTTTTATGAAATATTTTAAGGGTGAAATCGAACAGCCCAAGAAGAAGGAATTCTCGTATGAAATCGTTGATAATGAGAAATCCTTCGCGGCATTAATTGATATGTTGAAGAATTCAACTTTCATTGCTGTCGACCTCGAAACCGACTCTCGCAATCCCATCGAAGCACGCGTAGCTGGCATCTCTTTTTGCGTGAATGACGAAAAATCCTATTATATTCCCGTAGGGCATATTTTCGGTAAACAACTCAAAAAAGCGAAGGTTTTAGAGAATTTAAAACCAATTTTAGAGAACTCATCCAAGAAATTTATCGGGCACAATATTAAGTATGATTACATGGTTTTCCAGAATGAAGGGATCGAGATAAATATTCTCTATTTTGACACGATGATCGGCTCCTATGTGCTTGCTCCCGAAGAACACCGACATAATCTTAATGAAGTGAGTATGAAGTATTTACAGCATACAATGATACCTATCACGGATATAATCGGAAAAGGAAAAAATCAAATCCAGTTTGGAGAAGCCGAGATCGAGACAGCTGCAGAATATGCTGCGGAAGATGCATTTATAACATTCCTTTTATGGCAGAAACTTGAACCGCAGATCGATAAAATTCAGGTATCTGGGCTTTTTTTCAATATTGAAATGCCGTTAGTGAAAGTACTTGCTCAAATGGAAAGGAACGGCATTTATATTGATCTTCCTCTATTCAAAAAAATATCCCACCAGCTTGAACATAAAACCAAAGAATTGAAGGATACTATTTATTATAAAACAGGTGAGCAGTTTAATATTGACTCTCCCTCACAACTTGCTGATGTACTTTTTAACAAAATGGATCTTCCTATCATCAAAAAAACAAAAACCGGCTACTCTACTAATATTGAAGTGCTTACAAAGTTGAGCAGAACGTATGAGATCGCACAAGATATCATTGACTACAGGCAACTGAAGAAACTACAAACTACCTATATTAACGCATTTCCAAAACTGATCAATCCGAGCACTCATCGTATTCATTCATCATTCAATCAGACAGTTACTGCTACTGGTCGACTTTCAAGCTCAAACCCTAACCTGCAGAATATACCTATCCGCACAGAAATTGGCAGAGAGATGAGAAAAGGATTCATCGCACAAAAAAATGATCATCTTATCTTGTCTGCTGACTATTCTCAAATAGAACTCCGCATTGTTGCCCTGCTCTCAAAAGATGAAAAGATGATAGAGAATTTCAATAAAGGTGGAGATATTCATTCACAAACTGCTGCAACAATTTTTGGAATTGATGAAAAAGAGATTACTCCGGATCAGAGAAGGCAGGCGAAGGTTATCAATTTTGGCATAATTTACGGTATGGGAGCGTTCTCATTATCCGAAGATCTGCGTATATCCCGAGTAGAAGCTCAGGCATTTATTGATAATTATTTTTCATTTTATAAAGGCGTGTACGACTACCTTGAATCAACCAAAAAATTCGCTCATGATAAAGGATATGTTAAGACCATTTTTAACAGACGTAGATACCTGCCGGGCATTAACAGCAGGAACAGAAATGTGCAATCAAATGAAGAACGAATGGCAATAAACATGCCGATTCAAGGTACTGCAGCAGATATGATAAAAATCGCAATGAACGCACTTTATGATGAGATTTCTCACAAAACAGGTGAGATTATGATGATCATTCAAGTGCATGATGAATTGGTATTTGAAATCAAGAAAGATAAAATTGATTTTTATAAAAAATTGATCAAAAAAGAAATGGAGAATGTGCTCCCGGAAGAATATACCGGCATTGTTCCCATCAAGGTAGATATCGGTTTTGGCAAAAGCTGGTATGATGCACATTGAGAAAAAATATGAACATTAATCTGAAATACGGCGAAGGCTATAAAACTTGTGAACTTCCTGACAAGAATCTGCTGGGAATTCTTGAGATGAAGCATATTGAAGCACATGAAAATCCAGAAGAACATATACGCACACAACTCAATTCTCCCATTGGAAGTCCACCACTTTCAAGTTTACTCACTGAAAAAAAGCCAAAGAATATCGTCATTATTGTGAGTGATATTACCCGCTTCGGTCCATTTGCACTCATTCTAGAAACACTTATTAAAGAGATGCTTTCTTATGGTGTTAGTTCGGATAATATTCAATGCGTTATTGCGAATGGTACGCATAGAAAAATGACAGAATCAGAAATGCGGTATCATTACGGAGAGTGGGTTGTTGATAATTTCCCGATTAATAATCACGATTGCAGGGCTGACGACCTGGTTCATCTCGGCACAATGGCTTCCGGAAATGAATTATTTATAAATAAACAGATTGCTGACGCTGATTTCATCTTAACAGTAGGCGTGATAAGCCCTCATTATTTTGCAGGTTTCAGTGGTGGAAGAAAATCAATACTGCCGGGAATATGCGGATACGAAACAGTCCGACATAATCACTCGAATATCGTGCATAACTATGCCACTCTCGGCAAGTTAGACAACAATAAAATCCACCTTGAAATGACTGAAGCAGCAGAAAAAGTCGGCGTGAATTTTACTGTACAGGCTGTCCTCAATCACAAAAAGGAACTCGTTCGATGCTTTACAGGAGCGCTTGATCAGGCATTTTATGATGGAGTTCAATTCTTTATGGAACATAATTCCGTGAAATATTCCCAAAAGGCAGATGTGCTGATCGTATCTGCTGGAGGATACCCAAAAGACTTAAATTTTTACCAATCACAACGTGCTTTGAACAATACTATCGAGCTTATCAAGGATGGTGGTACGATCATAATAGTATCTGAATGCAGGGAAAATATGGGCCAGAAGGAAATGGAAAAACAGCTCCGAAATGCCCGGACAATTGACGACCTCTTCCTTGTTGACCAAAAGGACATTCAAATCGGCGGACATCGTGCCTTTGCCACAGGGAGATTATTGAAGCAATCTGACATTCTTGTGGTAAGCTCAATGGACCCGAAACTCGTGAAAGCAGTGCACTTCACTCCAGTCAGCTCGATCGAAGAAGCTCTCAGGTTTGTCAAACATAAAGAAGGCGATGAGTTCTCCTGCTACATCGTGCCAAACGGCTCTATGTTTTTCCCAACTCATAAAAAAAGTTAAGGAATCCTATGTACAAAGTAATTGCAAAGAAATGTTCAACTTATGACATTCCAAAAATTAAAAAAGTCATTGATTCGATTTTTACTGAGACCGAATTCTATCCAACATTGAAATCCCTTACTTCAGTGCTTCTCAAGCCGAATCTCCTTGGTGCGTACCCACCGGACAGAGCTATCACAACTCATCCGAACCTTGTAGCAGCAGTTATCGAAATACTGAAAGACCACAACATTAAAATATCTCTCATGGATAATCCCGGCGGCACGGTGAGTGCAGTAAGAGCATACCAACTCACCGGCATGGAAAGTCTCGCAAAGCTGTACGGAATCACGCTTATAAATCCTGTTAAAAATGGAATTTGCAGATATAATATGAATGCAAAATATACAGTGAGTAAAGCATTTATTGATGCAGAAGCAATCATTAATCTTGCGAAGCTGAAAACCCATATGTACACGCTTTTCACCGGTGCGGTTAAGAATTTCTACGGTATCATCCCCGGGCTTGCAAAATCAAACCTGCACCGGCTTGCACCGAATCCAAAGAAATTTGCTGAATTCGTAGCCGATATATATGAAATCATAAAGGACAAGGTTGCCTTCAATCTGATAGACGGTATAATCGGCATGGATGGAGACGGACCTTCCACTGGAGATGTGAAGAAATTTGATATTGTACTGGGCAGTAAAAATGCAGTAGCACTCGACTTCTTCGCGAGTAGAATTATGGGGTATAATCCGGAAAAAATACCCACAACACGCATAGCAGCAGAACGTGAAGGATTGGATTTCCATGATTTTCACTTCACAGGTGATTTTAAAGATGATTATATTCTTCCACATTGTAATATACAGTCGAGTAAGAGAAAGAGCAGAATCCTCAATTTGCTTTCTGTACCATTGAAAGGTTTCGTCAAACGTTTCTTCTGGACAATCCCCTATTTCGAGCCCGAGAAATGTGTGCAGTGCAAGGCATGTGTGAAATTTTGCCCCGGTAAAGCTCTTTCTCTTGAAGAAAATGATCTTGCCCCAAAGATTGATCCACAAAAATGTATCCTCTGCATGTGTTGCATCGAAATATGTCCGGAGCATGCGGTTTCTCTTAAGAAAAGTTTTCTCGGAAAAATGCTTATTCAGGAACATGATCCGTCAAAGGGGTAGAGACTTATGAAAATCAAAAGGTAAAGAAAATAGGAGGATATTTATGAAATTTATCGCTGTCATTTTTACATTTTGCTTTCTGTTTTTTGCTTTCCAGCTCTCAGCCACAGACACGTGGGTAAAGACCTATAATCCTTTTCGTGAACAATATTTTCCAGGAATGGGCTGGATAGAATTTGAGGTTGATTACTTTGTTGAAGATGTCTTAGTAACTCAAGACAGTGGATACGTGGTGAGTGGTTCTTTTGACCGCTGGATAGACGACGATCCGCCATTTTGGTTTGACCATTGGGGTTTCCTGATGAAAACAGATTGCGATGGCAACCTATTGTGGGCTAAAGGAGACTCTGTTGTTTTTTTATCTGAGAATGATAATTATGCTTGTGTCGAGACAGAAGATGGTGACCTTATTAGTATAGGGTATTGTTATTGGGGTGGTGGTTATATGATAAAGAGAGATTTCGAGGGAAATAGACTATGGGAAATTCCTTATGATGACTTTGGCGCTAATTCTATGTGTAAAACAAATGATGGAAATATAATATTAGGAGGTGTGGTAGAGAGTGAAATTGCTTTACGTAAATTAGATGATAATGGAAATACTCTTTGGACAAAGTCCTATAATTGTGGTCATACCTCAATCGCACAATCTATCACTCAAACTTCTGATAATGGCTTTGCTTTAACGGGATTAGCAAGCGGAAATGGATATGATATAATTGTTATGAAAACTGACTCTGTCGGAGATTCTCTCTGGGTAAGAACCTTTGATGGATTCGGAGAAAGCGATCAAGGGAACTGTATTATTGAAACAAATGATGGAAATTATATTGTAGTTGGTCGATTAAGATTCATATTTAATTATGGTGGTGTAATTATTAAGTATAATACTAATGGCGATACACTTTGGACAAAAGTTGAACCATCTGCTATTAATAATAACTTTTATTCTGTAGTCAGTATAGAGGATGGAATTGTTTCATATGGCACTGGTAATTCAATATTAACAAATTTATATAAATATAATTGTGAAGGAGATAGTATATGGTTTCATTGTATGCCAAAATTTAGCGGTTATGGGGACAGATGTTTAAGAAATCTTCCTGGCGCAGGATTTATTGCTGTAGGTGCATTGCATTCTTATACCTCGCCTGAAGTAATTCACCTTACTAAAACCGATGAAAATGGAAATGTTTCAGTTAATGATCCAGGTAGTCAAAACAATATCGTTTCCATAAATATATTTCCAAATCCAATAATAGATAATTGTACAATATCGTTTAATAATAACATAACATTGAAAGAGCCATATGTTACTGTTTATAACATCAAAGGACAAAAGATCAGGGAACTGGAAGCAGAAAATAATGTCTTAGGAATAAATGAAGTAATGTGGGATGGAAAAGATTTTTATGGAAAGACAGCAGCTTCAGGCATTTATTTTTGTATTATCAGGGATGGGGAGAATGAAGTGGTAAGGAAGATGGTTAAATTAACCTCACCCTAGCCCTCTCCTTTCGAAAAGGAAAGGGAATTAAAGGGAAAGGATACATCATAATCCTTAAAAATTTGACAATAATTTGCATGAGCAGGCATTGTAACACCTACGTTTATGGAGAAATATATTATATGTGCATCGGGAAAAAAACATGGGAGCCCAACTAAAATGGGCTTTACAAGATTGTGCAAAACAATAGCACCACAAAACATATATTACAAGGCATTTATGGAATTCATAAGTGCCTTTTTTGTTCTCATATATTTTTACAATCCCTCAGGAGTTAGGAATGCTTAAAGAGATCAAGATTTTACAAAATCTGCAGGAACTCGACGATAAGATCCTGCGAAACACGAAAGAGATCAAACGCTTGCCAAAGGTTGTGCAGGAGCTGGAAGAAAAATACAGTTCCGAACAGGAGTCTGTGAAAAATATCACGCAGCGGCTCGAGCAAAATCTTCTGCAGCAAAAAAAACTGGAGCTCGACATCACATCCAATAATCAGGATATTAATAAATACGAGAATCAGCTCCTCTCGGTCAAAACGAACAAGGAATACAAAGCCCTCAACGCAGAGATCACGCATCGAAAAGAAAAGAATGCTGAGATCGAGGAACAGCTTATTGAATTCATGGAAGAAGAGTCTGTTCTCAGAGAAGAAAAAAAGAAATTTGAAGAACTTTTTCTAAAAGATCAGAAGATATTTGAAGTGGAAAAAGCAAAGATCGATAAACAGGTTGCTGAGCTTCAAAAGAAGGTTGATGAGCTTGAAGCTGAGAAGCTTACATTGTCAAAAGAAATCCCTGATCTTCTCTTCCGCAGGTATCAGAGGCTTATACAGCATGGACAAGGAAAAGCTGTCGTGACCTTAAGTAATGGAACGTGCACCGGCTGCCATTTCAGTGTCCGTCCGCAGATTATGGTAGAAGTTTCCAATAATGACAGGATTATTACTTGCGAAAATTGCTCAAGAATATTAATTGCACCTAAATAGTGCTGAAGATAATTAGACGATCGCCTCCCGATTATCGGGAGAAGGAAAGTCCGAACACCAGGAGCACAATACTACGTAACACGTAGTTCCAGTGATGGAAAGAAAGTGCCACAGAAAATAAACCGTCCGCCAGCTGGCGGATAAGGGTGAAAAGGTGGTGTAAGAGACCACCAGTGTCGGTGGTGACATCGGCAGCTCGGAAAACCTTATTGGTGCAAGGTCAAATAGAAGAGAAATCCGTTTGGACGGATA
>Ga0207996_1002067_pt1 | contig 12756 bp, 10 predicted proteins | sample AntAceMetag02UKG_FD_184773 | JGI IMG/M metagenome (GOLD analysis project Ga0207996, IMG submission 184773) | Saline lake microbial communities from Ace Lake, Antarctica - Antarctic Ace Lake Metagenome 02UKG (SPAdes) (version 2) | ecosystem: Environmental > Aquatic > Non-marine Saline and... | reverse complement strand
ATATCCCAGACAACTCCATCTCCATCTAAATCTTCACCAGGATTAACCCATATATTGCCTTCTAAATCTATATGAAGTATATCTGTTCCACTATCCAATATCCCAATTATGACATTGGGTTCTCCTCTCTCTTTATCCCAAGCCAGGTAACTCTCAATTCAACCATCATCTTCATTATGATGAAACCACTGGTTACTATAATAAGGATCATTGGGAACTTCTAAATATTCACCAATAGTATTAGGTTCTGCAACTTCTACTAATCCACTATTAATATAATCCTGCACAACTTCTAATGGGTCAATATTTTCAGGTATCTCAAGATCATAATATCCAAGTATATTAACTCTAATAATTTCACAATCATTAGCCTGATTTACCGCATCTCTCTGAGATTGATTTACATTACTCTGGAATTTTACTGTTATAATAGAATTATTCACCTTATATTGGTATCCATTCTCAATCTGATACCATTGATCATCAATCTTATCATATTGACGGTTGTTAAGGTAGATAGTTTGTGCATTTGCTATAGCAGTAAAAGAAAGCAAAGTCATTGCTATTACTGCTATCTTAAGATTTGATGCTTTCATCTTATCCTCCGAATGTTTTTGGGTTAACTTATTTAATAAATAGCTATATTTATCCTTTATTGAAGGACTTATAGCTATTTGACCAACAACATCTTTCTGGTGATACATTTATCACCTACCCGTAATGTGTATAAATAAACACCGCTCATCACCTCCTTACCTTTACTATTTTTCCCATCCCATATTAGGGAATATTTTCCTTTTTTATGCTTTCCTTTATAAAGAGTTTTTACCAACTCTCCTTTTATATTATAGATTGATAACTCTATAGTGCTTTCTTTTTTTATGTTGTAAACAATAGTTGTTTTTAGACCAGATTCGTCCACTGAGAGATGAAAAGGATTTGGATAATTTTTCAATAGAGAGTTTTTAACAACTAAAGGAGAACCATTATCTTCAACACCAAACTGTATATCCTCACCAAACCATACACCATCTCCATTCGTGGCAATATATACTTTACCCTCATCTGAAAATGGGATAATATCTACTGTTCTTACATCATAAGGTCCATCAAGATTATACCAGTGCTCTCCTGCATCAGTAGTATAAAATATCCCATCATATCCGGTACAATAGAATATATTATCTGGATTTAGCTCATCAACTACGATCGTAATAATCCCATAATGAGTATCTGTACCTAGTACTTGAAAATTCTCTCCCCAATCATATGAAATAAATATATTAAATCCATTATATAAATATAAAATATTTGAATTAAAAGGATGAACTGCAACTATTCCACCACCTGGAACAGTACCAATAAAATCTTCCCAGGTTTCTCCGCAATCTAAACTCCTATGCTCGCCATAATAAATAGTGTCAGGATATGTTGGATCAAATACTATAATACCACCATCGATAAGGACTAATTGCCAACTATCTCCTCTATCCTCACTTTTGTAAAGACGCAGAGTGTAGTACATACTTTCTGCAAAAATTATATTAGTATCACGAGGATGAACTGCTATATCCACAATAGTTCCAATCACATTATGTCTAATATCTTCAGCAGTTATGCCACCATCATAGCTGCGCATAAGATTTTGTCCACCATAATAAACAGTGTCAGGATGCAGGGGGTCAACTGCAATTGCCTTAACTCCTTCATCACTAAGTTGGTCCCAGGACATACAGCCATCTACACTTTTCCATAATCCCTGCTTTCCTCCAGTATAAACTATATCGCTATCATAGGAATCTACTTCCAAATCTTCAATATAAGAATTATACATACCATTATTCTGCAATTGTGTAGTAAATCCTCCATCATTAGATTTATACACTCCACATAGAGTACCAAAGTAGATATTTTCAACATTCTGCCCGTTAGCTTCACAGCGATTCTGTAAACTCGTTCCTCTCCCCGCACATAAACTATTAATCGTTACCCAACTGTTTCCATTATCAATACTTTTTTTTATTTCACCAACATCTAAATAAAACCCAATAGGAATATATTGAGCACAATATAGATTATATTCAACATCGGCATATAAACTGGTCATCCATAGTTCGGGATTATACCAATCAGGATAAGCAGTCCAGGTATATCCACCATCAGTTGAATAAGCCAACACCCAATCTAAATATCCAGTGTATATTATGCTCCACATATTCTGATTATTTTCAGGATTGACAAAAAGTGAATATATAGGATAGTCATCAGTTAGTATCTGCCATTGATTTCCACCATCAATACTTTCCATAAGTCCCCAGGAAAAACCTGGTTCTCCTGCACTGCCTATTCCAACATACAAATGTTCTTCATTGCCAGGTTCACTGGTGATGCAAGTTATGTGATAAGTATCTCCATGAGGAACACTATCTATCAGTGCCCAGTTAGTTCCTCCATCAATCGTATGATATAATCCACCATTATCTAATGGTGGTACCTGAAAACCTGTAGCGGCACCAATAAATATTTCCTCAGGATTATTTTCATTTATGTATATATGCTCAACATCAAGGGAGTCAGGTAATGTTTCATTGGCTTTCTGCCAGCTATTACCACCATCATTACTTTCAAATAATCCTCTACCACCAGTTCCAATCCAGACATGTTCATAATTTGTCGGGTCAATTCCTATGGATTTAATGGGATAATAATTACCAAACCACCAACAGGGTAGGGTTGGAGAATTATCAAGTGAATCCTCCCAGGTTGGCAGGTTTTCTGTTGAACATTGAAACCAGTTTTCCGCTCCGTCTATACTTTTATAAACTCCATCACAATATGTTCCAATATATATAACATTTGTGTCAGAAGAAGCTATTGCTAATGAAATAACATGCGCAGAAAATGGACCATTTCTAATCCATTCTTGTCTGTCAAAGTATGTGTTCTGAGCAAAAGTGGTTCTCAAAATTAGTAGTGAGAAGAGAAGTAAACTTAAACATTTTACTTTACTCATTTTTGTCGCCTTTATAAAGGCAATATAATTACTTAAAAAATATTCTGTCAAATGTTTATTTGAGCAATATTACTTTTTCAACTTTTTTACTTACCCCATCCAATTTCAAATTCATTATGTAGATACCGGAACCGCAACACCGATTATTCTCATCTTTTCCATTCCAGGTAACATTGTGTTCACATTCTTGTATTTTTTGGTTAATAATTTGTTTAATTAACCTTCCTTTTACGTCATAAATATTTAATTCTACAAAGCCTCTTTTTTTAATGGAGAACTCTATTGTTGTTTGATTGTTACAAGGATTAGGATAAAGAGATAAAGTAACGTCTGAAACATGAGGATCTTGTGGGTCTATTCCCACTTGCGGTTCTTCTACAAAATTACCGGTTTCATCCTGAAAAAGGATATTGATACTGTTGTCTCCGCTATAGCTGTAATTAACAGTAATGATATCTCGCAATCCATTGTCGTCGACGTCTATACAAAAAGATTTTATGCTGGTAGTATATTCGCAGCTCCCCAAATATGTCTGATAATCAATAGGATCAGCAAAAGTATTATCCCCATTATTATATAAAATATAGGTATGTGTTTTTTCGTATTCGGAATTTGGATATGAATAAGAAACATTATATAATACGTCCGGATAAGTATCATTATTAATGTCAGAAACAAACATATCTGCCATTGCTTCATCTATCCATTTTGTATAGACCAATTGGAAATAATTATTTTCATTATTTGAATATATGAGTAATCTTTTGGTAGTTCCGGGTATACCCCAATCGATTCCTATAATATCGTTATTACCATCATTATCAATATCAGATATTTCTAAATCAGTTAAATATGCGTTAATGCTGACGGATGTACTATCTAATCCGGTTTGATAACTGTAATATATTAGTAGCTGACCTCCTCCTACTACTATGTCATCCCTACCATCTCTATTAAGGTCTTTAGAAGTAATACATCCCGGAGGAAAGTTTAAATTGTAATATACCGGTAATGAATATTCACCATTGCCATTATTCAATAAATAACCCCAGAAAAAACCATTGTTGGATGATACTATAATATCTATATCATTGTCACCATCTATGTCTCCAGTTGTAATATAATGTATGGTTTCACGAGTATTTAATGAATAATATATTATATTATTAAAGTGTTGGTAACCATAATTATAAACGATTCCAATGAATCTGTTATTCGTCGGTGCAGGATCATCGGAGACATATTGACTAAGGACGTCTATATAATTGTTATTATCAATATAATTACCATTGACATAAGCAAAACCATTTGTGAAGAATAATGAATCAACAAGATCAAACTCACCATATCCATTATTGTCTAAAATTGAAATGCCGCCCCAGTCTGTTTGTGAGCAATACTTGTGCCCCACCACAATATCCTTATCTCCATCCAGATCTAAATCTTCTGCACAAACTGACCATGCACCACAAGGGACGGTATATTCTGCAGCTCTGGTTGTACTATACATTAATAGTAATAAAAAAAGTAAACTCAAACTCAAATAATTTACTCCGCTCATTGTACCACCTTTGTATAACCGACATACTTTCCTAAAAAATAAACTGTCAAATGTTTGTGAAGCTTTTTGAGGTATCCATGATTCTCTCATGATAAATCTTGCCAGAAAACTGTAGGATATCCTTCATGAGTTCATCTAAAAAATATTGTGATGGTTTAATAATATGGAATACACATTTCTCACATTATGGCTGAAAGAAAATAGAGCAAACCTTATTGGTTGTTCGGTGAGGGATGTATTTTACAATGATTCAAATTATATACTAGATTTTACTTCAACTCAGTTCGTGGTTTCTATCAACGGGCAAAATCCTCTCTGTTTCATGTCTGATGATATGAGGTTTCTCGAGAATGCTGATAATCCTCTTTTACTTATCCTCAAACAGCATCTTACTAAAAGTATGATTAAAGATGCTGCAATAAGAGCAAATGATAGAGTACTCATTCTCACTTTTGAGAAAGAGTCGTTTTATGGAGAAATCTCGGTCTATAAACTGATAATTGAGTTGATCCCAAGATATGAGAACATGATACTTACACGTGTAGAGAAAGAGAGCGAGGTTATTCTGGATTGCCATCGGCGGATACATGTTTCAGATAGTAAATTCCGACAACTCTATCCGGGAATTTCCTATAATTCTCCTCCTGAAGTTGAAAAACCATATATATTTTCTGTGAACAGAATGCAGTTCGAGGGTTTATTTCCCAGCATGCTTCCCAATACATGGAAGGAGTTTGTCACACATTTCAGTAATGCACCGAAATTCTCAAAAGATATCTTCAAGCCCGGTATGAAAACTGACGAAATGTGGGAATTTATAAACATAATCCGCACCACCTGCGAAAAGTGGTCGGATAAAAATTATGTGTTTTATAATTCGAAGAAAAAATGTCTTAATCTTTTCAATGTTACTGACTGTATCAAAATGAAGATTGTGAATGATGCTTTTGCATATATGTATGAGCATGAGATCGTTCAGAATAGATTCCAGCAGATCAGGGAAAATGCCGTACGCTCTCTTACGCACCAAAAGAAGAAATTACTCAAAACCCTTACACGGCAGAGAAATGATCTTGAGGAACTGAAGGATGCTGAACACTGGCAGAAAATGGGTGAACTCTTGAAAATAAATCTTCATAAGATCGAACATGGGATGACAGAAGTTGTTGTTACGGACTATTTTACGGATGGGAGTCCGGAAATTGTGATCCCCTTAAAAACAGACTGGACTCCGCAGCAAAACACGGCACACTATTTCAAGAAATATAAAAAAACACGCTCCGGCAAAGAGAAGCTCATCAAGAATATTGATATTCATACAAATAAACTGGAAGAACTTGAGAAACAGATCGCAGAAATCAATGAATGCCAGGATATAGAAATTCTTGAACACATGATGAAGGTTCAGAAATCAACTTCAGGCACTCGGAAGAATACCACTCCTTTCAGGAAATTTACACTTTCTGTTGAGAGCAGGCAATGGGATATTTTTGTGGGACGCTCCGGCAAAGAGAATGATGAACTGACGCTTCATTTTGCCAAACCGAACGACTGGTTCTTTCATACAAGAATATATCACGGTTCGCATATAATTGTAAAGAACCCGACCAAACTCGAGCATCTTCCTGAACAGCTCAGAGAATTTGCCGCAGGTATTGCGGCGTATTACAGTAAGGCAAAACACTCCACAAAAGTGCCCGTGGATTTTACCTTAGTGAAACATGTAACAAAACCCAGGAAAAGTGCTCCCGGGCTTGTTGTATATAAAATTCACAAAACTGTGTTCGTGGATCCGATCAATCCAAGAACATTGAAGTTCTAATCTACTCTTCTATTTCATTATCCTCTTTAATATCATGAAAGGTGAGGAGTGGTTGCCCCATGTGATAAAATAGCTTTTTGGTCATATTCGGATGGAATAAATGTGAGAGTAAACCACGCTTATGATGAAGCAGCGCAACCAGATTGATCTTTTTATCTGTAATGTATTCCTCGACGGCTTTGAGCACGTCCTTATCCTGAACAATTTCAAAGAACATAATTCCTTTTTTGAATTCATCTTCAAAATGCTCCTTTAAATAGTCGGTGAGCATGTTATTGATAAGATCCTTTTTAGAGTGCTCAACATGAAGGCAATGGATCTTAACTTTAATGGAGTCGAGTATGTGTACGAGATTTTCGATAGCAGATATATCTGACGTGTCAAAGTCTGTCATGTAAAGAACATTTTGAATTTTCTGATATTCCGTATTGTCTGGTATTGTAAGCATAGGAATGGGAGCATGTTCAAGGATTTTTAGTGCTACACTTCCCAATAACCTCCCGGATTTATGCCCCTGCCCGGTTGAACTCATAATGACCATATCTGGATGATATGTGTCGCAGAGATCTATGATCTGATATTCAACCATACCATTCGTAACTTTTGTTTTGAGCTGGATTGTCTTTATATTTTCAGTGCTGAGCTTTTTTTCAAGCTTATCTTTCAGACGCTTCATTCCGGCTTTTGCCGCACGCTCAATACTATCCATAATTTCAGGAGTGATAAGGGTTGAGCTATCCACAACGTCATCCGTCATATCTGCTGTCGCGATAGGATACATATACGCGTGGAAAAGCACTATCTCCGTCTCTTCTTTTTCAGCAAAATGAATAGCATAATTACATGCGCATTCTGTATTTTCGGAAAAATCAACCGGTACTACTATTTTTTTCATCGGAACCTCTTAGGTTATTTATTTCTTCAGGTTTTTAAAAGGTAAATACGTCATAAAATCAGCATGATGTATGATAAGCCCCTCAGTTGTCCGTGTAAAAGAGTCACCTTCTTTGGAATGAACTGCGATCACGTGGCACACTTCATCCGGCACACCACACGCCTGAGCAAGTGATACTCCTGTAAAAGCATGACGAAGAAGCTGTCCGGATCTGCTAAATTTTATCGTATCACCATCTTTTTCATATTCGAGGAGTTTGCCCACATCGGCAAGTATCGCACCTGCAACAACGATATCGAGATCTATAGGAAGTTCGCTGCCGAAGAATTTTTGCATTATCTTCGCAGATTCATAAGCGACATGTACGACTGCACGCTTGTGCGCCATAAAACTCACCTTGCAGTCTTCAACCAAAAGTGTAAATGGAATTTTGTGAAGATCTTCAGGAGTGAGTACACTTTTATTAAAAGCGAGTTCCCACGTTGCAGCTGTTTTCTCGCGCAGTTCCTCATTTTTTATCCAGTCGAGTTCCGGCCAGAGTTCTTTAACTTCTTTGTTCATTTTTCTTAACCTTTAGTTTAGTTTCAATTAATGTTTTATGGGGTAAGTGGAGAAGGTTTGCGATCTTATGAGCAAGATAATCCTCAAAGGTGTCGAGTATCTCATCAGCATAGATGACCCGCCAGAGATTTTCGAGGATCTTCTCCTTGTCTTCATCGGAGAAATGTTGGTTTATAAGATTCGTAAACTGCCACAGGTCAATGCTTTCGTCGAGTGTATGTTCGGTTTCTTCTATGAGACCTTGAACTTCATTTTCAGAAAGTGAGAATTCATTCTTAAGGATTTCCATAATTGTGCTGCGCTCTTCATCCGAAAAATGTTCATCGCTGTTTGCAATTTCCAAAAAGAGTGCACAAGTGGCGATCTGGATCATTTTTTCCGGAGATTCTTTATCAACACCTTCTTCAGGACCTGGAGTCCGAAAATAATTCTTTAAAATAAACATATCTCTTCTTTAAAAACGCGCCATTCGTTCTGTAAAGATTTTGTTGGTGGGATCGATTTTGCCAGCATTTCCATATGCATCTCGCGCTCGATCAAGATTGCCCTGTCCCATATAAATATCACCCAGAAGAATGTACTGATCAAAATTAAATCCGTTCAGATTGATCGCCTGATTAAGTGCATCTACGGCTTCAGTATATCTCTGAAGATTGTAAAGCGCTTTTGCTTTGAGATAGTAAAAATACCAGATAGGATTTGATTCGAGTGCTTTATTTGTATTCTCGAGTGCCTGGTCGTAGTTCTCATCTTCAATAAGAAAATCAATTATATATTTCATTGGAGATATATAGGTTGGGGAGATTGTTAATGCTCTATCAAAATAGATCTCAGCAGTGTATTTTTCATCTTTTTGATGATAGATGCGCCCGAGATAGAACTGCGGAGGTGCATAGTTGCTTGCAAGCATGGATGCTTTTGTATATTGTTGTTCTGCATCTGAAGTGTTGCCTTCTTTTTCTAACATCAGACCTTTATTGATAGCTTCTATAACAATGCCGGAAACGTTATTTTCTGTCGCAAGATAGGAGAGATATTGGAGTTCGAGAAGCCCGAGCAGTGTTTCATCAGTGCACTTGATAAAGGCATCGGAAATATTTTGTGCAAAACCATCTATAGACTTAATGCCAAGTGCATTGAATGCTCCTATAATTTCATGGTAAGGCTGCTTTTCGATCATGACCTGGTTTTCAAGATTGAGCATTGCACTGTCACCAAGCACATAATGATCTCTTTCAATGATGATATTGATGAGATTGACCCCGGCAAGGAAATCGCCGAGCCATTCGAGAAATGCAAGCCGATCTTTCTGTTCCAGGAAAAAGTCAAGAGAACTGGTGTTTATCATATGAAGACTATCAATCGTGTGTATGCTGTCCGTATAACAGAGCATTCTGCAGAGCAGATCGATGTAAAATGCAAAACGGTAATCAGAGTAGTGCCCATTTTTAAAAATTGAGAGTTTTTGAAGCTTAAATTCATCAGTATATTGTTGCAGCAGAGCACTGGATTCGGTAACAAGTTGAGACAGCTTATCTTTCAACATATTACTTTCATTTGTCTGCACATTTTCAAAATATATCAGGAAACTGTCCTGCGCCATCGTACTTTTTTCACATATACCGCTAAGTTTATCCAGATTTTCTTTAGAAAGAGATCTCATGAAATCTAGCTTGAGTATATTGAACTCGGACTGCTTCGAGTCGATCGTGACCTTCACATCATTTTTGAGTAATTGCATAACCAGCCGATAAAAGGAGAGTCCTTCCACCTCGGGTTTATTATCCAGAAAGCATTTTAACACAGAAAAGGATTCCATATATTTTTGCTGATCAGCCAGTTCAGCACCCTCCGTATAGTATTGGCTGTATTTTTCATAATCAGGCCATAATTTTTCTGGAAGTGAGAGGGGTTGAGAATTTCCCAATTCATTTGAGAATGAAAAGGGCATCGCAAGCACAAATTCATTTCTGGGAAATGCAGCGATCACCTCATAAAGCTTTTTGTCCGCATTATATTTCGGAATGATGTTCAATGGTTGGATGGTTTTCCCGCTATGTGTGATGTGGATAACAGCAAGATCATTATTGAGTTCTTTGTCTTTAAAATCCCATGTACCCATCGGTTGATAGCAGAAGTAAATCGTATCGGTTTTATTGAATTCTTCAACGGCCAGCGCTTCCAAGCCTTCAATATCGCAGAGATGAATTGAAATGATCTTTTCTTTAGAAAAAGTTTTTTTCTCTTTGTACAGAAGATTCGTCTCCTGAGCAAGCAGGACACACGCACAAAAAACGAAAATAAAAATCAAAGCTACTATTTTTTTCATAGAACCCCCAGGTTAGATGAATATGAAAACTTTATTTTGTTCAATTTGATGTCAATTTTTATTTTTCCTCATCGATCAAATTTTCAACATATTCGGCAATTGCCAGGCAGCTTGTCAGCCCTGGTGATTCAATGCCGACCAGGTTTATGAAATTCGGGAATCCTTTATCTTTCTCGTTTGAGATAACGAAATCTCTGAATACTTCTCCTTTTTTCTGAAGCTTGGGACGGATTCCAGAATCATCTTGCCACATTTCATCAAATTCGATATCGAGATACTCAGAAACGGATTCGTGAAATTGCTTGTGATGAGTTTCATCCATGCTGTAGTCGAACTCGTCCACATAATAGGCATTTGGCCCGAAGGAGAGCTCACCATTAAGATTTATCCTGATATGAATTCCCAGAGAGATTCCAGTCGGGTCGGGAACTGGATAAACAAGATGTTCAATGTTTTTGTATTTTGTTGTTTTGTAATATTCACCTTTGCAGAGGTGGATCGTATAATTGTGTTTTTCTGGGGGTATGCCAACCATTTCTGCGACTTTATCGGCCCAGAGTCCTGCAGAATTAATTACAATAGGAGATTTTACTTTGAAGCCATCATTAAAAGTGACAATATACCCACCGTCACTTTTTTCTATATCCACAACTTCAGTATTGTATGATATCATCGCACCGTTTTCCTCAGCCAGGAAATCGAGTTTCTTCATCACACGGTGCGTATCCATGATTCCTGTTGCCGGAACCCAGAGTGCACCTTTTGTTTTAAAAAGGGGCTCTAGTTCTTTTACTTTTTCTTCAGACAGGATTTCCAATCCCTTCACTCCGTTTCTCGTGCCGTTCTTAAGGAGTTCTTCGAGTATTGGAATCTCTTCATCTTTAGTTGCGATGACGAGTTTTCCGCAGCTTTTATGATCGATCTCATGCTCTTTCAAAAAATCATAGAGCATATCCAAACCCTTCACGCAGAGTGTGGCTTTCAGTGAATTTTGCGGATAGTAAATTCCCGAATGCATAACCTCGCTGTTTCTGCTGGAGGTATGTCTTCCAAATGAGGGTTCTTTTTCTGCGACGATCACGCCTTCATATTTATGAGAGAGTCTTTCTGCAATTGCCAGCCCGACAATTCCAGCTCCGATAATGAGGACTTCAACTTCTTCCATTCTGCTCCTTACCTGTGCTGAATTTGTTTTCCTTTGAGTGTCCAGCCCGTTGCGTCAACAATTTCTATCTCAACAAAGGTGCCAATGAGCTTTTTATCACCAGGGAAAACAGCAATTTTATTATCCCGCGTTCTGCCGGATAGTTCTTTATCGCTTTTTTTGCTGGTCTGTTCCACATAAACCTGTACGTGTCTTCCTATTTGTTCCTGATATTTTTCATAAGTGATCCGTTCCTGCTGGTCTATAAGTTTTTGCAGGCGCGTAAGACGAATTTCCTCAGGGACCTGGTCTTGATATTCTGCTGCGGCAGTGCCTGTGCGGGGAGAATATTTGAACATGAATGCATAGTCGAACCGGATTTCTTTCATGAGGTTGTAAGTTTGGAGGAAATCTTCCTCAGTTTCACCGGGGAAACCGACCATCACATCGGTTGTGATTGCTATTTCAGGCATTGCATTTCGCAGTTTGTGAATGATGCCAAGATATTTATCAGATGTATACTTTCTGTTCATCTTTTCGAGAATTGTAGAAGATCCGGACTGCATGGGCAAGTGCAGATGTTCGCATAGTTTGGGCTTTTCTGCCATGACTTCAATGACTTCATTTGAAATGTCTTTTGGGTGGGAGGTAACAAAGCGAAAACGCTCAATGGAGTCAACATGAGCAGCTTCCTTGAGAAGATCGGGGAAGGTATATACTCCATCATTATACGAATTTACATTTTGTCCGAGCAACGTGATATCTTTGAAACCGCTGTTCCCGGCTTTCTCGATTTCTTGAAGTATCTCTCTATGATTTCTGGAGCGTTCTCTACCGCGCACATACGGGACGATGCAGTAGGAGCAGAAATTATTACATCCACGCATGATCGTGACAAAGGCATTGACGCCTTTATTTCTCACAGGATAAATATTCTCGTAATTTTCTCTATTGTTTTGAGCATCGGCAAATAAGTGCTCTTTATTTTTCATGCAGGATGATATAATGTCAGGAAGCTGCCTATACTGATCTGTGCCGACCACAAAATCGAGGCTCTTTATTTCGTTGAGAAGCTCGTTTCCTTTTCTCTGTGCCACGCACCCGATCAGCCCGATAAGCATATTCGGATTGTGTTCTTTTCTTGTTGCTTCCGCAGTGATCCTTCCCAGTACTCTATCCTCGGCATGCTGCCGTACTGTACAGCTGTTAAAAATGATAATATCTGCAGAATCAATACTTTCTACCTTTTGATAGCCTGCATCAGATAGAATGCCTGCGACGAGTTCGCTGTCTGCCACATTCATCTGGCAGCCATAGGTTCGAATGTAGAATGTATTTGATTTCAAAATTGAGGTTATGATGTGATTAGTTTCTATACTCGATCTTCTTCAGACCTATTCCTGTGAAATAGTGTTTCAAAATATCCTCATA
>Ga0207996_1002062_pt1 | contig 12779 bp, 11 predicted proteins | sample AntAceMetag02UKG_FD_184773 | JGI IMG/M metagenome (GOLD analysis project Ga0207996, IMG submission 184773) | Saline lake microbial communities from Ace Lake, Antarctica - Antarctic Ace Lake Metagenome 02UKG (SPAdes) (version 2) | ecosystem: Environmental > Aquatic > Non-marine Saline and... | reverse complement strand
CATCGCCGATAGTTCGTAGACCATTCCTTCCGCTTCTACTATATTCAAGGCTGGAGATGTTGCAGCGCTTTCCAATTTTTCAACAAGTTTGTAAAGAAAGCCTATCGTTATTCATTATTCCCTATCAGCTATCAGCCATGAGCCATCAGCCAATTCCTATCAGCCATGAGCCATCAACCATCAGCTATCCCCCCCACTCCTTGCCACGCTCCTTGGGAACGATACGTCTCAGGGTATAGATATCGCCTTCAGCCAGATCCTCAATATGCCTCGGCAGTTCCTCCCAGGGGTCCCACACCGCACTGATAAGTTTGCCTGTGATCCCATCGCTGGCAGGGGAAGCCAAAAAAACACACAGTCGAGCGGCCCGCTCCGGAGAAGCTCCGCCGTCTTCCTTCTGCTTGAGGGCGCGATCATACTCAGCCTTCCCGACACTCTCAGGGTCTTCCCGTAAAACCGCCTCAAGCATGTCCGTGTTCAAGGTCCCGGGCGCTATACTGTTGACCTGGATGTTGAAATCCCGAACTTCTTCTGCCAGGATCTCTGTAAATCTAACGACCCCTGTCTTGGCTACGGCATAAGCGGAAAAATTGGGGCGGGGGCTGGTAGCCCCACCTCCTGAGAGATTGATGATTTTTCCCTGACCGCCCTTTTTCATCCACTCAATGCAGGCACGGCACAATGACACCGGCGCGAGCAGGTTGACCCTGATTGTCTCTTCCCACACGTTCCATGGGTTCTCCCAGACAGGACCAACCGGGCCGAGAATACCCGCATTGTTTACGAGCCCATCCAATCTGCCCCAAGCCATGCGGGCCTCTTTAATTATAATATCAGTGGCTTCAGACAACCCCAAATCGGCTGTCGCCGTATATACTCCCTGGCCGGGAATCGCATGGGTCTCAAGATCCTTTTTCAGACCGTTCAGGGCGTCCGTTGACCGGGCCACCAGGAGCAGATTGGCCCCGTTCTCCCACATGGCCCTGGCAATATGTGCACCCAGGCCCCTGGACGCCCCGGTTATGATAATGTTCTTTCCCCTGAGAGCTTTCACAAACCCCTCTCCAAAAGCCACCTGTTTTCCTGAAGATGCTCCAAGGTCTTGATTATACCCTCTTGTATAGTAAGTTTTGGGCGCCAACCCAGGGACCTTATTCGTGAACAATCGAGAAAGATAAAAGGACTGTCTCCTATCCAGCCCCTCTCTCCCCCTTCGTATGAGAGTTCCGGGTCAAGGCCTAAGTGCTTAGAAATCCATCCAATTGAATCATTTACCTCACAATATTCGTCTGTCCCCAGGTTAAAGATATTTACCTTGTCTTCTGCCATTTCAATAGCCATAAACATAGAGTCGATGCAGTCCTGGATATAGAGATAAGATTTACGCTGACGTCCGTTTCCGAGCACATGCAAGTGGTCGGGATCAGACAAGAGCCTTTTGTAGAAATCAAAGACATGCCCGTGAGAATACCTTTCACCCAATATTGAGACGAAACGGAAAATCCATCCCCTAAAACCAAACCCCTCACAATAGGCCTGTATCAATCCTTCACAAGCCAACTTGGAGGCGCCGTACATGGATGTTTGAACAGGAAAGGGAGCATCCTCAGGCGTGGGAAAGAGATCGGGCTCACCATAGATAGAGCCGGTGGAGGAAAATGCGATGTTTTTTATCTGGTTTGCCCGCATCGCCTCCAAAACATTGAATGTGGCAGTGGTATTTTGTTCCAGATCCTTCTCAGGATGAAGCGTTCCGAAACGCACATCAGCGTTCGCCGCCAAGTGGAATACGAAATCACATCCAGTCATCGCCTTTGTCAAGGACGGCAAATCCAATACGTCGCCACGAATCAGCTTAAAACCCCTGTTTGATCGAGCCTGCTCAAGATTCTCCTCAAACCCGGTTGAAAAATTGTCATAGCCGACCACCGACACTCCTTCTTCAAGGAGTCGATCAACCAGATTGCTGGCAATGAATCCTGCAGCGCCGGTCACAAAAAATCTGTTATATTCCCTTTTGGTTGCCACGTATCAAAACTCCTGATCTCAAATCATCTTTCAAGCTGTTTTGCCTTGCCGAGCTTTGAAGTCTCGCTAAATACCCAGTACTTTAAAAACAAGAAACCTGTCATTACTGTCGTGACGATTGCAGCCATCACGCCGATATACGGAGACAAGAAAAATATCTTAACACACACATCTACTACCACAATCGTAACTATATAGTTCAAGCATACAATTATTATGTATTTAATGAACTGCTTAAAAACGTTCGCATTTCCAGATTGAAATGTAAAAAAACGATTGGAAAGGAAATGGAATATCACGGCCGTTATATAAGAGAGCGAAACGGATAATCTCTGGGGGAGATGAAATATGTCCAATATCAGGGCAAAGCTTGAAAACTGGACCACCGTTGTTGTCAGCCCAACCGCCAAGAACTTAACGAATTTTAAATCCATTACACGGTCTGAAAAAATCGGGGGCCTTCCTAACATCGAAACCCTTTCACGGCATGATAGTGAACTCTCCTTTCATTATGGGCAATACGAAGGATAGAGACTATCGGCCATAATTGATTCTTCATAATAATTTGGCCGTAATTCAAGGTAATTGCTTTTTTGGCCTAAAATTTATTCCAATTACTAGATTCAAATTTACCAAAGGCACTACCAATGGGAAAAATCGTTTGTCAACAATATCAAACAACTTAACTGTTTCGTCAATAATTTCCGCAGGAAGATTAATATGTTCATTTGCCACAACCACTTTCTCATAGTCCAGATCAGGAAAATGCTTTTGAAAAACCCTCTTCGCGCTTATTGCACGGGCAATTCTGTAAGCCAGACCTCCTTCACACGGGATACAAACGCTAAATATGCCGTCCTTTCTTAGGAGGCGCCAGATCTCCTTTATACAGGCGGGAAGGTTGGGTAGATGTTCCAACACATGAATTGCCAAGACCCTATCAAAATAATTATTTTCGAAGGGCATTTCTTTCTGACAATCTTGTACTACAACTTTGACTCCTGATCCATATTTGTTGACTATCACCTCTGCCATTTCAGGACGCATCTCAACGCAGCAGTATTCTTTCCAATCCGGTACTTCATAATGAATATGCTCGCCTAAACCTGCACCGACTTCGAGGATCCGCTCCTCGGTCTTCTTCTTAGATCTTAGTGGATAGGAATGGTTAAACTTTTCAATAATGCTATATTTCCTGGGAAGCGTCTCATGCCATAACTTCATAAATTCATCGCGAGCACATCGCTCTTCCCGGGAAAGGGCATTCATAGACTTTGGCCATTTATTCATTTGCCTGCCTCACCTAAATTCTCAAGAACTCGCTTGATTCTGAGTAGGGATGTTTTCAGTTATCATAGATTTACCTTCCGATCTATTATATACATCGGCCGCCGCTTTACCTCGTCATAAATCCTCCCCACATATTCCCCCATCAGCCCCAGACAGAGGAGCTGCACACCCGCAAAAAAAGTGACGACAAGGACGGTCGTTGAGAGACCCGGGGTCAGGTCGACCCCTACAATTTTTTGAAATACGTACCATGCCCCCAAGAGGAAACTGAACCCGGCTAATATCCCACCGGCTATGGACATCATCTGAAGCGGCCTGCTGCTAAAACTGATCAAGCCGTTTAGTCCAATTCTCAGAGAACCAAAAAAACGGTTGTAATTACCACGGCCATGCAGACGTTCATCCCGGTCATACTCAATAGCAGCCTGCTTGTATCCGACATAGGCCACGAGCCCCCGGAGAAACCCATGGGTCTCGTTCAATCTTCGGAGGTCTTCAATCACCCTTCGGCTCATGATCCTGAAATCACCAGTGTCGCGGGGGAGTTGTACATCGGAGAGCTTGTTTATCACATAGTATCCCACACCTGCAACCATCCTCTTAGGTATAGTCTCCCCTTTTCGGGACCTTCTTTTGGCATAGACCACTTCGTAACCGTCCTTAAGCTTCGCATTCATATCCCTGATCAATTCCGGAGGATCTTGAAGGTCAACATCAATAACAGCGCAGGCCTTGCCATTGCACGTAAGAATTCCTGCCATAGTAGCCGCGGGCTGGCCAAAACGCCTGGAAAAAACAATCAGTTTGATGTTAGGATTGCGGTTGATCTCCTCCGCAATTACCTCTTCTGTGCGATCCGGAGACGGATCAAGACAGAAGAGAATTTCGTAATCCACCTTCATGGAGTCCAAGACCTTCTCCATCCGGTCAAGAAATGGGCGGATATTTTCTTCTTCTTTGTATACAGGCACTACGACGGATAACCCCAAATTTTGGTTTCCGCCTTCTTGAATATTCACCATTTTGTCCCCCGCCTCACATTGAAGAACCACATATACCAGCCAACCCGGACTGGAAAGGCTTATGCTGCCCTCTCTAAGCCCAAGGTTTTGAAATAAGACAAGCTATACACCACTTGTAGTTGAACTCCTACCAGGCGATCTTTGCCGGAAAGGATATTTCTAATGCAGCAGTTACCAAGTTTCACAAAAATACATAAATAAATCATTCATCTATATTCCTTGAAGAGGGACTCTACCCACTCTACCGTCAGAAAAAGTGATAGAAACCTCGTACTGCGTCCGCCCACCTTTAATTGAGCCATTGTCCGCGAGATAAAGGATTAAGGCAGCGGGATCTTCAACATGAATATCAACGCTTCCGTCCGATTTATTTATCAGCTTATCCGGTTTATCCGCCTCCGCAACACCCAGCAAAGCACACCTATTATTTGGAATAGTGTTCCATACGCTATGCTGACCACTTATATTCCTGACCTCTATCCTGATAATCTTTCCAGTGGCATGTATAACAACTTTAATTATTGCATCTTTCCTGCCATCACTCCCCATACGTTTATTTATCCTTAGGAAATCATAGTGTCCAAATCCCTCAAAAACCGCCTCAGGGGGAGGCTTAAGCAATCGGCTCTTATCCAGTTTCCACAGATAATAGGGCCCTCCCTTCCATATAAGATGCGCCTGCTCAAAAGATTCTTTGCTGTCTATCAGGGCGTATTTCGCCTCTGTAACATCCACTTTCCGGGCTCTTTTCATATACGGAATAACATGAGGTAGGGCCATATAAGCCCTGTACTGAGCAAGCGATATGGGTACATTTCGCAGGAAAAAAACAGCCCACTCATTGGCAATATTGCCATTCACGTCCACAAGAACAGGTTTTGACCCGATGACATCCTTGATTTCTGCGACTTTCTTAAACGGCAATATTGATTTATAAGCAAGGGACCTGTCCTTATATACCAGCATTGCCCCATTAAGGCAGAAAAATAACACGAACACACACAGTCCACAACCTGTAATCAGACCTTTGAACCTTCCCCGTCGTGGCGGCAATGCTAATAATTTATCTACTCCAAGAATGACCGCAAAGGCCATTGCCCACCAGTTTAAGAGAATTAATTTATAGGCCCCGTAAGAGTATTCCTGCCCAAATATCATATAGAGAGCGCCGGCGAAGAGAATAATAAATGTGGCGGCAAAGCCCCACTCCTTGCGCCTGAAGAGATCGTATATTCCCAAGGCCGCCATGATTGACAAAACGAAAGAGAGGAGAGAACAGAGAAAAAACCACAACCCGCTGATTTTCGGAGCAAAGGAAGACCCTGCGGGATGAAAACCCCAGAAACACATTAATAACGTCGATTCCTTAAGCAGGCCGGGAAAACGATTTCCCCCCGGCCGAACACCGCTGCCCAATCCTGCCTTGGCTTGCTGAACAAAAAACATAATAAGATCATGTAGAGGTACAATCCCAATTACCAACAGAAGACATGTCAGCGACAGCAAGATTAGCCAGGGCTTTAAGGGTCTGCCATCGCGAATAATCCGTTGGATGAAAAAGAGGCAGGCTCCTCCAAGGACAAAAGGGGACATCTCTGGATAGCAGTAGACAAGAGCGACAAGCAGTCCTGCCAAAATGAAGGCCCACCGTTTGTATTGCGGTTTTACAATATGGGAAATTCCGGCAAAGGCCGGCAAAAACGATATTGCTAAGGCATTGTCGTAGTTGTTCGACGAAAGAAGACTCAGCAGCCAACCAGAGAATAAGCAGCCACCAACATAGAATGGAATCAGGTTCTTTCTCAGCCCTTTTACTCTGCCCACAAACATGCAGGTGGAAGAAAAGACAAACAAAGTCCAGGCGAGGAATAATCCGCTGGCCATCTGGGTATCCGCGCTTGAACCTGAGAGGACAGCAAAGAATCCGAGCAGAGCAGATGCAATAAATCTTATACTGTTCAGATGAGCAGCATACTGCGCGAGGGGAGATAAGCCCCCTTCGGCGCCGCGGGGATAGTCAAGCAAATATTGTCCATACGCCATGTATGACCACCCATCCCAGGCAGGGCTGCCCAGATACGAGGTTAACCCATTCCAGAAGTATGGGGCCATCAACACGACCGGGGCCATCAACACGACAAGGATAATAGGCCAATCCTGTCTGATAAAGCGATAACTGCCCCGCCAAAATCCCACGATGACCAAGAGGATAGTCAAGGGCCAGATAAACAAACGAAGATCCTTAACCGTAAATCCCGCAGAGACACCCAAGCCGAGGAGAATTGTCCAGAAGCTAAGTGTGATTATCGGCGCCAGAGAGATGGAGGCAGGGGGATCCATTTTAATACCGATGAGACGCAAAATGCCTCTCCCGGCTAAAATACTGATAATGCATAGCAACAGATATGTCGTCATGATATTCTTTGAACAGGGGCGCTGCCGACCCTACCGTCAGAAAAAGTAATAGAACACCGATATCTCGTCCAGCCACTACGAATTCTAATGTAATGGGGGACATCACTTTGTGAAATTACCGGACTCCAGTTCCATCTGACTGCCATGTCCTGGTCTTTCTACGGGGAAGCTACTGAGCAGGGAGCGGGCGCGGCTACATAATGATCCTTTTGCTATTAGCAAGGTTTTTCCAACAGTTCCTAAAATACGTTTGTCCTGGATTTTCTGTATCTGGTTACCGCTTAGACGTTCAGAGATTAACTAGCCTTATGAACCGCTATGTTGTTACTCTGTAAGGATCCCCCATGTATCCAGCTTCTCAAATATACAGTTAGCCATCAAGAAAGCCAAAACTCAACCCACAAATGGATCAAACGTACTTGCCATGTTCACCGGCCTGCGCACTATTAAAGATAGTAACCCTGCTGTTTCCCAGCATAGACATGCCTCGCTCAATGCCTATGCAATATTTGCTTATCCTCTTGATATTGCATTGAAATGCCCCTATGTGCGAGATTAACCACATAGGCACTTTTTCATTCGCCTTAATCTCCATTACCACAGCGTCGGGAGGCAAAAAGAATCTGTCTCTGCATGAAGTTGTCATATCAAGCTCGTGCATCCTGTATTTCAAATGTGTATCAAATGTTATTCTCAGACCAAAATCATATCTCGAACCCTCAAAAGGCCGGCGATGATAGCTGATTATACATTGGGGCCTCATGTTCAGGGCCTTGACCAGGAAAAGAACTTCTGATGCTGTTTCCCTGTCCACTGGATCCAGCCTGTCTATATCTATGTCTTCGCCGGAGCAGAGGGCCTTTGCCTCATCCATAGGCAAAACAAGCCTCCGTTTTTGGACCGTACGATTTATACGTTGTTTGATCTCAACAAACCCATAGGCCATGTCTGAATCTTTATAGACCCTTATACGCAGTTTACGCCGGTATTTGATGCCATCAAGCTTATTCCGATAACAGGAAAGATCAGGGCTGTCATAATAAAGGCTTGATATTCGGTATATGCCTCCTTTTCCTGCATGCTTATCACGATCCAGAAATCCTTCCAAGGCTTTTGCAATCCGCAAATGTTCTTTGTGGGTCAGGATGTACTTCATTTCATATCTGTTGAATTTTCTGATCATGATTCCCTAAACCGGGATATGCCGGAACCAAAGGGGCCTCGCGCAAAGTCGCAAAGTCGCCAAGGATAAAAAAATGGAAAAACCATTGTGTCTCATCCGAAAAGGCAGTCAAATAATGACCACGCTGTGCATGACATTAGCGTCCTATAATCGGGCGGTTATGACTATTGACCAATGACTAATTTAGGCATTTTTCCGGTTTATCCGGGTTAGGAGATAATTACTCGTACACCCAGCTTGCGCCGGTCCTTCCCTGCCGGAATCCATGTTTTATCCGTTTTTACTACAAAAAGCCCACTCTTGCCTGGAGCGATTTTCGGCAGCCTTATATTTATACGTCCCGCCCTGCGAAATGTATGGCTTAATTTACGATACCCATCCTCGATTGTGACTGTCAACGGCAGGGTCTTTTTATCGGCATAACATCCGAGAACTATTCCCTGGGATACGCTTTTCTCTCCCGATCCCTTAACAAACAGATACCCGGGCATTCCATTAAGGGTCCAACCGTCCCCTGAGAATCCCAACATGATAATTCTTCCGTTGGCGAATATTTGCTTACCGGGAATATCAGCATTTCTTATTTCTTTAATTAGCTCAGTTCGCAAATCCGGGTCCGGATTTTCTATCTGATCGGAGATCAGGATGGACAATGTCTCCCAATCCCGTTTTCCTTGTGCAAAACGGTTCCTTGCCTGGTCTGCAGCTTCCTTTGAATGGCCGCTCTTGTACTTTTCAAGAACAATCCTTGCCTTTAGTGTGTCATCTTCCGGGTTTATCCTGCTTGCCTTTTCAAGGTCTGTGAGCGCCTTTTCAGGCTGGCCTAATCCTGATCTTAGTCCTGCCGCCTCCTTGTAAAATGCAATACGTTTCTTGTTGTCTGGGAAGTCAACTGCCACCTTTTCAAGATAAGAGGCCCATTTTTCCGGATCCATTCTGTTGTACCAGCCTTTACTCACAACCCAGAAAAAAAACAGGGCTGAAAACAGGAAAACAAGTATTATGCAAATAAAACCAGTACTCGGAAGCTTTTTCATCTCAATGATCCATCAATAACAGGTGACGCCTGCGCGGCAGCTTCTGACAATGTTTTACGAAAAACCGGAAAATCAGGATCAAATGTTCTTATTGCATCAAACTGGGCCTTTGAGTGCTTATCTTTCATCAAATTTTTACCGCATTTAATGGCATAGACATTGCCGGCCTTCAGTATTCCGCCCCCCCCATACCGCCAATTCTTCTTGTACATGTTTATTGCGGTATGGCAATTACGAAAAATATTTCTTTCAAAGGTAACAACAGACCTGTCCTTTATCTCTATGCCTACCTTGCAGTTCTCAAAAATACATCCGTCAATAGCCAGGTTGCTCTTCTCACCCACAGAAATGCCTTTGTCTCCGGTTCTGGTAAAAACACATTTATCCACCCGTATATTGCTTACCATCAAGTCAAGGGTGTCATTGCCGCTGTTCATAAAACGGGACAAAACCACTTTTCCCGAAGAAATATCCACATCCAGCGCATCACTTCTGGCCTGATCAAAAAGGCAGCCCTCAATAATGAAATCTTTGCAGTATGCCAGGTGCATGGCATCATCACCGAGATAATTGCGGCCAATAGTGCAGTTCTTGACGGTTAGGTCGTCAACCCCGTGCATGGATACCATTCCACAGTAATAGATGAGATCCTTTTTGGCCTCGGAACCACCCTGCCAGCTACACTGGTCAAAGACACTTCCCGAGCTTCCTTTTCCTTGAAGCACAAACACACCCCATGGCTTCTTGGAATCAACCGGCTCAAAGTGGATCGGTCTGTCATGTGTCCCCTTCGCGGTGACCTTCCCGTAACAGAATATGGACACACCTTCGCCGAGACGTATCGTGGTACCTGGGAGGATCGTCAGGGAAATATGTTCCGGATAGGTCTCGGTCCGGGTGATAATCACCTCTCCCGGACCCAGAAACACGGTCTTCTTTGCTGGTTTAGTCGGCAGTTCCCACGGATGAAGGGAGACCGTCTTTTGAGCAATCCCCTCAGGAATTGGCTCATAGCTGGTATCAACTAATTGTCCTGTAACCACATTCTGTGACTGAATTCCCACATCATCCACAAATCCATCATGGGCGTCTATGATATAGTCGTATTCAAGAGGTGAAACTTCCAGTCGAAAATTACCAAACAGATATTTATTCAGGCGTTTCATTTGATTTGTTTTTCTATATCCCGGGAGCACCTCTTCTCGAAGAGGAATGACAACCTCTCCGTTCACCAAGCCGGCTTGTCCCACCATAATATCCTGCTTGTCAATTACAAGATTCTTATTAACGTCCCTGAAAATTTCAGCAGAGCTGAAAGAACCGAAAATCTCCATCCCGGTAATAAGCCTGCCCACATTTCCGCAAACAGCAAGATGGACTATGTATTTCCCATTGTCTCCAGACTCTGAAAAGCTACAAATCATTTTGCTCTGACTCAAATAAGAACGAAGCATTGAAATACGCTTATTGATTTGAACTTTATATCTTTTAACAGAGTTGTCATATCGCTCCATCAGTAAAGGAATACAGGGGTAAGTCGGGAATTTCATAACATTAACCCCATGCCCATACTTCTCATCACGATACACATCGGCCTCTAAGGCCGGGCGGATCTTGTGGTCATACTCATCTATTCTGCGCAGGATCTTGTCGGGCAAGAAAGCGCCCTTATCTATCAATTCATATAGCCTTTTTTTTCGCAGCAAATCAAACTCGGGGATCAGTTTCCATTTATTGAGTAAAGGACTGGATGCCGCATCAAGTTTTGAATTGGGCAAGTGCCATGCATCAATATCCCAGGAAACAGGCTGAAACTTTCCCATGATCGGATCGAAATAGATCTTGTTATTATGGTTGTATTCGTGGTGCATACAGGCAACAAGATTGTCCAGGCTAAAAAAAGAAGCATACACATCTTTATCGAGATGTCTGTCAGCGAAATCATAAAAATCTTTCAGATCAGGATTATTAACTACAGATATTAAGGTCCTGATATCATCTCGATAATCCTTTTGTTCTGCATTTCTGCTTGCCGACTTTTTCCACCATTTTTCATCCTTCCAGAGGAGACTTACACCAGTTTCGGGATCTGCCGGCGCCCCGTCCCCGCTGTAAACACTTCCAGGCATTTTATTGAAACGGCGAATAACGCTTTCATCAATCGGATCCCAGAAAAGATGAACCCCCTTGTAGATGTTGTTTACAATCAGCTTCACCGGATACACACGAGGAGATATCAGGCCTATGGCCTTTGCCAGGTCCTGTGCAACGCATTCGTTCAAGATGACGGTGGTCCTTGGATTTTTGATATTCAGCTTTCTACTGTTCTCGATTAGCTTCGATTTTTTTGTCTTGATTCGCCAGGATTTTTGGTCATACAACCAGTGCCAGTGATTGTCACCCATGTATCTTGCCTTTACTGTATATGACTTTCCGTCATATTTTATATAGGCCCTGTAATCATGATCTTTGCCGCTCCTCGGCAGATCCGAATTGAGTGCGGCAAGATTTTCACCGTCTATTGACATCTGAATAGTTGGCAAATTTTCATCGTTCGGCATCTCGGGAGCAGTTGCGCGAATAAATGTCTTTACCAAAGAGTTTCTCAAGAATAAATGCATAATGTCGGCATTGAATGATGGGGCCTGACCGCGGCATGCAATGTCGGCAAATCGCCTATATTCCAGATAGGAATCGAAGATCATCCATCCAATCAAGATAAGGATCGGCAAACAGATTACCCCTGCCGATTTGAATGAAATGCGGTACAATCTTTTTAAAGGATTTTTCTTGGATAGAAACAACATTTCAGACTTACAAATCCACTTGCTGCTGACCTTCTATTAGCGTCACCTTGTGATTATCGTTTATCTTTCTGATGTCCTTTATACATTCCTGCGGCTTGAACCACCTTTTCATCGTCACGCTATATATCAATTCAATAAGTTCTCCAACCTTCACTGTCTCCATGCTTATCAGGCTTGCATCACTGAAATGTTTTCTGAAAACATCATCAAACGAGGTCTCATATGGGAAATCTTCAGGCACCTGTATCATGACAATCCGCTCCCTGACCTCCTTTGCAAAGAGATTCATCTTGTACATCAACAGCATAAAGCCGCATATAATAAAGGTTACAAATACGGCCATTCCATAAAAACGTGTCCCACATGCCATACCAATGGCCATGGCAAAGAACACAAACCCGACATCCCTGGTTTCCTTTATTGCGTTTCTGAACCGGACTATTGAAAGGGCTCCTATCAATGAAAATGCCCTTGCCAGGTTGGAGCCGATAATAAGCATTATCACTGATACGACCATGGTCATCAAGACAACAGTCTGTACGTATGACTGCGAATAAGAAATACCACGGTGCGTTTCCTTGTAGGTCTTACCAATTACAAGAGCCAGCAGGAATGAAAGTCCCATGGCCAACGCTACATCCCACATCGAGAAAACGTTCGTCATATCCTTCAATTTTTCCAATTCTTTAAGTAGTTCATCCATTCTTCGTGTGTCTCCGATACTTTTAATGGTTTAAGATAATGTAATAATGGGGGTCATTGTTACCTTGTGAAGTTACTGGACCCCCGTACCATCTGCCAGACAAGATGAGAACCTAGTGTCACATCTTGCATAGTGAATAAAATGGTAGCGTGGCATTCGTGGCTAACTACTGTTTCAGGTTTATCACATACCTGGATGTTACTCCAAGTATTCTTTTTTTCTGCATTGCGGAGACGACCACTGCGCTGAAGCGTTGCGCGGACATAGGGGCCTGGATGATGTGGGTGTGGTGCT
>Ga0207996_1002060_pt1 | contig 12785 bp, 11 predicted proteins | sample AntAceMetag02UKG_FD_184773 | JGI IMG/M metagenome (GOLD analysis project Ga0207996, IMG submission 184773) | Saline lake microbial communities from Ace Lake, Antarctica - Antarctic Ace Lake Metagenome 02UKG (SPAdes) (version 2) | ecosystem: Environmental > Aquatic > Non-marine Saline and... | reverse complement strand
CTATTCCAAACAATACAGGAACCATGGCACTGACATCAGATATTGCCTACAGTTCTGCCATAGCTGCTGATGACTTTACCCAGGCTGAGGTAGATAATCTACGGACAGCAAAATTAGATGATGCCACGACTCCCTGGACGAATGCCAGCAATATTACCAGCGGCACATTAACTAACATTAGCGCAGCTACACCTACTGCCGACACTCACGTAGCGACAAAAGCCTATGTGGATGCTGCCGGCGGCGGTTGTTATTCCAAGTGCGCGGATAGTGGGACAGCAGCTGGTGGTGCGACCCCAAGTTGTCCTGGTGGGTACTCGAGCGTGGATACCTGGTCAGAGCGCTCCGGCTTTGGGCAATATCACTGGGGGGGTATGAACAGCACTTCTCATACCGTGTTCGGCCGCGCGAGTACCTGGAACAATGCGGTCAACCACGCCTTAACCGCGGGATCAGACATCCCCACAATTGTCGAGTATCACCAACGAGCTATGGCCTATGCGTATAACACCGGTTATAGTTCAGGCTCGGGATCAACCCATTATTACAACGACTGCACAGCCTGCTGCGCAGACTAATGCGGCCTACCCTTGCCTATGGGTTGAGCCTTGGAGTTATGGGGTCAGGTCTTATACTTGTAACTTAACGGGTTTTCAAGACTACGAGTCCTGCAGAAGCATTAGAGGTTAGTGGCAACATAAAGCTGACTGGTGTGTCCGCGACATATAAGATCACCAATGTGCTCGATCCTACGGCAGCTCAGGATGTTGCCACCAAGGCGTATGTAGACGCACAGGGCGGCGGCTGTTATTCTAAGTGCGCTGACAGTGGCACAGCCGCAGGTGGCGCAACCCCAAGTTGTCCCGGCGGGTATTCGAGCGTAGATACCTGGAGCGAACGAGCTGGCTTTGGTCAGTATCAGTGGGGAGGGATGAATAGCGCAGCTTATAACATCTACTCTTACATACAGCACAATGAACCACAATCCTCGTCATACAGATACGGCCCCTATACTAACGCGCAAGCCACTGTTACGCCCTGGGACGCTACCAGCGGAGCTACAATGCACACGTCGTTCAACGCACGCAACGGAATGTGCGCGATGATTGCGTTCAATACCGGCTACAGTTCCGGCAGCGGGAACAGTAACTACTACAACGATTGCACTGCATGCTGCGCAGATTAATGTAGACCTACCCTTGGCCAATAAATAGGCCAGACACCTATTTTCTGTTTAGCAGACGTCCTATTTTAGATACCCTACTTTAACTGGTTGGATTTCAGACTTCAACCAGCAGATACGGGAAAGACACCTCAGGGTTATTCCCAAAGCAAAGCTCGATGAAGATAGGCAGGAGATGATAGGAGTTAAGGCGTATAGAAGGGGCATCTTAGAAAAACTGGAGAAGGCTATCCTTCAAGGCCTTAATGAGTGAATAAAGGCCTTAGAAGTTAAAATAACGGCATTAGAGGGGTAGAATAACATCTCATCTCAACATTGGGACAAAAGAAAATTAACCCCTTAGCAAGATTTTCTGCATAATGTGATGGTTGCTCTCAATGCAGTTAGTTGAGCAAAAGTTACCCAACATAGCAACAATCCCTTCTTAATCTTCAAAACGTTTAAACCGAGGCTGTCTTTCAAATTCTACCACTACTTTAACAATAAATAAAAAATGTTATAGTGTTATAGAGTAGAAAGCTGTAACTCTATGCATAACAGAGGGTTAGAATTAATGAAGAAAGAAAATTTTCTAACATGTTGAATCTAAAGAAGTTATGCACTTTTTCTAGTTCTTGAGCCCTTCACCTTACTTACTTTTTGGCGCAGGACAACAGCTAAAAAATGTCCTGCGATTCATTTTTACTCCCCCATTGCATTGACAAACTGTGTTTTTTTTGTTATATTTATATTCCTAACATATTCATTAACATAAGGTTAGGTTTCTATCTTTAAAAAAGAGGAGGTTAAGCTGCCCGGCTTAAAGGTTTTATCTATTTCTTAAAGCGTTTGTTCCTGCGCATTAAAGCCTATTGTCAAGGAAGGCTTTCCACATCTAACTTTTTTGAGATACATCTTAATTATTGCCGGACCAATGTCAGCCACAATCATTTTTTATCTATCCAAAAACACCTTGTTAATTTTTGGGAAACCGTTGGTCATCGTCCAGACCTTTTAGAAATTTCCACTATAGATATTGAAAATTTTAAATCTCAATTTCTCAAAACCGCTACCCCAAAAACTCTGAATAAAGCCGTAAAATATGTTAAAGCAATGTTTAACCGGGCTATAGATTGGGGCTATCTTACTACTAATCCTGCTCAGACGGTAAAACTTATTAGGGTTCCTAAATCCGGTACTCCTTATTGTTTGCCCCTTAAAGAGATTAAACAACTTCTACTCAACTGCCCCTCTTGGTTTTATCCTGTCGTTTATACCTTCCTTGTTACAGGTATGCGCCGCGGTGAACTCATTCACTTACGATGGGGTGACCTCAATATGCATAACCGCCTTGTTCACATCAGGAATCAAGAAGCATTTCATACCAAAAGTTACCTGCCTCGGATTGTTGGGATGAAGCAGGCACTTTATGAAATCTTGCGCAATATGCACCCTAATGGAAACAGAAACCATCATAAGAGTAATTCGGAATTCGACGGAAAATACGTGTTCCTTTCGCCCGACGGAATACCTTATAGTGGCTCAATTCTCCAAAAAATATGGGTGAAAGTCAGACAAGAATTAGGCATTAATTACCGCCTTCATGATTTTCGCCATACTTTTTGCTCCTATCTTATTCTCCATGGAGTGGACATTAAAACTGTCCAAGTGCTTATGGGGCATTCTGACATACGCACGACAATGCAAATCTATGCCCATGTTCAGACTACACATCTTCAACATGCAGTAGAAAAACTACCTTACTAATTATAGAAATAGCGCAAAATCAGATAAAAAAACAAGCTGTTTTTAGGTTGGTGTTACTTGGAAAAATCCTACTTGGGAAAATCTTGACATTACTGCATCTTTGTGCTAAGATTTTTATGTTTATTTATGTTTAAAATCTTTTTTTCTACATAGGCTATATTGGCTTGCATCACAAAAGTTTTCAAATTGTTCAAAATATATAGAATTTTAACCTTGTTGGCCAAAAAAGTCAACAAGAAAATGTTTGATACCCACATCTATACCTACTTGAACAGTAGCTTCAGGATAAACCTTTTCAGGAACATGGTCACAGGAGTAAGATATAATAGAAAGTTGTGGATTGAGGGTTTGACAGTTTAAAGAAAATGACGTATCCTTTTGGTAGATTTAAAACCAAAAAAGGCTCAAAGTAAAGAGCCAGAAAGGATACGTCATGGATAAGTATAGCGTAGAAAAACAAGGAAGTCCAGAAGAAGTTAGGATAACACTGGATGAGGTCATCCATAACGGCGCTGTAGAGATGCTCAAGAAAGCATTAGCTGTAGAAATCGCGGGCTATTTAGAACGTCACGAAACCGATAGAGATAAACAGGGTTACGCCATGGTAACACGTAATGGATACGGCAAAGAAAGGCGTGTTACGACCGGAGCAGGGGAACTTAAGATTAGAGCGCCGCGCGTAAATGACCGGCGCCTAGATGAAGACGGCAATAGGCAGCGTTTTAAAAGCAGCTTATTACCGCCATTCCTACGCCGCACAAAGAATATGGATGAACTCTTCCCTGTTCTATATCTTAAAGGTATTTCAACCGGTGATTTTGAAGAGGCGCTGGAAGCCTTGCTTGGCAAAGAAGTCATAGGATTATCGGCAAGCAACATTACCCGATTGAAACGCGTATGGGAAGATGAATATCAAAAATGGCATAAACAAGATCTAAGCGAGAAACATTATGTCTATATATGGGTAGACGGCATATATTTCAATGTACGCCTTGATAGTGAGCGGCAATGCATACTTGTGATGATGGGCGCAACTGCTAACGGAAAGAAAGAGCTTATTGCCGTAGAAGACGGTTACAGAGAAAGCAAAGAAAGCTGGCAAACCCTATTGCGTGATTTAAAGACCAGGGGATTGTCTGTGCCACCATCAATTGCCACAGGAGACGGAGCATTAGGATTCTGGGCTGCTGTACGTGAAGAATGGCCCAATATAGATGAGCAACGTTGCTGGAAACATAAAACAGCTAATGTTCTGGATAAGATGCCAAAGAGTATCCAGTCCAGGGCAAAATCAATGATACACGATATTTATCTGGCAGAGACAAAGGTATCTGCCGATAAAGCGTTTGACGCGTTTATAAATGAGTTCGAGATTAAATATAAAGGTGCTGTAAGCTGCTTGAAGAAAGATAGAGACGCTTTATTAACATTTTATGATTATCCAGCGCAGCATTGGATACATCTAAGAACAACAAACCCTATTGAGTCAACATTTGCTACTGTACGATTACGAACAAAGAAGACCAAAGGTTGCGGATCCCGCATAGCAACACTTACTATGGTCTTTAAGCTGGTACAATCTGCTCAAAAGCGGTGGCAAAGGCTTAGATCAAAGAATCTTATAATAAAAGTTCTTGAGGGTATAAAGTTTGAAGACGGTATTATTGTGAAAGAGGATGCTGCTTAGGTAGAATACGCGGAATGAGGATACGTTGCAAAATCTTTATTCCACAACATTTGACAATATCTCAGTGTAAAGTTGTAAAATCTTGTAAGATATTGTAAGACGTAACTCCAAGTAGCAAAATAGGTTAAAGCCATAACTCGTTATCGTTAAAGAAGTTACAAAACGCGCTTAGAGGACTCCCTGCCTCTCCGCCATTATTTTCACGCATTACAACTCATTTCATATCAATAAGTTATAATCATAGTGAAAAACTAAAATTCTCTGGTGCTCATTCCGTGCCTCAAAAAGAAGAAATCAGAAAAGGTTGTACGGAAGGTTAAGGATGATTTCACTAGCCATGCTATATCTTACAATGGAAATGCGGCGTTAATGGAATAGATAGTGAAATCCCAGCCTATCTTTGCATCTATGAAGCTAAAGCAAGAACTGGCTTTACAATCTCACCTAAAGACGGTATTATTAGCTCAAATCCGGTATCTGGTTGTGTGAATGCCTCAGACAGCTGGAGCCAAAGCACTGTGAAAGTTTAAATACTAGAGTACCTGGAAAGGACTGCAATGATTGGCAATAAACATAAAGACCCGCTTCATGGCGTCACCCTTAAGATGATCCTCACACATCTGGTTGAAAAGTACGGGTGGGAAGAGATGTCTAGAAGAATCAGGATAAACTGCTTTGCAAAGGACCCTAGTATCAAGTCCAGCCTGGTTTTTTTGAGGCGAACCCCGTGGGCCAGAAAAAAAGTAGAGAACCTGCACTATAAAGGAATATAGATATTATATGATATCTATAAGAAATATATCCATACGCTACGGCATGCGAACGCTCTTCTCGGGTGTGAGTGTTGATGTTTGCGCCGGTGAAAAGATCGGGCTCGTGGGTCGTAACGGCCACGGGAAGACCACTCTATTTAGAATTATCGTTGGCGAAGAAGAGCCCGAAGAAGGCAAGGTTTTCCGGCCAAAAAATTACGTCATAGGACATCTCGGGCAACACTTGAATTTTACAAAGCCTACGGTGCTGGAGGAGGGTTGTGTTGGTTTGAGGCCGGAAGATATCGGAAGCGAATGGAAGGTTGAGAAGATCCTTTTCGGGCTTGGTTTTCGCGAAGAAGACCTTTATCAGAAGCCTTCGGAATTTTCCGGGGGATTCCAGATGCGTATCGCTCTGACGAAGGTTTTGGTCTCTGAGCCCAATATGCTTCTCCTGGACGAGCCTACAAACTTCCTAGATATCGTCACGATACGATGGCTCGAAAAGTTTCTGCGGTCGTGGAAGAATGAGTTGATCGTGATAAGCCATGATAGGGATTTTGTCGACAGCGTGACAACACACATTGTAGGGATAAATCGAGGCTCGGTGCGGAAGATCAAGGGGCCTACCAAGAAGTATTATGCTCAGTTATATAGCGACGAAGTGACATACGAGAAGAGACGCATAGAGGATGAGAATAAGCGCAAGCATGTCATGAAGTACGCGACCAGGTTTAAATCAAAGGCAAGCCACGCAAAGGGTGTTCAGTCCGCCCTTAAGAAGCTCGAGAAGATGGAGAAACAGGAGAAGCTTGAGGATGTTCGCTCGCTCTCTTTTTCATTTAATCATACGCCATTCCGCCCCCAGCAGATCATGGAAGTTAAAGACCTTAAGTTTTCATATAATGGTAAGGAGCCATATTTGATAAACGGATTGAATTTTACTTTAAACAGACATGATAAGATATGTATTATCGGTAAGAATGGTAAGGGAAAGACCACGCTCTCAAAATTACTTGCAGGCTTGCTTAAGCCCGTGGGTGGCAGTGTTAAGACTCACGCGGCGGCGATTCCGGCATATTATGAGCAGGCGAATACAGCTAATCTTAACGATGATCTTACTGTAGAAGAAGAAATATCTCGAGGTAATGCCTCCATCGATAAATCACGCGTGCGCGGGATATGCGGCGCTATGATGTTTTCAGGAAACGACGCCGAAAAGAAGATCAATGTCCTTTCCGGAGGCGAGCGAAGCCGGGTGCTTATCGGAAAGCTCCTTGTGGCGCCTTCCAATGTCCTCTTTTTGGATGAGCCCACGCACCATCTTGACATTGAATCCTGTCAGGCGATAATGGATGCCGTAAGAGATTTCAAGGGTGCGGCGCTTGTGGTAGCTCACGACGAACATTTTCTGAACGAAGTGGCGACAAAGCTTATAGTGTTTAAGAATAATAGGGTCTTTTTTTACCCAGGCAATTACCAGAAGTTCCTGGAGAGGATCGGATGGGAAGATGACGAAAATATACCTCAAGGGGATGCGCAAATAGCTTTGGATGTTGAATCATCCAATCTGTATAGCCCGCCAGCCGCTACGCCCAAACCAACTCTTTCCCCGCAGCTAAAACCCAGCATCGGACGCGTAGAAAAGGGGCAAAATAAGAAAATGAAAAGAAAGGCCCGCGCAGAGTTTATCGTGAGGAGATTGAATTGCTTAAAGCCACTAAAGGCAAGAATCAAGAGCTTGGAGGATGAGATAATCTCTTCCGAGGCCAGGGCAAAGGAGAAGAATAAAGAATTAATGAGGGATGCTAAAGGGGGAGGTCTTGGCGCGATTCGAAGAAGCGAGCTTTCGGAAAAACTTGGAGAGCTCTCAGATAAGATTGATTCCTGTTGCGCCGAGCTCGACATAGCAATGCAGGCATACGATACCGAGAAGCTAAAATTTGATAATGAAGAAAATACTTTAGGACAATAATATGAGTGTATCCAATTAACGATGAATCATTTACTGATTGGTTCTTTTTTGCGTGAGCTTAGAATAAGAAAGCCAAAGCAAAAATTGGCTTTATAATTTTGCCTAAAGATGATACTATTAGCCTAAATTCGGCATCTGGGCGTAGAAACGTGTCAGATACGAAGAGTCGTTTTTTGAAACCCCTTGTAACTAAATAAGTTGCAAGGGGTTTTTATTTATAGTAGAATAAAAACACTGGAGAAAAAATGAAAGAAAAGATAAGATGTCCATGGCTGAGTGATAATCCATTAATGATTAAATATCATGATTCAGAATGGGGTGTTCCGGTTTATGATGATTGTAAGTTATTTGAATTTTTTGTTCTTGATGCTTTCCAGGCCGGACTTAGTTGGTCAATTATTTTAAAAAAACGAGAAAATTTTCGTAAGGCTTTTAATAATTTTAATCCCGAGAGAATTGCTAAATATGTTCAAACGGATGTCAAAAAACTCTTGTCTAATGAAGGTATTGTCAGAAATCGGTTAAAGATTAATGCAACTATCACTAATGCTCGGGAATTTCTGAAGATAAAAAAGAGTTCAAAAGTTTCAGTAAATACATTTGGCAATTTACTGATTACAAGACGATTCAAAACAAATTTAAAACCTTAAAGGAATTGCCAGCCAAAACCAAAGAATCTGATGCTATGAGCAAAGATATGAAAAAAAAAGGATTTAAATTCGTAGGTTCAACTATTTGCTACGCCTTTATGCAAGCAGCAGGAATGGTAAATGACCACATAGTTACTTGCTTTCGGCATAAAGAAATAATAGTAGGCAGAAAAGGAGAAAAATATGGAACTAAACGCTATTAAAGAATCTGTTGTGGTAAAGGTATATCATATCAACTCAGACACAAAAGTTCCTTTGCATAAGCACGATAAGCAAGATGAGATATTTTATTGCATGAAAGGCTCTGGCTTTGGAGTTTTAGAAGATGGACAAGTAGAGTTAAGCGGAGGAAAAGCATTTATTGTTCCCGCAGGAACAATGCACTCGCTTAATACCGAAGGGAATCTTTATGTAAGTTCTTTCCTTGTTCCTTTGCTGGAGGACAGAAAGGGATAATTCAAATGTCGTGGATTTGCCCTTATAAAGAAGAGGACTATCGTAATAGGCTAAATAAGAAATGCAAGGCAGGCCAAAAAGGGTGTGTTCTTGGTGGAAAAATCAGTTTTATAGAAATAGAAGATAGCTGATTAAATAGTAAAAAAGAAGCGAAGAAAAAAGAGTAGATTAAATAATTTTTGGTGTCCAAAAGGTGCCCATCAAAGGTGAAAACACAGGAAAACAGAGGAAGGTAGACGAAAACAGGTAGAATCGCAAGCCTTTGAAATAAAACAGCTTATGTCATAATATCTTGCAATAACGAGAGTTACAACTTTTTGCTTAGACGACTCCCTGCCTCAACGCCAGTAATTCTCACGCATCACAACTTATCTCATATCAATAGGTTATAGACATAGTGAAAAATTAAAATTCTCTGGTGCTCATTTCGTGCCTCAAAAAGAGGTTTGAATTTTTAGAAGATATACTAAAAATTAGTTCGCGTCCGATACGCGGAGCCATGTTGAACGGTTAACCTCAAAGAAATTTGGGTAGGCCGAGGTGTGTAGAATTTCTCTTGTTTTTTATTTTCTTATGTAGTATTCTAATAATGAAAATTTCGTTCTATAAAAATTAGCGTTTTGGGTTTTCTTCAGGTGAAGGGAGCCAAATTGTTCGCGGTGGGAGCATTAAAAATAGTGCTCCCACTTTTTTTGAAAAACAGAACCGTCCCCTTTGCTATCGTTTGTTATTATTGTTTACCGTGGTATAATAAAACGCATTGTTATGAATCAAAAGAACCATCTTACAGAAGGCCCTGTTACAAAAAAGCTTACCTTGCTAGCTATCCCCATGGTATTTGGCATGCTTTCAATGGTAGCGTTCAACCTCGTTGATACCTTTTTTATTTCGCGGCTTGGCACAACGGAATTAGCAGCAATGGGGTTTACTTTTCCTGCGGTTCTATTCATTAGCAGTATCGCTTTAGGTTTAGGTGTTGCGACTTCGTCAGTGGTTTCACGCGCTATCGGTAGAGGAGACCATCATCAGGTTCAGCGGTTGACCACCGACAGTCTTGTTATTTCTCTTTTTCTTGTTGTTATTTTTGCGGTGTTGGGACTGCTTTCCATAGATTGGCTATTTCGCCTACTCGGTGCTGACGGCAAGATCTTGCCCCTGGTCAAGCAATATATGCACATCTGGTACCTGGGAGTTGCTTTTATTGCTATTCCCATGGTAGGTAACAATGCTATTAGGGCCTGTGGCGATACGCTCATCCCCAGCCTGATTATGATTATCGCAACTATTGTGAATATCATTTTAGACCCTATACTAATTTTTGGGCTTTGGGGTTTTCCACGCTTGGAGTTAGAAGGTGCAGCAATTGCCACAGTGATTGCTCGTGCTGTAGCCATGGTATTTTCCCTGCTAATTTTACATTTCAAAGAAAAATTACTTGATTTTTCTTTGCCGCCTATTCGGGAACTCATAAATTCAATGAAACAAATTTTTTATATTGGTATTCCTTCGGTGGCGTCCCGAGTACTTATGCCAATCACTGTAGCAGTGATTATGCGCTTAGTCGCAGGGTATGGTTCTTCTGCTGTAGCCGCCTTTGGCGTTACCATAAAGATTGAAATGTTCGTGTTCCTAGTTATCATGGCTTTAAGTACAGCTTTGATTCCTTTCGTGGGCCAGAACTGGGGCGCAAAAAAGTTCAGCCGTGTAAAAGAAGCGGTAGAAAAATCAGGTCTATTTTCTCTATGGTGGGGTGCCGGTAGTTTTATCATGTTTTTAATACTTGCAGTACCTTTAGGCCACTTGTTTGGAAAAGACGCCGAGGTTGCGCGGTATATTACTTTATATTTATTAATTACCCCTGTAAGTTATGGCCCGCGTGGCTGCACATTTTTGGTAGCCTCAGTGTTCAACGCTATGAATAGGCCCATGTTGGCTATCGGATTGAATTTGATGCGGATGTTTATACTGTATATTCCGATGGCAATAATCGGTAGTTGGCTGGGAGGGTTAGCCGGGTTGTTTACGGGGTTGTGCTTGGCGAATTTTGGGGCGGGAATACTATCAATCATCATAGGGAGATTAACTTTTCACGATTCATGCCTTACCATATAAATTATTCTTATCTGTCTTTTTAGAGCAACAATAATCGGTTGCTAAAAGCGTCCAAGAAAGGGAGCCAGATTGTGGCATATTTGGGACATAAAAAAGAGATAATGTGTATCGATAGAGGAAAGCGCAGGAAAGCAGGTAGAATCGTAAGTTTTTGAGATGGAAGCAAGTTGTGTTATGATACGTTGCTAATAAGGCAGCTATAAAATAGTGTTTAATGCGACCTCACCATTTAGTTTGTCCCGCATACTAGTAAATTTTTATTTTTAAAAGTTTGCACAATCTGTGGTATAATCGTTTTTTAAATATCTGACTATTAAAAAGAGAGGAATTATAATATGTCAACAGCTGATAATCTTCAAGAGGCTTTTGCAGGAGAGAGCCAAGCTAATCGTAAGTATTTAGCGTTCGCAAAACAGGCAGAAGCCGATAGCAAGCCACAGGTAGCAAAACTCTTTCGCGCAGCAGCAGAAGCAGAGACTGTTCACGCTCATGCTCACCTTCGCGCAATGGGGGCTGTTGCAACTACACAAGACAATGTGAAAGCTGCTATTGAAGGTGAAGGACATGAGTTTAATGTAATGTATCCAGATTTTATAGCGGAAGCGAAGAAGGAGAATAATCAGGCAGCGTTAAAGTCATTTGAATTCGCGATAGCAGTAGAGAAGATACATTATGACTTATATAGTAAAGCAGCAGAGGCACTTAACTCCGGGGAAGACCTAGAGCCTACTAAGATATTCGTATGTCCTGTCTGTGGCAATACTGTGTTAGAGGCAGCTCCAGTTAAATGTCCTATTTGCAGTGTCCCAGGCACAAAGTTCAGTGAAATAAATTAGCAATAAACACAAAACCTAAGATAATTATTCTGCACAAAAGAGTCCGGAAGACATATCTAATGTGATGATACCATCCTGACCTATTTTACTTGCCAGAGGCTTTTTTGCCCCGACCTATTAAGCGCCCTATAAATCAGAGAAAGCAGTACCCAGAGCAAAAAGAAAGGTCATTTTTTGCTTTCCTCTTGACATACCATAGGGGGGTATGGTATACTTAATACAAAAGGAGGAAAAGATGAAAAAATATCCAGAGCATAAAGATAATATAGTCTCATTAAGGCGCGTCGAAGGACAGATTAGAGGTATCCAAAAAATGGTAGCGGAAAATAAGTATTGCGTTGATATCCTAACACAGATTCAGTCAGTAGGAGCAGCGCTTAAAAGGGTAGAAAGGCATATTTTGCAAAAGCACATCGAAAATTGTGTTGTTAACGCGGTTAAGGGAAAATCAGCGATTGAAAAAGACAAAAAACTGAATGAGATTTTTCAGTTGCTCAAAAAAATGTAAGAAAAGGAGGAAATGTCATGAAATATTTTGCTATAAGTTTAGTTGTAGTGGTTGCAGCATTGCTTGGCACGTATGCGGTTAGCGCATCTGGAATAGATGGTTGTAAGTGCTCACCATGCGCATGCTCGCCATGTGAATGTAACTGATAATTTTCACAATGCAGTGATAAAAAAGGGGATGTTTTTAACGTCCCCTTTTTTATGGTGCCCAAAAGGTGTCCACGCAATGCCTCAAACATAGTTAATCATTGCAAATGATCGGAATATCTAATTTCTTGACATTTAAGAATTTACGACGTAATATGTTATAAATAAGAGAGTTACAGCTTTGTGCTTAATTGACTCCTTGCCTCTCTGTTAATCTTATGAAACTTAAATAGGAAAGTTATGAAAATAGCGATTATCGCACCTCCATGGATTCCAGTGCCACCTCCGCGGTATGGAGGAACAGAACTTGTTGTTCATAATCTCACTGAAGGCTTAGCGGCTTTAGGCCATGAAGTTTTTCTTTTTGCCCCAAAGGATTCAAGTGTTTCCTGCCGGGTTTTCCCTTATTTAGAGCAGAGCGAATTTTATTGTGGATTGGATTCCCCTCTCAGAGAGAAGGTATTTATAGGGGAGTTGGCAAGTAAATATGCATACTCAATGGCAGCATATCAAAAAGCCGATATAATTCATAACCACATGTTGTCGCAATCTCCGGTAAATATTGATATACCGATTGTTCATACACTGCATGGTCCTGCAAACGAAGCAACAATAAAAAAATGCGTTGAATTATCAAAGTTTTCCAATCACCACTTTGTAACTATATCAAATAAGCAAAAGAAAAATTACGCCACAATAAGCAGCAGGATTAATTTTATCGGTACTGTGCATAA
>Ga0207996_1002058_pt1 | contig 12786 bp, 15 predicted proteins | sample AntAceMetag02UKG_FD_184773 | JGI IMG/M metagenome (GOLD analysis project Ga0207996, IMG submission 184773) | Saline lake microbial communities from Ace Lake, Antarctica - Antarctic Ace Lake Metagenome 02UKG (SPAdes) (version 2) | ecosystem: Environmental > Aquatic > Non-marine Saline and... | reverse complement strand
TAATTTTTATCATCAATAAAAAAAATATTTTAATATCTTACAGCCATTAACAATGTTCTTCTATAACAACTAATAAATTAAAAAACAATAAAATAATGCGGCGTAATCACGATCCACCCGCCGTACCTTCAGCTGGTGCGAAGAATGGTCGTTTTGTTTTTAGCTTTCAAACCAGAACCGACTCTGTGTCCTCCGTGACTCAAGCATAGCGGGTGTGAGACGATTTTCTTTTCACTTGAAGCCATGCCCCCTCAAATCCTTTTATAAAAACATTCCGGTTAAAACTCCCGGTATTGCTATTTGTATTTTATACGGTTATATCAAAACAAGGCACAAAAACGGAGTCACCCGAACCCAAAAAACCATAAAAGGAGAACGCCCATGTTTTGTTATCAATGTGAACAAACAGCAAATGGCACAGGATGTACCATACAGGGCGTTTGCGGTAAAAAACCGGAAGTGGCTGCTCTTCAGGATCTTCTTTTATATACCTTAATGGGACTTTCCCAGGTTGCGGTTGAGGGACGCAAGGTCGGGGTAACAGACCCGGATGTGAATGTATTTACCATACAGGCCGCATTTTCAACCCTGACAAACGTTGATTTTGACCCGGAACGCTTTGTAAAATTGATCCACCAGGCGGTACAAAAACGGGAACGGCTCAAAGAAAAGGTAAAAGCTGCCGGTGGAATTTCGGATCTGTCTGACGGCGCAGCCGTATTTAATCCGGCCGCAAGCCAGGCGGATCTGGTTAAACAGGGAGAAGATGTGGGGATTAAATCATATCCTGCTGATAATCCGGATATTCTTTCATTAAAGCACACCGTCCTTTACGGAATCAAAGGCGTCAGTGCCTATGCAGACCATGCCCAGATTTTGGGACAGGAAAATGAAAGTATCTACGCCTATATTCATGAGGGCCTCGCAGCCATTCAGCGGTCGGATCTGGACCTGGAACAATGGGTCGATCTCACCCTGAAATGCGGTGAAGCAGCATTAAAGGCAATGGAAATTCTTGATACAGGAAACACGGGGACCTATGGTCACCCGGTGCCCACAAAAGTCACATTAGGCCACAAAAAAGGGAAAGCGATTCTTGTCTCCGGCCATGATATGAAGGACCTTGAAGAACTTCTTAAACAAACAGAAGGAAAAGACATCCACATCTATAGCCATGGGGAGATGCTTTCAACACACGGATATCCGGGATTAAAGAAATACAAACATTTTTATGGTCAGTTTGGTACCGCCTGGCAAAAACAGATTAAAGATTTTCCTGATTTTCCAGGCGCAATCTTAATGACGACCAATTGTATCCAGAGACCGGCGAAGTCATATAAAGACAATTTATTTACATCCGGCATGGTTGGCTGGCCGGACATCCCGCATATTTCGGATCTGAATTTCACGCCGGTGATTGACCGGGCACTGGCGTTACCGGGATTTCCGGAAGATCAGGAAGGCATCGAGGTCACGGTGGGGTTTGCCAGAAATGCCGTTTTAAGTGTGGCCGATCAGATAATTGCTGCTGTTAAATCCGGAGCGATCCGCCATTTCTTTCTGGTTGCCGGCTGTGACGGCGCAAAACCGGGCCGAAATTATTATACTGAATTTGTTGAAAAAACCCCCAAAGATTGTATCGTTTTGACCCTGGCCTGCGGAAAGTACCGATTCTTTGATAAGGATCTGGGTGATATCGGCGGCATACCGAGACTTCTGGATGCCGGCCAGTGTAATGACGCCTATTCTGCCGTTCAGATTGCAACTGCCCTTGCAGATGCCTTTAAGTGCGGTGTGAATGACTTACCCTTATCTCTGATTATCTCCTGGTACGAACAAAAAGCGGTTTGTGTGCTTTTGGCCCTGCTTCACCTGGGTATTAAAGATATCCGTTTAGGGCCGTCGCTTCCGGCATTTATCACCCCCAATGTATTAGCGACCCTGGTAGAAAATTTTGATATCAAACCCATTACAACAGCTGACGAGGACCTGAAAACCATATTAGGATAAGTGATGCTCCCCGTCTACAAGGCGGGGCATCCCGGTAATTAAGATTGATTTCTTGGATTGTATCGCTTGTTGCAAATCCCGCTCTGCGGGGACCCCGCCCACAGGAGCGGGGCTTCCGCGAAACACTCCGTTCAACATTAAAGATTAAGATTCGGGCTAACGGACAAAAGTAAAAAAGCACACCTTCATTGAACATCAACAAAAGATTTAAGAAATTGGAATCAGTTTCTAATTTCTTAAATCTCCAAGCCCGTATTTTTCAATAACCGGATGAAATAAATATGCGTCTTTACCGGTCGTTTTCTCCATAACCCTTTTAGTGATGCTTCGAATTTGATTATGTGTGACATCGGGTTCCGGGCTGCTTATAAATTAAATTCAATTTTTTATTTTTGATTGACATTTATGTTTATATGCGATATTTTTTAAGAAATTAACGCCAAGAAGGCGTATGTAAAATGTACAAAATAACAGGTTGTCTATAAGGCCACGAAGGCCGGCGTTAAAATAATCGCCCGGTATTTGTGGTTTTTTTGTTTAAGTATACAAATCCGAAGCGCTGCTGAATTTTGGTTATTTTTGAATTGCTGTAAGAAGAACGGGTAATAACAGAAGATAAGACTGCTGAATGAAAAAAAATTCAAAAACGACCCTAAGGAAACAACAGAATGCTTAAACGAATTTGTGTAATAGACGGACAGGGCGGCGGTATTGGAACCACTCTCATCAAATATTTAAAGGGGGCATTTGGCGAACATATCGAGTTGATCGCTTTAGGGACAAATGCCATAGCAACGACACAAATGCTCAAAGCCGGAGCAAATAAAGGCGCAAGCGGGGAAAATGCCATTTGCCGGACGGTAATGGATACAGACTGCATTATAGGATCCATTTCCATTACATGGGCAAATGCAATGCTTGGAGAGATAACACCCAAAATGGCCGAAGCTGTTACATCCAGTAAAGCACAGAAATTTTATCTGCCCCTCTCTCAAGAAAATGCAGAGATCATCGGCGTATCAAAAGAACCGCTACCGCACCTTGTTCAGGAGGTAGTGAAAAAGATAAAGGAGGTAATGAAAAATGTGTGAAGCCAATGCATATCTGATTAAAAATGGTCAGGAACAACTGCTCATGGAGGCCGTCGATATCATAGAACCGGAAAGTGACAATATCTGGCGTCTGGTGGGCATTTTTGGCGACCAGAAGACGGTAAAAGGAAAAATAAAAAAAATGACTCTTGTGAATCATAAGATTCTGTTTGAAGACGAATCAGACTTAAATAACCGGTAAAATAATTCACATTTTCCTGACAGTCCAGAACGACTGTCTAACATAAGTTAATTAACTTAATTAAACAACTCAAGGTTAATTTACTTTTAAATTTTCGGCAGAAGTCGATCATACCTGAAATTCTGAGTAATTCCAGCAGATTTTTTTTATCTGCAGAATATAATAAAATAAAGCCATGAAGGCCTCACACCCTTAAAGGGATATGCCTGAATGGCTTTTTTTATGTGCGTATTTATAACTTCAGTTAGGAACAGATACGTTATCCAAGTATATTTGCAAAATGAATTAAAGTCCAAGCATATAAATATAAATTTAAAAATTTGGAGAAAGACATGATTAAGAAACTTAAATTTTTCACCCTACTCATTATTGTTGTTTTGACAGTACTTCCCGTTTCTGCAGCAGCAGACTGCATAAGCGATGAAATAAAATTATTAAAATCAAGAATTGATCAGCTTGAAAAAAAACTGGCAGAGCAGGACACAAATATTGAAAAACAGGAAACCGTGATCGCAGAGCATGACAGCAGCTTTAAGGAACTTGAAGGCATAAAGAATGTTTTTTCGGGACTTGAGGTCAGCATCGGGGCAACCAGTATCATTCAGGGAACGATCGGAAACAACGACAATATCGGTCATGATGATACGGATGCGACCTATTCGGTAGACATAGAGATCACCTCTCAGATCGGAAAAAACGGAACAGCCCTGCTGTATCTGGAGGGGGGGGAAGGAAACGGCCTTTATGACGAACTCATAGGTTTTAACGGATATAATGCCGATGCAACCGGTGATGATGCCGATCTGCAGATCTCTGAGATCTGGTACGAACACAGGTTTAAAAACGATAGGGTGGTGACAACATTCGGAAAAATGGACGCGACCCGCTGGTTTGACGGCAACGCAGCAGCAAATGATGAATGCTCCCAGTTCCTGGCAGATGTTTTTGTCAATAACATAGCCGTTGAATTCCCGGACTATGCATACGGCGCACGCATGACCCTATCACCGAACGAGATGTTTGACATAAGCTTTGGTGCACTTGAGGCTGACAGTAATTTTGAAGATATTTTTAATGAAACTTTCTTAATTGCAGAACTCGGCATAAAACCAAGGATCAATGACAAACAGGGAAACTACCGGATCTACGCCTGGCACAACTCCGGTGACAAGATGGATTTTGATGACCCGACAGAAATGCGTGATGAAGGATACGGACTCGGCATGAGCCTGGATCAGGAAATCACAAACGCTCTAACAGCTTTTGCCCGCATCGGATGGCAGGATGATGATGTCTACGCCGTTGAATATGCCTGGAGTCTGGGTTTGCAGGTTTCGGGCTGTCTCTGGGGACGGGATGATGACGTCTTTGGTATTGCCTATGCCCGATCAGAAACGGGTGAAGATTACCGCAACAGTCTGCGCGCTGCCGGCCTCCGAACCGCAGCTGCAGAAGAAACTTTTGAAGCATATTATAATTACAGAGTGAACGGCAATGTGAGTATTTCACCTGACATACAGTTGGCTAAAGACATGGCCGGCATGGAAAACACAGACTCCGTATGGATCCTCGGCGTACGCGCTCAACTGGATTTTTAATCACCATCCATATAGCAACCTAAATTTTAAAAAGAATTTTTTAATAAACAACATTGCATAATTTAAAATTTCAATTTAATCACAAACAAACTAAAAGAAAAATAGGATCCTATTATGTGCACAAAAAATTCAATTTTAAACATCGTTATCATCACAATTATACTGTTTGCGGCAAATCCGGCCTCAGCTCATTTTGGTACAATTATACCCTCAGATGACATCGTGACCCAGGATGACAGCAAAACCCTGAACATTGAAGTCAAATTTATTCATCCCATGGAATTGCATGACATGGAGATGGTTAAGCCGAAACAATTTGCAGTAATACACAATGGTCAAAAAATTGATTTACTTAAATCTCTTAAAAATGATCGGAAAATCAGTTCCGACCCGAACAAAAAATCTAGCCTCTGGACCGCTGACTACAAAATTTGCCGGCCTGGAGACTACACCTTCTTTATCGAACCCATGCCTTACTGGGAACCCGCCGAAGACGTATTCATTGTTCATTACACCAAGGTATGTGTAAACGCTCTTGGTCTTGAAAAAGGCTGGGATCAGCCGGTCGGTCTGGAAACAGAAATTATCCCGTTAACCCGCCCTTACGGTCTGTGGACCGGAAACCTGTTTACCGGACAAGTGCTACTTAACGGCAAGCCTGTTTCCTTTGCAGAAATTGAAATCGAATATCTTAACAATTCACCCGAAGGTATCAAACGAGTCATTCCGCCGGCTGATCCGTACATTACACAGGTGGTTAAGTCCGACAAAAACGGCGTGTTCAGCTACGCCATGCCTAGATCCGGATGGTGGGGATTCTCTGCCCTGAATGAAGCCGGATGGAAACTCGAAAATGAGGGACAGGAAAAGGGCGTAGAGATCGGAGCGGTCTACTGGGTATATACCCGTGATATGAAATAGCAGTCTCCGTTCACGGTAACGATCACTGTTCCTCCCCTGTGAAGGAACAGTGATATCCTGATTGAATAATTACTTTAAAGGAAATGGAGAATGCCATGAAGATTCTGAATAATTTATTTGTTTTGACGTTCATGTTACTGCTGTTAAATGGAACAGCACTGGCTCATAAAGTGAACCTGTTTGCCTATGCTGAGTCAGGGAAAATTTACACCGAGAGTTATTTTCCGGATGGAAGACCGGTAGAAGGCGGTAAAGTGCTGGTTTATGACAGCCGGAACAAACTGCTTTTGCAGGGGGTGACCGACAAAAAGGGACTATTCAACCTTAAGATCCCAAAGATCGATGATTTAAATATCGTGATTAAAGCAACGATGGGACATAAGAACAGCTTTAAACTGAAAAAAACCGAGGTGGAGGCGGGAAAATGACAACCCTTCAAAAAAGCTTAGCAATCAGCATACTGTGTCTCATGCTTGCAGGCCAGCCGGGAACCCTCACTGCACAGGAAGCGCCCCAGGAGACATCTCAGGAGATTATTACGCTATTAAAAGAACAAAACAGAAATTTGTCCCAAAATCTCAGGCGGATTCAGCGGGAAATTGCAGCCTTACGTGCAGACCTCGACAAGCCTACCATCAAAGATGTTTTTGCGGGAATCGGATATATCGTCGGCCTGTTCGGTTTTGCTGCCTTTGCCGCCTCACGAACAAGGAGTAGATGATGCATATTTCCGACGGGGTTTTGCCTCTTTCCGTATCCATCGGCAGTTATGCTGCCAGCGCCTTACTTGTCTCCTGGAGCACCCGACATATCCGTAGTGAAAATCTACCCAGGATGGCCGTCGTCACATCGGCTTTTTTTATTGCATCGCTTGTACACGTTCCTTTTGGCCCGACCAGTGTTCACTTACTGATGCCGGGCCTGGCCGGGGCACTCCTTGGACCGGCAGCTTTCATCTCCATTGGCCTTGGACTTCTACTGCAAAGCCTGCTGTTTCAATTCGGCGGATTAACCGCACTCGGCGCCAATACATTAATCATGGGTCTGCCGGCTATGGCCTGCGGGTATTTTTTCCAAAGATTCAAAGGCCGGACACAACTGCGCCAGTCAATTGTCGGTGGAGCAGCGGGAGCGTTAGGAACAATGCTCGCGGCAATTATTCTGGCTATTCTGCTTGTCACCGGCGGCGAAGATTTTTTCGGAGTTGCCAAAATTGCAGTGGCAGCGCATGTTCCGGTCATCATCATCGAGGGTCTAATAAGCGCGTTTACCATCGGCTTTATAGCGCGTGTCAAACCGGCTTTACTGCAGCCATCATTTTATAAAAAAACCAAATCAATCCATGACTGAAATAATGTATATGCCGGTTTGGCTGCTCCCGCTTCTGGTTTTTCTGCCAGCAGCCGCCATCTTCAAATTAATGACCGGTCTAAGAACCCGGGTAGACCATCAGCATATTTCAAAAAATGAGCGCGACTGGTCAGTCCCGGATATGTGTGAAGATAACCGTTCTTCTTTTATGCACCAATGGGATGTACGCTTTAAAATTACAACAATCATAACATACTGTTTTATTATCTCTTCCTTAACTCACCTGGCATCAACGATAACCGCCATAGGCATTTCTCTGATCCTTTTAATCATCTCAAAAACGGCCATTAAAAAAGTCCTGTTTCGAATATTGGCACTCACCGGTTTTCTGAGTATGCTTTTCATGATTATGCCGTTTACAGTGCCGATACATCCGGGAGACGCGATTTTCGTCTTTGGAGAGATGCATTGGCTCCAGCTAAATTTTCGTGGACTGATCCTGGCTTCAATAATCGCATCAAAAGCCATAGCCATTGCTCTTTTAATGGAACCGCTGCTGTCTACGGCACCGCTACCGGTAACATTGCACGGCCTTTCCCGGCTCGGTTTTCCAGAAATGCTCGCTCAGATGATATTACTCAGCTATCGTTATTTACATGTCTTTAGCCATGAAGCCCGACGCATGTCATCCGCTATGATCGTACGTGGATTTTCAAAACGAACCAATCTTGAAACCTTAAAGACATTGGCCAATTTTTTAGGGATGCTCTTTATCCGCAGCTTTGAAAGAACGGAGGCGGTATTTATTGCGATGAAAGCACGGGGTTATAAAGGTCGATTTCCAGCACCCGCTGATCTGAATTTACGTGCCACAGACATATTCATAACAACAATTTGGATAGCGTTGGGTGCGGCCTTAATCATTTATGACCGTATTATATTATAAGGGATAACCAAAATGCATAAAATAATGACGCCTCTTCAGCACCCTGCGCCAACGACGCACCTTTTTAGCGCACAAAAGCTGGGTTATCGCTATCCGAATAGTGTTGTCGCCATAAATGCGATTGATCTTGATATTACCTCCGGTGAGAGAATTGCCATAGTCGGGCAAAATGGCTCCGGAAAAACAACCTTAATTAATCTGCTCTGCGGCCTGCTGCCTCCAAGTACCGGAAATATCTATTACAAAAACAAACAGTTAATTGACGGCTTTCTGGATCAATCCCTTTTAGAAATCGGCGTTCTTTTTCAAAACCCTGACAATCAACTATTTGGACACACGGTACTGGAAGATGTCGCATTCGGACTCAGGCAAAATGGATTCTCCAGGAAAGAGGCTGATGAAAAAGCCAACCTGGCGCTAAAAAAAGTTAACCTGGAAAAAATGGCCTATAAGGAACCGCACAATCTAAGTTACGGCCAAAAGAAACGTGCTGCTCTGGCCGGGATCCTTGCCATGCAGCCGGCAGTACTGTTACTTGACGAACCCACCGCCAACCTGGATCCGCAACAGGAGGAGATACTTCTTAACCTGCTTAAAGATTTTTGCGGAACAATAATTTGTATCAGCCACGACCTGATTTTTCTTTACGAAATTTGTGAAAGAGCCGTTGTTCTCGATCAGGGCCGCATACAGCATAGTGGCACCATCCATAATCTTGTTTCACAAAACCAATTATTGCGTCGATATGGACTCGATTTTTCTTTTCGCCTGGTTGACACATCTGTTTCTCAATGTCCGGAACCCTCCGTATTACAAAAAACGGTTTTCACCCCCTCCTCTTCAAATACAAGGGATTCACAGCCCATAGTTTCAATGCACGATTACAACTACCGATACAGAGACGGTACACACGCGTTAAAAGGCATAAACCTTTCGATCCATGAAGGCGAACGGATATCCATTGTGGGAAAAAATGGCGCCGGAAAGTCCACCCTATTGTCATGCCTTATCGGTTTATTTCAAGGTGAAGGCAAATATTTTTTTACAGGAAAAGCAATGACAGCAAAGCACCGCAGGAATTTATGGCGGCAGATCGGTATGGTTTTTCAAGACTGCGCCGACCAGCTTTTCTGTTCAAGTGTTCAGGAAGAAATCGAATTTGGGCTGAAACGTCTTGGACATTCGCGAAAGGAATGCCAGGCAAAAGTGAATCAGACCCTGTCGATGGTTCGGCTGGAGGGATTCGAAAAACGTGTGCCCCTTCATTTGTCCGGTGGTGAACGTAAACGGCTGGCGCTGGCCTGCGTTCTTGCCATGGAACCCAAACTACTTATATTGGATGAACCCACAGCAGGCCTCGACCCTCATGGGGAAGAACAGTTATTAGAGATCCTGAAAAATCTCAGGGTGACGCTTCTACTTGTGAGTCACGATCTGTTTCTGGTAAATAAATTGACCCGTCGAACCCTGGTCATTCATCAGGGACAGATCTTAAAGGATCTGCCAGTAAATGTTTTTATGCAGGATAAAAGCCTATGCCGTCTCAACGGACTCTCCCCCACATATCGACAGCGAAACAGCTGCACAATCAGCGTATTACAGCAGAAGGACAACCCTCATCCATAAGTTCATATTAGGTCATAACTGTAAACAGCCGCTACCCCCGAAGGCTTTCAAGCCCGTATTTTTCAATAACCTGATGAAATGAAAGTTCGTCTTTACCGGCTGTTTTCTCCTTAAACAGAGCGACCGCCTTTTCAAGGATGGTTAAGACCCCTTCCCTGTCCGTAAATTCCGTTACGGTTTGTGCCAGTTTGGGATGGCGCGACCCGGTTCCCCCGACCACAACTTTATAGCCTTTTGCTTCCGTAAAGATAACATCCTTTTCACAGGCCAGTTCACAGCCGCCGCACATTACACATTTAGAATAATCGATTAACGGTTTTTCATCATCAAGGGTGATGGCATGTTCAATGCAGGGTAAAAGACAGACTTTGCACTGAATACAGCCGTCCTCTTTAACCGCCGGTTTATAGAGTGCAATAATTCCGAAATCCGCAAAAAAAGGAGACATACAGCAGTTGGGACACCCGATAATTGAAAAACGAAAAACGTGATGAGACATCAAGGTGGTACGCGCTGCTTCAAGAACCGTACGGGTAAGATCAAGCTCCTTTAACTTGACCCGTAATGGAACCAGTATATCTCGGTTCATCTCCCGTTTATCCGCTGTACAGGCGCCGTATTTGGCCGGACAGATATCAATTTTATAAAGCTCACCATCATCATCTTCAAAAAACGCTTCAGGCAGATCAACATCCTCACCCTTGAGCATGGCCTTTACCATCTCAGTTGATTCTTTCCCGAATGTCCGCTCATAGCCTTTTGAAGTGTTTTTTACAATTGCAGCAGTAACAGAATCCATATTCTTAGCCAATGCCCTGCGTTCAGCATCCAGCTTAACCAGATAGGTCATTAAAGGCGGAACCGGTACTTCATCTATAAGTTTTAACGCATCATCATCCCAGTTCATGGTTTATTCTTTTCCTTCATCTTATTATTTGTTACTTACTACATAAGAACAATTTGCTTAAAAAGCAAATTTAAACAGGATTTTTGAATAAATTTATTGAAATTTAGATAGATACGAATTTATAAGGGTAAGCCTTTATAATCTGCTCTTTTAAAACAGAATTTCTGTGTTGCGGGACCCCACCTCTCTTTTGCAGCAATAAGCTTCATAAAAAGCGGGCCGTCTTTCACCATGGTACCCCCGACAACATCTACACCTCTTTCAAATAAAGGGTCAGGAAAATATCCGGCAGTTGGACCTATAATTGATATAAATGCATCTTTAGAACAATAGGAGAGAACATCATCAATGGTATTGTTGAAAACCGTTGTACTGGTGCATAATACTTTATTACACTCTGAAAGAAGAGAGGGATCCATTGTCACCTTGTACTGCGGGTATTTTTCAATATATTTAAGGTCTTTTTCTATGATTATAAGCTCAGCACCGTTTTCTTCGACCCGTTTGATCAAAGGATAAAAGAACCCCACCATACCCACCCGATCACCTTTTTCAACATCAATTAGCCCAAGAGAGTCAGTCGAACTATCAATTAAATAACAACTACTTACAATTACTTGTTGACAAATGGCATTAATAGATGCAAGAGCCAGCATATTTTCAATTGAATCAGCAGAACCGAATTTACAGGCATGTTCCAAAGGGGATCTGCCCGTAAGGCCCCTTGAGTTAAGCCTATTGTAGTCATTCATTCGAGCATCATCAAGGAGTACATAACTTATCCCTACGGTACCGCCTTCAAGCATCAAAGCCATAAACTCTGATTCTTTAGGCTGACCCCCCGGATAAAAAGGCGGAAAGAATACACTGCTTATATTTGGGATATCATATGCGTCTGACAGCCTTTTTACCATTTGAGAAAATGAGTCATAAAGTGACATAGAGGACCTGTTCTGTATATTATTATTATATTAGCCCACAGTGTAATATTTATTGTGTAAATTTAAAAAGGGTAGAAAATGCGCATTCTCCTTTAATACTGGGTTTACCAGAAAACCTAACCCAAAAAGGAAAATACACAATGATTGAATTGAATGTAAATGTACCAGAAATAAAAGAATTTATCAATGACATAGCAAAAACCCCCAGCAAGATATTTGACATGCTCCGTTTAAATGTTAAAGGAACGGTTGGGAAATATCTAACAGCACTTATGGAAGCAGATTTAACTGTATACTTGAGTCGAGAGCGTTTGAAAAGAGACAAGAGGAGCGTAAAGGTTATAAAAATGGCGGATATAAAAGGAGCTTTACGCTTAAAGGTATCGGAGAAATTACGGTTAATGTTCCACGAGGCCGGGAAGGCAATTTTAAGACAAAAGTTTTACCAAAATGCCAACAGTATGAAGATTCAATCCGCGAAGATTTGGTTCTGATGTATTTAAGCGGGATTAGTGGTCGCCTTGGAAATAGTGCGTCTGTGAATTTAGGCGGTGTATCATGGAAAACTAAACTCATTGACATAAAACACCCCTTTATATATAATCATTAATCAAATAACGAATAGATAAACTCGAACGCAATCATTCAGGAAAGAACATTACAATGCCAGACAAACCAAAATCAAACTTCCCCCTTCCGCCGAACACACCTGCTATTATTTGTGCAAACTGCGGTGCTGTATCCCTTTATGCCAGCGGTGTATGTAATCCCCAGGGCAAAGGCAAAAAAGCTGACTGGTGCGGAATAAAGCACGTAAAACCAAGATCGTTTTGCCACAATGATGTAAATAATGACAGGGTTCAGTGCAAAAAGTGCGGTCAGGTCTCGGTTACACCAGAACTGCTCTGTGAACCTGAAAAAATTATTAAATAATTCGCGGCCCTATGTCACACCAATACTTTTACCCTCTGATAAATTATCAGAGGGTTTTCTTTTTGTAAAAAACCCTATCGTCCGCCCCCTCTTAATGATCTCCTAACCACCGACTTCAAACCATTGAACAGGAGAAACCAAACACAATCAAAATGAAGCACAAACAATCATATTTCATTCAAATATTATAATTTTATCAAAAATTAAATAATCATTCTTGACTTAAGTCAATGAAACAGTATAAAAAAACGACTACAGTGTAAAATAATATCCTAATAAGATACCGTATATAATTCTATG
>Ga0207996_1002054_pt1 | contig 12797 bp, 16 predicted proteins | sample AntAceMetag02UKG_FD_184773 | JGI IMG/M metagenome (GOLD analysis project Ga0207996, IMG submission 184773) | Saline lake microbial communities from Ace Lake, Antarctica - Antarctic Ace Lake Metagenome 02UKG (SPAdes) (version 2) | ecosystem: Environmental > Aquatic > Non-marine Saline and... | reverse complement strand
ATTCAGTTCATCATTTTATCAATCATTGCATAAGGTAATTTCTTTCCGTAAACCTGACGAAAGAATTTGATTTATTCTTTTTTGTGCGTCTGGTAAGGCGCAATTATTGATAAAACGCTATTCTATGTAATAGTACAAAATTGTTGCGAAATATTAAAAGATTTATAGCTATTTATAAATTAAAAACAACTTTTAAAGGAGAAAAAATGAAAAAACTAGTGTGCTTGATCTTTGTGGCTCTTTTAGCGATGTTCTTTTCCGGCTGTGCAAACATGCAGGGAATTATGCAAAAAATAGTCGTTTGTGACGATGAATGTAAGCCTGATGCTGACAAAGACGGTGTGCCGGACTGCAGGGATGAATGTCCTGACACACCAAAAGGTGTTGCGGTCTGTGCAAAAGGATGCCCCCTGGACACGGACGGAGATGGCGTGCTTGACTATCTGGACAAAGGCCCTAACACTCCAAAAGGTGCCAAGGTAAATTCTGACGGCTGCTGGGTACTTGCCGGAGTCAATTTTGATACAGACAAGTCAATAATAAAACCTGCTTTTACAGCGAAACTTGACGAAGTAGCAGATGTTTTAAACAAAAATTCTGGGCTTAAGGTAGAAATTCAGGGCCATACAGACAATGTAGCAAGTGCAGCATATAATCAGAAACTGTCCGAAAGCCGTGCTGCGGCAGTAAAAGCTTATCTGGTTGATAAGCGAATTGCTGCTGACAGAATGATTGCTAAAGGCTTTGGCCTGACAAACCCGGCAGTACAAAATGACACAAAAGAAGGCAGAGCCCAAAACCGCAGGGTAGTGCTTAAGCCGATCAAGTAGTTCTCGTTTTTATATATTAAAAAAGGGGTTGTCGCTTTTGACAACCCCTTTTTTTGTTTTAAATATCCACCCCTTCAGCGCAACACTCATAATAATCTGCTGCTGCCTTTTTATAGCAAAAGAATACTGGAACCCACCGGTACTGCCGGATTCTTTTATGGGTTGACCGGCCCGGCAGTGATAGTACCTTTCCGACACCTCGTTTTAACTTATTCAATAATAAGGTTGCAAACCAGGCTTGTCCTGTGATATTCAGCTTCTTGTAAGAAAATCTGTCAGCTAAAAATATTTGGAATTTCGCAAATAAAGGAGAGTAAAAATGAAAAAAGGTATCAGTCTTATTCTGTTATTGTTTTGCCTGAGTGTTTCTGCGGCGATTGCACAAAACGCGCCCCGCCAAACCGATAAGGTTATCGGCATAAACTTTCCGGGCATTTCATCTGAATCACTCGCTGGACAAAAAGTTGTTCTTCCACAGGCGGCCGCCGGTAAAGTGACCCTGATCCTGATCGCCCTTAAACGCGACTCGATCCCGCAGCTTGATCCATGGCTGAAAGCGTACGATGAAACGTTTGGCAAAAATAAAGACTTTGCCTTTTATAAAATTCCCATGATGAGATCTGCTTTTGCAAAACAGATCTCCTCGATGATCAATGGGAAAATGAAAAAAGACAACCCTGAAAGACTGCATGATAATATCGTTACCTATTATGGCCCGGTCGAAACCTATATAAAAGCCCTGGGGATTGCTGATGAAGAGAAAGGCTGTGCCTTTATTCTTGACAAGAACGGCGTGGTACAGTGGCAAAGTGCTGGTTCTGCTGATGAAAATTCTATCAAGGATATGATAAGTGCCGCTAAAGGGCTTGGCAATTAAAAATTTGCTTAAAATTTAATAATAAAATTAAAAAAACTCATCCTGATATCAGGGATGGGTTTTTTTATTCAATCGTAAACAATCATCATATCTGTTCGACGATTACCCTGTTCCCCTTTGCTTTAGAAAAAGGGTGCTCCACGCAGCAAGCTGCGAAGCACATCTCGGTATGTATTTTACTAATCCGACCGGGATCCCCTCTTGACCGAGCAGAAGGAATAGGGTTTTCACTCGCCCCCTTGAATCCTTTTCAAAATATGTCGCCTAACTAAAAGCCGTCTTTTAATATTAGAATTAACCGGTTATATTTAATATTAAAAGACGGCCAATTCCTGCTTTTGCTTGACAAAACAGCCAAAGGCGTTCATAACTTGATGTATCTCAATAGAATACATCAAAGGGCCTATAATAGAAATATGATGGGAGTGTAAAAATGAAAGAAATTTCAAGAAGAACATTTAACAAAAAATCAATCCTGTTATCCTGTCTCGCGGCCCTGGCTCCGGCAAGCCCTGCCATCGCTATGTTTGACAAAGTGCAAAAGGACGCCTTTCTCGCAAGAAAGGACCTGTCCGATGCTCTCAGGTCGATGTATATGACCTATGATGCCACCTATCCCTACGACCATAAATTCAACGAAACCCTCGTGAAAGACCAGCTGAGAAATTTACAGTTCAGCGTCGAAAAAGGCATTCATGCTGAGCGGATCGACCACTACATTATGACCAATGAGCCGATCCTGAAGAGGATCAAAGCGCTGGTTGAAAAGGAAGGTTCAGAAAAAGCGCTGGTGAGCCTCTTTGATGACGAACCCTGCTCATACCAGCTGTTTGAAAATATTAAGGTAAAAGAGGGAGAGCGTTCATTTCCCTGTCCCTACAAATCAAACCTTGAGCATTGTAAAAAATGGCTGAAAACATTTACCATTGAATGGAGTGATGTTTGTAATAAGTGGTGCATTCCCATCTGGAAACGTTCTGCGGATATCATCGGCATAAAAATCGAGGTGAAAACCGGCGATACCTGCAGCGTTTGCCTGCAGAGCACCGAAGGAAAAGAAAAAGCATAAGGGCTTAACGGCCGGGCAAAAAGTATGATTCACGATATAAAAAAATTATCCAGGGAGAACATAGAATGGATTCTAATTTAAAAAACAAAACTGACAATAATGCGCAGGATGCAAATTCAAAAATAATGGACCGAAGAAATTTTGGCAGGAAAATCCTGGCGGCGGGTTTTTTATCTTCAGCCGTTCTGCTCGGACAGACAAAACAGGCCCGGGCATGGATGGATGGTACTTTCAGCCAGAGACAGGACCTTCCTGACGCGATCAGAGCCCTTAAAAAAACCTATAGCGACATAGACCCCTATCCCCATAAATTTAATGACGCCCTGGTTAAAAACCGGCTGCGAGATATTGATTTTGTTGCCGGCAAAGGCCTGGAAAAAGAAAATGTCGACCATTTTGTTTATACGCTCGGGTATTTAATTAACAAGTATTTAAAAGACGGGGTTGAAATGGGCGGAAAAGACATCGCGCTGTGGGGTATGTTCGAGCGCACCAGCTGCTCCTACCAGCTTTACGAACATATCACCATTAAGGAATTTGAACGTTCCTTCCCCTGTCCGTTTAAACCGATGCTTGAAGAACTGAAAAAAGATCCCGGAACATTAAAAATCCGATGGAAGGATGTATGTAATAAGTGGTGTATTCCTGTTTGGAACGGATTTGCCGAAAAGGCCGGTGTAAAGATCAAGGTAAAAACCGGCGAAACCTGTAATGTTAAGGTGCTTTAGCCTCTGAGAAAAACACCGTGTCCGGCCTGATCCGACCGGGACCCCCTTTTGGCCGACCTTTTGTTTTTTAACCCATGCAACGCAGCCGAGCGGTGCGTTTGGCTGTGGAAGAAGGGTCCAAACTGTCTGAGCAAAGCGAGTTTTTGGACCCACCACAGACAAATGCACAAGCGAGGGCAGTCCCGGCTAGCCGGGGCCAAAGTTGCGGGCGACCTTTCTTTTGCTTCATTTGAGTCACCTTAAAGCGCGGTGACCGCTACAGCTCTTTGGGCAAGTGAAGAGTGAAACATTCGCCAATGCGAATCAAGTAAAACAACTGTTTTTTTAAAGCAAAAGGATACTGGATGGTTACATTACATCCGCCGGTACAATAGACATTTTTCGTCTGAATATAAAAAGTCTTTCCGGTTTCCATCACCTCACTCACCTGAGTACAGGTTCCGGGAAAAGCTTTGTCCTCATAGGCTGGAATATCTTCAGGAAACTCTTTCCAGGCTTTTATAGCAACCAATGGTTTTCCGGGTTTCAGTATTTCCTGAATGATTGAAAATGTTTTTTCGTGCATAAAATCCCCCGCTTTAATCTTTTCAGCCTGTTTGTTTAATTCTGTACCGCAGTTAGAACAGGTCCAGCCGCCCCATCAAAACGGGGGGTCACGAAACCTCCCGGCCAGACTTACCGGAAGGTGCTGAAAAGCTCCGCTTACAATGCGGGGGTAAATCGACAAAATTCTGAAATTAACAATAAATACCGGGATGTCACGCCTTGTCGGCTGTATGCATTAATTGCCGGGATACCTCGCAGTTTACTGCGAGGCGTATCCTTCTCCAGTGTGTAAGTAAAAAAAATACTTTTCCTTCTAGTTTTTTAAAGACTGAAGCGGCGCTGGTATTCGGCCGCCTCTTTTGACAAAAATGTCCGCAGACACCTGGCTCACCGCCATAACAGGGGCCTCACCCAGAAGACCGCCAAAGTAAACAAAATCACCGACTTCCTTGCCCGGGGCCGGAATGATTCTCACTGCCGTCGTTTTCGTGTTCGCACATCCAATCGCCATCTCGTCCGCAATAATGGCTGCCAGGGTCTCGGCACTGGTGCTGCCGGGAACAGCGATCATGTCGAGTCCCACAGAGCAGACACTTGTCATTGCCTCGAGTTTTTCAATGGTTATTGCGCCGGCTTTTGCCGCCCGGATCATAGAGGCATCTTCACTTACCGGTATGAAAGCACCGGAAAGACCGCCAACCGAAGAAGAGGCAAAAAGGCCGCCTTTTTTGACTGCATCGTTAAGCAACATCAGTGCAGCAGTCGAGCCCGGCGCACCCGGCATCGCAAGACCAATCGTCTCCAGGATCTGCCCCACAGAATCTCCCTCTGCAGGGGTCGGCGCAAGGGACAGGTCAAGATTGCCGAAGGAAACCCCAAGCTGTTCGGCGATCTTTTTCCCCACCAGTTCACCGGCCCGGGTAATTTTAAAAGCAGTCTTTTTAATCGCTTCAGCCACCTCTCCAAGGTCGGCATCGGTTCCAAGTTCTTCAAGCGCACGACGGACCGCCCCCGGACCGCTCACGCCTACGAGTATTTCGCTTTCGCTCTCCCCCGCACCGTAATAGGCTCCGGCCATGAAAGGGTTATCTTCAACAGGATTCGCAAAAAGAACCAGTTTTGCGCAACCGATGCCATCATCGTCTGCCGTACGCCGGGCCGTGTCTTTTACTACCCGACTCATAGTATAGCAACCATCCATGTTTATCCCTGCCTTTGTGGAAGCAAGGACGACGGAGGCACAAAAACGTTTGGTTTCGGCCAGGACTTCCGGCATTGCCGCAATCATCGATCTGTCGATAGCTGTCTGGCCCTTCTGGATCATCGCCGTGTAGCCGCCGACAAAATCAACACCGATCTCTTCTGCTGCTTTATCCACAGCACCGGCAACCTCTACAAAGGCAGCCGCATCGGCAACCGGAACCACAAGAGAGATGGGGGTCAGGCTGATCCTCTTATTAACAATGGGCAGCCCATATTCGTCAGAAATAAAGTCAGCCTCTTGGCTCAGGTTTGCTCCCTTTACCAGAATTTTTTCACGGACCTTACGGGCACAGGCAGCAGGATCAGGATCCGAACAATCCAGAAGAGAGAGTCCCAGGGTCACAGTTCTAATATCCAACTTGTCTTCGGCGATCATACCTACCGTTTCAAGGATTTCTTCATTGGTAAAGTTCATATCGTCTCCCTACACCCTATGCATGTATTGAAAAACCTCTGAATCCTGAACTGTCACTTCAAGAGACATGTTTTTGACGGACGCCTTTATCCCGGCAGTGATCTCATTCAGGGAAAGACTGGAGTTATTTCTGTCGGCCAGTAAAGTCATGGCAAAAATTTCATCGCCAAGTATTTTCTGGTTGATATCAATAAGATTGACATTACTTTCAGCAAGGGAAGTTGCGACTTTGGCTACGATACCCACTTCATCTTTGCCAATCACGGTTACAACAATGCGTTTTTTGTTCTTTCCCATCATTTATCCTCTTTTTATCAAACCCTTTTGATTTTCTTTTTTGAAAGTTCCATAACAAGCCAAAAATAGAGCATGATGACCTGATTTCAACTTTCCGGTGTGTCTTTTTTTCAACCCATCTCTTTGTTTTACTGATTTTCCCAACATGAGTCAAGATTCTTTCTAGGGGTGATACTCATGCTCGGCGAGAGTTCGTGCCGGCCAGCCGATCCATCTTGGTGTTATGGCCATGTATTGTCTGTACTCTTTTCCGAAAACCTCTAAACAGTTTTTCTCCTCTGCCCGGGCATTACTCATCTGGGATATTCCCACAAGAATGGATAAACCCAGATAAAAGAATGAATTCGAAACAAGCCCTGCTCCGACAAAAAGAACAGCCGAAGAAATATATACAGGATGCCGGGAAAAGCGAAACAGACCCTTTGAGAAGATCATTTCTCCTCCGGACGTGGAAATGGTTATCCAGGATGCTGAATAGAAGGCAAAACCAATGATGTATACAATTAAACCGCTTATTGTGAAAGCGGTATTCATGTGAAGCGGTATCACAATGGCATAAAGAAAATAAACCAGCATAAGTGTTTTTGAAACAATAAACAGCTTAAGTTCTCGTTTGCTGCGCGAACGGGAAAAACGCGATGACGTCGAATGAAAAATACGTTTATTGATGATTATGGTGAAAAGAATGGGGAGGGCAAAGACAACCATTAGCAGCCACAGGTTGAAAAAACCGAAAGCGTGAACAGGAAAAAAGGTCATTTTTTTATTTCCTATAACTAAGATTACGGTGCGCAAACCGCCGCGTGTTACCTTGTTCGTCAATAGCAACGATTTGACCCCAGTTCCGCTTCTTTTTTTATTTTTTTTGTAAAGGGCTTAGTAGATGTTCGAGTCCATTTGTTTTTATTTCCAGCACCATACGCATAAACTCACCCAACTCTCCTTCCGGAAAGCCCTGATAGGAAAACCAAATATAATATCTTTCCGGAATTTCGACCAGAAGCATGTTTGCATATTTTCCGAAAGGCATACGGTAATTTGCCAGCCTTATAAGAGTCTCTTTTTGCTGCCTGGAACTCTTTAGCATGTTGAAGTCTTCGTGGTTAGAAAAAAAGAATTTACCGTTGAAACCAGTTTCCTCCGGATTTCTCGAATAATTAAGGATACTTTCCCTGGAATTCTGGAATAATAAATCAAAACAGTTCGGGTCTTGTTCTGTGTATTATCCTTGCCGTTTTGCGACTGATTCGATCGAGTCGAGCTTTTTATATATTTCATCAAGTTTTTGATGTAAGGAATCTGTCGCATCAATATTCTTATATGACATGATGATTAACTTAACAGAAACAAGAAAGATGGCTGCTTCCAAAAGAAGGTCATGAGTAAAACCTTTCGTAAATACGGCCGCCACAAACAGAAGAAAGGTAACGGCAATAACAACCAATGATCCCGGATCAAAATGCTTCCTTATTTCAATCATAGTAATTACTCCTCATCATCTTTCCAGGACGTTCTTTATTTTAAGCCGCCTGACGCTTAAGCTGTGACGCGCCATTTTAAGCATGTAAATTCTCAAGGGTTAGAAAAAATTAATTCGTATGGTGGCTCCGGATTTTCCCGTTAAAAAATTGTTCTGTAACCCTGTTGCCGGAAGAAACACACGTCTGTGTTTTAATTGCTTTCTGCCCGCAGTTTTTTAATAAGTCTCAGCACCTCCTGGCTGTGAATGTTTACATCAACATCCCGATATATCTTTCTGATAATTCCCTTTTTATCTATAATAAACGTGACTCGCTTCGCTTTGCCAAAAATCAGTATGGATTTTACCCCATAGCGGCCTGTTACTTCTTTATCAGGATCTGCAAGAAGCGTGAAGTTCAGATTGTATTTCTGCGCGAACTTTTTATGCGAGGCAACAGTATCAACGCTTACGCCCAGTACTTTTGCGCCGGCCTGCAGATATTCGCTGTTAATGTCCCTGAAAAAGCATGCCTGCTTTGTGCATCCCGGCGTATCGTCCATAGGGTAAAAGTACAAAACGACAAAATTCTTTTTATACTCGCTGGAAAGTGTGACGGCTGTCCCGTCCTGTGAAATGAGGGTAAAGTCGGGAGCGCTGTCTCCCTCCGTAAGCTGCGTGCCGCACATGGCAGGGCGCACGCAAAAACACACGAGCATACCCAGCAGCACGGTTAGTACCTGTAAGGAAATACTGTATTTTGTTTTCATAACACCATACTCCTTAAATGTTTAATTGTGTTTTGTCCTATGATCCAACCGGATCATTATACGCTTTTGCCTTTTTGTTTTTAACAACGGGCAACTCACCACAGACCCTGGACAATTATGTTTCGCCTATCCCTTTGTCTTTGTTGGTGATTTATAGACAAACCAATCTTCTTTGGTGATTTCATGAAAATAGTCTGCTTCTTCAATTAATATCCTGGCCGCTGTTTTTTTTACCGCAGCAATTTCTACCCTTACACCTTCCCCTTTCAGATGAATAACCAAATCCACAAAGTCCGAATCCCCGGACATAATAATAATGGTGTCAACCTTGGAAGCGAGTTGTGTTGCTTTGATAGAAAGTGGAATGTCGGCAGATTTATGACACGGAATAACAGAACCATAATAGTTTTCATGTAATCTATCAGCGAATTTTGAAGATATGGACTTACCTTCCCTAAAATAAAGCAGCCTGTTTAATCCTCTATCATTCAGCAATTTCGGGATCAGCATATCAAAATTGATCATTGCATTCTTTGTTTTAGAAAGATCATGTATACTTCGTTCAATATTGTTCCCATCGCATAGTATGGCTACCGATTGATTAATTACAATATTTCCCATAATTATTCACCCTTTCAATTGATAAAACAAAATAACGCTGGAGCTGTGATGCGAAGCTTTAAGCGCGTTAACTTCTTCCGCGGTTGTTCGGTTAATCATAGAAATTTTGTTTTGAGTATAATCCTTTTTGCTTTTTATGCTTTTAACAACGGACGACTCACCACTGACAACGAACATTTGATATGTGTGAAGCTAACCGCGCACAACACGGGGCTTCCCGGTAATTAGATTTCCGGGTTTGTATCGCTCGACCCCCTTTACAAGACGGGCTTTCGCAAAACACTCCGGCCAAGCGTGTAGCCCTGACCCCTATGTTTTTTCTCGGCCCTTTCTCCGATCACTGTTATATATCTATTCCCATAGATTGAAGGAGCTCATTCATTTTTGTCAGATCGCCGGGAAATATTACTTTATTTTTATTCTCTGAGAGTTTACCTATTTTGCTGAAATACTTTTGACTTAGCTCAAGCTTAACAGCTTCCTTGCCGCCGCTTGAATTTATTGCATTTGCAATTTTACTAATCGATTCCGCTGTTGCCTTACCGAGTGATAAAATTTCCTGAGCCTTTCCTTCTGCTTCATTAATCAGTTTTGCTTTCTCGCCTTCAGAAATATTGAACATTTCAGTCATTGTTCCCTCTGAAGTATTAATAAGTGACTGCTTTTCACCAAAAGCAGCTTCAACAATAGCTCTTTTATCTCTTTCAGCAGTAACAAGCTTTTCCATTGATTGACGTACAGATTCAGGAGGAATTAAATTTTTAATTTCAAAACGAAGGATTCTCACGCCCCACTTTTGGGCAGCTTCATCCAGCACTTCTACAACCTTTGCGCTGATAGATTCTCTTTCTTCAAATGTCTTGTCCAGATCCAGCGTCCCGACAATAGCTCTTGTTGTCGTTTGAGCAAGCTGTATTGAAGCAAACTGATAATCCGTAATCCCGTAACTTGCCTTAACAGAATCAATTACCTGAAGATAAATAACGCCATCGATCTCCACCTGAATTTCATCTTTTGTAAAACATTCCTGTGAGGGAACATCAATAGTTTTTTCTTTTAAATTCTGGATATATACAACCTCTTCTATGAGCGGAATTAAAAGATGAAAGCCCGGTTCAAGTGTCTTGCTGTATTTTCCAAGTCTTTCTACAATAAATTCAGATTTTGCAGGAACCATCCGGATAGATTTCATAAGAGCAAATAAAAAATACACAAACACAGAACCAACAACGACGAGTAAAAACAATAAATCTATAGACATAACTTACCTCCCTTTTCAACTTGTTCCGTATCTCTTATTTCATCAAAAATTCCTTTAATAGATGCGAGTCCTGCAGGGAACACGGAAACATCACAGGATTCAATTACTTTTCCCAATTGATCTATATATTGATCAACAAGTCTCATCTTTAACGCCTCATCTCCGCAGGGTTCTTTTATTGCTGAACCCACAAGAATAATGCTTTGTGCAGATGCGCCGGCAATGAGTTTTATAGATTCTGCATTACCTTCAGCCTCATTTATTTTTTTAGTTTTTTCACCCTGAGAAATGTTTATTGCGCTCTGGCGTTCGCCTTCGGAGATGTTTATAAGCCTTTCTTTCTCGGCGCTCGCCATTGTAATTTTTGAACGCTTCTCTCTTTCTGCTTCCATTCTTCTTTCAAGCGTGTCAATCACATGAGCTGAAGGACGAATGTCTCTTATTTCATAACGCAACACTTTTACCCCCCAGGGATCAGATGCTTTATCAATCTCATTGATAATCTTCACATTAACTTCTTCTCTTTCTGAGAAAGTTTCGCCAAGCGTAATTTTTCCTATTTCGGAACGCATGGTCGTTTGTGCAAGATTATTACATGCAGCAAGATAATTGCCAATTCCGTAGCTTGCTTTTTTTGCATCCATAGTCTTTAGGTACAAAAGGCCGTCAACCTCAACCTGAATATTATCGCTGGTAATAACACTCTGTGCCGGAATATCAATCACCTGCTCGCGCATCTCCTGCGTGTAGGCAGCATTATCAAAAAATGGGATCAAAAAATAAAACCCGGGCTTTAAAGTTTTAGAATATTTTCCAAGTCTTTCAACAATGACATTTTCCCGCTCAGTTACAATTATGAAAGTTTTAAGAATTAAAAATATCATTACTATAATAAATATCGCAATAATTGTGTACATCATACCTCCTTATAAATTTATTTTCTAACAATCCATGTAAGATTGTCTCTGCCAATGATTTTAACTTTTTCTCCGGCTCTAATCTCTTCACCCTTTTCGCTTTCTACAGGCCAGGTTGTGCCTCTATGTTTAATTCTTCCCTTTTGGTTTTCCGTTATATCCTCAAGCAGGTTAACAACGGTGCCGATTACTTCATTATCTTCATTTATATCCTTCTTTTTTGTGTCACTCGGATAGTACATCATCACAAGAAATCTCAGCGTAACAAGAAAGAAAAGGGAAGATAAAAACCAGGCAAGTAATTCTTGAAAGATACCGGAGATAATCCCAAAGTGCAGCAGTGCAGCTACTAAAAAAGCCCCGAGACCTAAAAAGACAACGACCAGTCCCGGCAGTAAAAATTCTAAAAGAACAAGGATTATTCCTATAATCCACCATACACCTATTCCAAAAACTGTTATATTCATAATTTTCTTCCGGGATTTCCTTTCTGAAAAAACGATTATATAAAAATGTATTCATCCTTCAGCTACTAAATCCATAACAGGGTTAGACCGTTCCAACGCTGTAGCTGAGATGCACACTGCTTTAAGCCCTTCGGCTCTCTTAGGTCGCTCAGGACAATCTGCTTATTACTTCGATTATCTTGATCAAATCTATTTATGCGCGTCTATTCTCAAGCAGTCACTAACCTCAATATTTAATATTCAGGTTTGAACCCATTTCTTCTTCATGCGATCCTGCCACCGGCGGGAACAGCGTCTAACCGTTCTTTTAGATTAGGAATACCTCTCAGATGAATATCTCAATACTTTCAGCTACAGCTTTTTCTTACCGTATTACCTTTCCGGATCCGGCGTAAAGAGCCAAGAGCGACCTACCCCCTTTTCCCTTACCCAAGCTGTCCAAGTTCCTGTGACACAAATTGTTACTAGATTTTTTTAGTTTGCTTAGCCTTCATTTTTTTTACTTTTTGGTCATTTTTTTCTGTCGTCTGTTTCTTGCTTTTGGCCTTATCTTTCTTACCGCCCTTGTCTCCCATTGCTTGCTCCTTTTTTATTATAAGTCGTTTATTTTGCTGAGCGTGGCATCGTTGCGAAGTTAATTTTTTAGTTTTACTACCTTTATTATCCAGAGTTGACTAGTTGTTAATATACAATTGGGCGTTACAACACACCCCTTTGGCATACGATTACGTGAAAAGCCCTTTGGCGTTCTAATACGCTTATATCACATGATAGGCAAAAATGGCGGCCTATTTACATTTCTGTTCGTATTCGCATTCAATCTAGTGGTCTCGTGGTCGGGATCGGAACCGGACAACATATTGTAAAAACTTAACAATATATTCAAAAGCACCTGTTTTGAATGCTTAGACGGCCACTTTTGGTATCAAAATCAGCGCTGTTAGGAAACAACGATTTTTGAAGACTAAACCTACACCGGTTTAATTTGCTTTTTTCTTAGAAGTCCAATTTAGGGCCAAAAAACAGAATGTATTTCTTGCTTTGTTTTTCTATTTCAAATAGTTACAGAGGTCCGATCCCGGTCTTTCCGGATATGATTATCAAACCGCCACTTGTTACGATATAACGTTCTTAGTCAATAGTACGGGTTTGATCTTACCCCAGTTTGACGGACACTTCAGAATGTATACAATAGAAGTGAAAGGAGTGTCCAATGAAAAAAAGAACCTATTTTACACGAGAGTTTAAACTTGAAGCAGTAAGATTACTGGAGGAAG
>Ga0207996_1002052_pt1 | contig 12806 bp, 11 predicted proteins | sample AntAceMetag02UKG_FD_184773 | JGI IMG/M metagenome (GOLD analysis project Ga0207996, IMG submission 184773) | Saline lake microbial communities from Ace Lake, Antarctica - Antarctic Ace Lake Metagenome 02UKG (SPAdes) (version 2) | ecosystem: Environmental > Aquatic > Non-marine Saline and... | reverse complement strand
TTTTGCATTAAGGTCTCTGAGAATAAAATCAGAATTTATAAACGAAAAAAATCTGCTGACCACATTTTCAAGTGCGATCTTCTCAACATTGGGCTTGTCCTGCGTGTCTTTCCACAATTCAATTTCGCCTTTGATAAATCGCCATTGGTTCCCGATCTTAATACCCTTGAGTTCCTTTTGAGAAACCAGGTTCACCAGAGTTTCCGGTGACATATTTAAAAATTTCGCAGCTTCATTCAGGGTTAATATTTCATCTTTTGCCATATGTTTAGCCTCCGATAAATAAGATATAATTGTAATAATTGTAGTCAAATTATTTATAATAATTATTTTAAAATAAATATACAATAGTGATTTCGATTTAATTGACACATAAAAAAGAGTATCCATTTTTTATAAAGAAGATTCCTATGATAAAAAAATATATATTGCTCTCAGTCGCTTTGCTCTGCATTTTTGGATGTGGACACTACTCATTTTATACACGCTCAAATCCACATCTTAAGACAGTCATGATCACAGAGTTTGAAAACGATTCCGAGCAATACGAACTGCAGGGACTCATCATAGAATATCTGACCGATGCATTCATAGAGGATAACCGTCTCGATGTGCAGGGTGATGATGCCGATCTCGATATTCGGGGAACTGTCAGTTCTTATAAAAGACTAGTTAATGCTTATGACATACAGGAAAATCCTTCTGAATGGAAAGTCACGATCGCCTTTCAGATCGAAGCAAAGGACCTTGTGCGCGATGAAGTAATATGGCAGAATAACAGCCTGAGTCTCTCTGCATCATACGGCACAGGCACACAAGCGGAAGAGGAAGATGGTCAGGGAATCGAACTCTTTTCCGAAGAGGATGCACAAAAATCTATTATCTTCGAACTCTGTAATGTGATCCTTTCAAATACGATCGAGCAATGGTAAATAATGAGGATCAATAAATATCTTGCGCAAGCGGGACTCGGTTCCCGACGCTCCTGCGAACAGCTTGTACTTGAGAGTAAAATCCGGGTAAACGGCAAAATTATTAAGGACCTCGCAACAGACATCGATCCGAAGAATGATGTGGTGGAATTCAAAGGTAAAAAACTACAGCTTTCATCAAACAAAATATATTTGATGCTGAATAAGCCACTTGGCTATCTCGTCACTGCTGATGACCCTTTCGAACGCAAAACCGTGTTTGACCTGCTTCCTGAGTTTAAAGAGTATATCTTCCCTATCGGGCGTCTTGATAAAAATTCCGAAGGATTATTACTTCTCTCCAACGATGGAGATTTTGCTCAAAAGATCACACATCCAAGTAAGAAACTTCCTAAAACCTATCTTGTGAAAGCTAAGGGACGAATTTACTTCCGCCAACTAAGAGATCTTCGGGAAGGAGTCCAGCTTGAAGACGGGAAAACAATTCCTGCAAAAGTTTTCATAAAAAGTTTTAACAAAGCTCAAAATATGACAAAACTCCGCATGATTATATACGAAGGAAGAAATCGGCAGATAAGACGAATGCTCAAGGCAGTTGGAAGTTCCGTGATCGAACTCAAACGTGTGCAGATCGGTGAGATCAATATTGGGAAGATGCCGAAGGGTGAATGGCGATATCTCAAGGAAAAAGAGGTCCGGAACATTTTAAATAAGAGTTCCTTACAAAATTAAGTGGGCAAATTGTAAATAATATCCAATATCCAACACGGAATATTCAAGTCCGAAATACAAAAAATATATGAGTGAGAAATAAAAATGAAGGATAATAGCAATAATGCTTCAAACTTCGCTCTAATGCAAAAAACAAAAATATCCTGAATAATTAGAAATACCCATCTATGAATACTCAAAAAAAAGCGTATTCTCTTGCGGTCCTTGCTGTCATTTTTTGGTCAACTGCTGCTTCAGCCTTCAAAATTAGTCTTCGTTATCTTAATTATTCCGAACTTCTTCTCTATGCTTCTTTTTTTTCCACACTGCTGATATTCTTCATATTAATAGGAAGCAATAAACTCCACCTCATAAAAAAATATTCCAGGAAGGATCTTCTTTATGCTGCATTTCTCGGCTTCCTCAATCCATTCCTTTATTATGTTATTCTTTTAAAAGCTTATTCCATTCTTCCTGCACAAGAGGCAGTTACTTTAAATTATTTATGGCCACTGATGCTTGTGCTTCTTTCAATTCCTCTTCTCAAGCAAAAAATACATTTCCTTAGTATCATCTCAATATTAATTAGTTTTTTGGGTGTGATCATTATTGCCACACGCGGTGATATTAAAGGCTTAAGCTTCTCGAATATAAAGGGAGATCTTTTGCCGCTAAGCACTGCAATTGTGTGGGCTTTGTTCTGGATATTCAGTCTCAAGGACAAGCATGATATTGTGGTGAAATTATTTATGAGTTTCTGCTTTGGGCTATTTTTCAGTGTCATACTTATTGTTGTCCGTTCAGCAATCATTGGATTTACTCTGCCAAACATCAAAGGTATTCTCGGCTCTGCGTATGTAGGATTTTTCGAGATGGGCTTGACCTTTATTATATGGTTGAGTGCCCTCAAATATGCAAAAACAACTGCGCAGGTGAGCAATTTTATTTATATTACGCCTTTTCTTTCCCTCTTTGTAGTAAGCATTGTGGTGGGAGAAAAGATACTTTTTTCGACGATAATCGGGCTTGCTTTTATTATAGCGGGTATTATTTTACAACGATATTCCAATCCATTTAAACAAGACTTTCGCAACGGTCATGGACCTTGCGAACAGTCTAAAGGAAGTCCATTATGACATACACTAAAGGCAATTATTATCATATTTACAATCGCGGCTGTAATAAAGAACCCATATTCTTCAAAGAAAATCACTATCGCTTTCTTATAAAACTACTTGAGGAAAATATTCAATTTTACCATATAAAAATGTTAGCATATTGTCTCATGCCTAATCATTATCACTTCTTAGCGAAACAAACGACTGATGATTCAATATCAAATATGCTCAGGTATGTATTTAACACCTATACTCAAAAAATAAATGCAAAGATGGAAAGAACCGGCACACTCTTCGAAGGAAGAGCAAAACATATTCTCATTGATAAAGAAGAATATCTTGCACATGTAATGCGATACGTTCACCTCAATCCCGTTAAGGCAGGATTTGTCGCATCGCCAGAAGAATGGAAATATTCAAATTATTTAGAATGTATTGCTAAAAGGAAATCCACCATGTTTGATGAAGAAACTTTGAAACTGATCTTTGGCAATTATCAAGAATATGAAACCTTTGTAATGGATTATAAAGATTCATTAGAAATCGAAAATAAGTTTAATAAATATTTGATGGATTGAAAGTTCCACGGATTGAACCGTTGCGAAGGACTTTGTCCGTTCGCAAGGTTCTTGGGCTAAGACCTTCGCAACGGATGTAATCCTTGCGAACGGTCGAACATATCCTTCCACATACAAAAATATTGACAGCACCATGAGCATTTTCTTAGTTCCCCTCATACCTGTACTGGAAATGACATGAAAGCAAAAAACAAAAAATCGAAAAAATGCTCTCCGATTTGCGCAGTTCTGATCATTATGCTGTTTTTCATTCCCTCCTTTATGTTTGGAGGAGAATGGATTATTCATGGACAATTGGTCCAAAGAATTTCTGATGGAGCTCGGATTGTCCAACTTAGTTCAGAAACTTGTAATCTTTTGGGTTGTGATAATTTAATTTGGGTTGGTGGTGGAAATGCACCCGGAACTGGATATGCTACTGATTATTGGGCTATCTATGATATGCTAACTGGGGAATGTCTCTTTGAAGATAATATGCTTAATCCTCGAGGATATTTTTCGGTTGTAGAAATTATCAATAATCGCCTTTTAATTATTTCTGGCACTAATCAAAATGGACAAATCCAAAATTGTGAAATTCTTAATCTCCCGGCTTTAATTGAAACTTCTCTTCCACTTAATATTCCTACTGATAGTTGCAATGCCAGTTCTGGTTCTACTGCTATCACTTTACGCAATAATAACGTACTTTATGGTGGAGGCGGACAAAGTGACGGGTACAAATGGCAAATCTATGATATTGGAACTGAAACATGGGGACCTATTTTTTATTCTATAATAGGTCGGCATGATTTTGAATTAGAATTAGACCCTGCTTCTGATAATGTAATTGCTGTGGCTGGAAATCCTACTTATGGAAAAATTGAAATTTTTAATCCTGCTACTGAAGAATGGACCTTGGGTCCATCTATTCCTCAACCAGTTTATGCTGCCCGCACTGAAGTTGTTTCTGATTCTGAAATTGCCTTAACTGGTGGCTATGCTTGGGGTGAATACTATGATCAGGCCTTGATCTATAATACCTTAAGCAATCAAATTACTATTCTTGATCCTTTCACTCTTGGTCGTTGTAGTCACGGCGCTGTCTGGATTGAACCCCTGCAATCACTTTTCATTGGTGGTGGATATACTGCCAGTAGCGCTACTAAAACCTGTTATTCATATCATCTTCCTACTGCGAGTTGGACTAATGAAGGAGACCTGAATCGTTATCAATCATGGATAAACTTTTTCTTGACAACTGATTTCCATGTCTTTGCAATTGGTAATCATGATTTTGCTTGGCTTCAATTATACACTTGGAACTATGCTCCCTTTATATCTGAATATACCTATTCCGATGGTTTGGTAGCTAATTTAGATATCACAGCTGTTGATCCTAATGAGAATGATGAGTCTGTTAAGCTCTTCTTCGTAGAAGATGCTGATACCACTGAAACTGCTTGGACTGATTTTGAACCCTCTGGACATACCTTTGAATTTTCTCATGTTTGGAATTCTTCTACTTCGTCTCACACTGTAATTTGTGAAATGAAAGATGTAAATTCCCTTTGGAATGTCCATAATTCTTTTGCTGACTCTATCTTGATTATTAATGTTGGTGTTGAACCTGATCCCCATGCTCCAGAACCTATCCTAATGAACATCACTCCTCATCCTGTAAAAGACAATGCTGTTATTCGCTTTACTATTCTACATCCCAGCAATGTCAAAATTGATCTTTATAATCTCAAAGGTCAATTAGTTGAAAATCTATTTGATAATCCCTGCTCTCCTGGAAATTATGAAATTGAATTTAATGCTCAAAATCTTACTCGAGGAATTTATTTCCTCAAAATTGAAACAGAAACTGTATCTCTTTTAAAAAAAATGGTTCTTATAAATTAACCCTTGTTGAATTGCAACAAGGGTTTTTTCTTATCCTTTATTCCCTCCCCTGACTAGGGGAGGGTTAGGGAGAGGTTAATCCTTTCCAAATCCCCCCAAGTATGCTATGCTAATATGTTATACTTAAATTATAAGAACCAATTTGTTCTAAACTAAAACTTAGGACAACAAAATGTTAATTAAAAACTGAATAGCCCTCCGCTTCGGAGGACAAAGGAGGAACAATGAAAAAAATCATTGTCTTTAGTATTCTCTTTCTATTTTTCATTCCCTCCTTTATATTTGGAGGTGAATGGGAAATACATGGACAATTAGTCCAACGCATTTCTGATGCTGCTTGTGTCGTCAAACTTAGTCAAGAAACTTGTGATTATTTAAATCATGATAATCTTGTTTGGGTTGGTGGTGGTCACTCCCCAGAAGGTCCAACAACTGACTTTTGGGCCATCTATGATATGACCACTGGCGAATGTCTTTGGTCTGGAAACATGCTAGATCCTCGACAAAGCTTTTCTGTAGTAGAAATTGAAAATTGTCGACTCTTAATCATTTCTGGTATTAACAGCTTTGAAGGTGAAATTTCCAGTTGTGAAATTTTAGATCTTAGAGCCCTTATTAACAGTAATTTTACTCTCTCCACTTATACTGATAGTGTAGAATATCCTGCTTCTTATACTTCTGCTATAACCCTAACCAATGAGGACGTATTGTGGGGCGGCGGTGCACAAAGTGCTGGATACAGATGGCAAATCTATGACCTAAATACTATGACCTGGGGTTCTATCTTCTATTCTCAAATAGGACGACTTCAAGCTCAGCTTAAGTTAGATAATATCTCAGGAAATGTTATTGCTATGGATGGTAATATCAGTTTTGGATCCATTGAAATACTACTGGCAGATACGGAACAATGGATTCTGGGTCCGGAAATTCCTTATCCAGTTCGTGATTCTCGCTGTCAAGCTGTGTCTGATTCTGAAACAGTACTTACCGGCGGAGATGGATGGGATGGTTATTCTAACCAAACCATTCTTTATAACTCTGTCAATAACACTGTTAGTGAATTAGAACCTTTTAATCTTGCATGTTGCAAACACGGCGCAGTTTGGATTAGACCCTCTCAAAAATTATTTATTGGTGGTGGAAGTGTCCCTTCTTCATCTGGAGGAACTACTAAAAGCTGTTATTCTTCAAAGTTACCCGTTGTTAGTTGGACTATTGAAGGAGATTTGAAAAAATATCGATCTTGGACTAACTTCTTCTTGACAAAAGATTATAGGATTTTTGCAATCGGTAATTATGTAGATTGGGTTGAACTTTATCCTTGGAATCACACCCCCTTTCTGATTGATTATTCTTATGCCAGCACCTCTACCCCGCCCACCGCCAATGTCAATGTTGAAGTTCATGACCCTGATCTGGATTCAATTGCTACCCGATTCATTTTTGTGGAAAACGGAGACAGCACCGAAACTGCTTGGAGCGAATACAGACCCTCTGGCTCTTTATTCTCTGTTGAGCATGAATGGGGGAGTAGTACTTCTTCTCATGAAGTGATTTGTGAGATGAAAGATATTTATGCTCCCTGGAATGTTCATAATTCATTCGCTGATTCTACTCTGATTGTTAATATTGGTGTTGACCCTGATCCTGGTTATCCTGAACCCATGCTGGTAAAAATTGCCCCTCATCCCGTTAGAGAGAATACTGTAATTCATTTTACTATTCAACGTCCTGCTGAAGTTAAAATTGATCTTTATAATCTCAAAGGTCAATTAATTGAAACTCTGTTTGCAAATCCATGTTCCCTAGAAAATTATGAAATTGAATTTAATGCTCAAAATCTTGCTGGAGGAATGTATTTCCTCAAGATTGAAACTGAAACTGAAATTCTTTATAAAAAAATGGTTCTTATAAATTAACCCTTGTTGAATTACAACAAGGGTTTTTTCTTATCCAATATTCCCTCCCCTGGCTAGGGGAGGGTTAGGGAGAGGTTAATCCTTTCCAAATCCCCCCAAGTATGCTATGCTAATGTGTTATACTAAAAACATAAGAACCGCGTCTTGAGATAAAACTTAGGACAACAATATGTTAATTAAAAACTAAATAGCCGTGAACCACTCCCATAAAATACTCATTATATTTGGGTATTATGGTTCGGGTTCACGACATAGGAGGACACAATGAAAAAAATCATTGTCTTTAGTATTCTCTTTCTATTTTTCATTCCCTCCTTAATTTTGGGAGGTGAGTGGGAAATTATTGGACAGCTTCCAGAAAGAATCAGTTCTGGAGCTAGGATCATTCAACTTTCAGATAGCACCTGTAATCTATTAGGTTATTCAGATTTAGCATGGGTTGGTGGAGGAGCTGCTCCTGATGAAGATTATACTGATCACTGGATAATTTTGAATTTACAAACCGGAGAAACAGTTTTTCAAGGTCAAATGTTAGATAAAAGAAGTCATTTTCCAGGTACAGAAATTCAAAACAGTAAATTGTTGCTTATTTCAGGAATAAATGAAAATGGAGAAATTACTTCTTGTGAAATTCTAAATCTTAAAGCATTGGTTGATTCTATGCTTACTCTTTCTTTTTATACTGATGATGTTGATAATGCTAGTAGCGGATCTGATGCTGTCACTATGAAAAACAATAATGTGCTTTATGGTGGTGGAAGTCAGAGCGATGCGTATAAATGGCAGATCTATGATGTTGATACTGAAATTTGGGGCTCTATTTTTTATTCTACAATAGGTCGACATGATTTTGAACTTCAATTAGACTCTCTTTCTGATAATGTTATTGCCATGGATGGCAACCCCACTTATGGTGAAATTGAAATTCTCAATCCTGCTACCACAGAATGGACCTTAGGTCCTGCTATTCCTCAACCTGTTTATGGTGCTCGTACTGAAGTTGTATCTGATTCTCAAATTGCCTTAACTGGTGGTTATGCTTGGGGTAATTACTTTAGCCAAACCGTGCTCTACAATACCGCCAGCAACACAATCACCGAATTAGATTCTCTTCCCCTTGGTTGTTGTAGTCACGGCGCTATCTGGATTGAACCCTCTCAAAAGCTCTTTATTGGTGGTGGAAGTGTTTCACCAGAAAACGGATGGAACACAAAAACTTGTTATTCATATCAAGTTCCTACTCTTGGCTGGACCAATGAAGGAGAACTGAATCGTTATCAATCTTGGATCAACTTTTTCTTGACAAACGATTATCATATCTTTGCTATCGGCAACCAGTATAATGGACGCCTTGAACTCTATACCTGGAATCACGCTCCCTTTATCTCTGAATATACTTATGGAGATGGCAATACTGCTCATCTTTATATTACTGCTAATGATCCTGACGATAATGATGTTTCTGTTAAGCTCTTTTTTATAGAAGATGCTGACACTACTGAAACAGTGTGGAGTGATTATCAGAACTCCGGTTACACGTTTGAATACAGCCATGCATGGAACTCCTCAACTTCCAATCATAATGTAATCTGCTCTATTCGAGATCAATATGAGCCGGAGGGTGTTCATAATTCTATAGCAGACAGTACGCTTGTTCCCAATATATCAGTAGATACACCAGATATTGGCATGTGTGCGATAACGATACATCCCAATCCCATAAGAGAAACAGCAGAGATATCCTTTTATGTAGCGCACTCAGAAAATATACGCATCTCGATATATGACAGTAAGGGAAGATTGAAGGACAATAAATACTTAGAGGGAATTATTCCCGGCAATCATACTCTTGTATTTGAAATGAGTGAATATGCTTCAGGAATATATTTTATAAAACTCTCATCAGCCAATTATTCGGCAATTAAGAAGCTTGTGATCTTAAGATAAACGAGACCTTGCAAATGGTTTCTTTTTAACCTTCGCAATGGTCGAGTGTGATGAATCTCGGCGTATTCGTTGAAGCGTAAATTTACCCTGTCCAACCGTTGCAAAGAACTTTGTCCGTTCGCAAGGTTTCTGAAGCAACGCCTTCGCAACGGGCATAGCCCTTGCGAACGGTTGATAAATAAAAATTCTCCTAATAATTTGACATTGTTTTGATTCCTTTTATATTTTCATTCAAAATTTGTAATGAGTTCAAATATGCAAGATTTAAAGAAAATTTTAGAAGTCGTTGAGATCAAGCCAACCTATGAGCGGTTGAGCATATTGCAGTATTTAGACAAGAACCGCACTCATCCAACTGCTGCAATGATCTTTGAAAAAGTGTTGAAAAAAGTTCCTACTATTTCAAAAACTACTGTCTATAATTCTCTAAAACTCTTTATGGAAAAAGGTATTGTCACCCCACTCTATATAACCGGCTCAGAAGTCAGGTATGACCTGAATACATTGCAGCACCATCATTTCCTCTGCGAACAATGCGGAAAAATTTACGACCTCGCAATCGACTGTCCTTATATGAAAAAGACGAAGATCCAGGGTCACCAGATAAAACAAAAACATGGCTATTTCCGCGGCATTTGCAAAACTTGTTTAGAGAAAAATAGAAACAAGAAATGAACATCCTCCTCGGAGAAATGGCTCCCTATCTTCTCTTTGGCTTTCTGATAGCCGGTGTGCTCAATACAGTCATTCCAAAAAACAAGATATACAAGCACTTTTCAGGAAGATCATTCTGGTCTAATGTAAAAGCCTCCCTTTTCGGAGTTCCGTTACCTCTTTGCTCTTGCGGGGTCATCCCTGTTGCGGCGTATCTGAGAAAAGAGGGGGCTGGAAAAGGTGCCACAATATCCTTTCTCTCATCAACTCCCACAACCGGTGTGGACTCAATTCTGGCAACCTACTCTCTACTTGGTCCTGTGTATGCGGTCATCAGGCCTGTTGCCGCCTTTTTTGCTGGAATTTTTGGGGGTACGATGACAAACATCATTGATAAAACTCGTGATGATGCTACAGCCCTCCAAAATGGATTCTCCTGCAATCTCTGCAGTGAAACCGAACCCCACTCTCATTTTTTTCATGAAAAGGTAAAAGCAGCTCTCCGTTATGGTTTCTTCGATCTCATTGAAGACGTAGCAAAGTGGTTACTGATCGGAATAGTTATTGGCGCTATCATTTCATTTCTTGTGCCGGATAATTTTGTCGTGCGTTATTTTGGAAATCCTCTGTTCGCATATCCGATCATGCTCATCATTTCAATTCCGATGTATGTGTGCGCTACCGGCTCAATACCAATCGCAGCATCACTCATCCTCAAAGGAATGACACCCGGTGCGGGGCTAATCTTTCTTATTGCAGGACCTGCAACAAATGCTGCAACTATTAGTTTTGTGGGTGGAAAACTCGGCAAGAAACCGCTCATCGCATATCTTGTATCTATCATAGTAACAGGACTTCTCTTTGGATTTCTTGTCGATCATATTTGGAACCTCTCGGGCAAGGATATCGGCATCTTTACGGGTGGCATGAAAATGCTTCCTGCCTGGATAAAAACAGGATCAGCAATACTTCTGATCATACTTATCATAAGAGCATTTTTGCTAAAAATTTTCATGAACAAGAAAATAAATATTCAGAACGAGAATATGGAAAACATCTACAAAGTGCCGGACATGAACTGCAAGCACTGCGTCATGTCTATAGAAAATGAAATTAAAAAAGTGAGCGGAGTAAAAAAAATTGACATCTCTCTTGCCGATAAACTGATTAATGTAATTGGTGAATATAATAGAGATGAAGTAATAAACGCTATTAAAGATGCAGGTTATAAAATCGAACAAAAATAATACTAGGAGGAACAACAAATGAAAAAATATCAATGTAGTGTTTGTGGTTATATTTATGATCCCAAAATAGGTGATCCTGATTCCGGCATCGCACCCGGAACATCATTTGAAGATATTCCGGATGACTGGATATGCCCTGTTTGTGGTGTTGACAAAGACATGTTTGTAGAAATTTAGGTGAAGCATGGGATTCCAGAAAATCAAAAATGATGTATTTTATGTAGGTGTCCAGGATTGGGACAGGCGTACTTTTGATGAGCTCATTCCTCTCCCGGACGGCACAAGCTACAATGCTTATGTAATTCGCGGGAATGAAAAAACTGCCCTTATCGATGCTGTCGATCCGCCGAAGATCGAAGAGTTTCTTGCCAACCTGAGAAAACTAGGCATAACTAAACTTGATTATGTGATCTCCAATCATGCAGAGCAGGACCACTCCGGAGGAATTCCCTTCATATTGGAAATGTACCCTGACGCAGTTGTTGTCACGAATACTAAATGTAAAACCTTTCTGCAGGATCTTCTTAATATTCCCGATGATAAATTCCTTGAGATCACGCATGAGAGCACTCTTTCCCTCGGTAATAAAACTTTGAAGTTCCTGCTGGCAGCGTGGGTTCACTGGCCGGAGACAATGTTCACGTATCTTGAAGAAGATAAAATCCTCTTTTCGGGAGACCTTTTCGGTTCTCATATGACGTCCAGCGAATTGTTCGTGCGGGATGAAGCAAAGGTATATTTCGCTGCAAAGCGGTATTTTGCCGAGATAATGATGCCGTTCAGAACAAATATTCGGAAGCATATGAACATGCTGAATAATTATGAGATCGATATGATTGCGCCTACGCATGGACAAGTTTATGACAATCCCGAATTCATCCTCGAGCATTATAATAAATGGATATCAGACACTGTCGAGAACAAGGTGCTCATACCATATATTTCCATGCACGGAAGTGTAGAAAAAATGGTAAACTATCTCACCGAAAAACTCGCTGAACACGAGATCACTGTTATTCCATTTAACATGTCTGTGACAGATATTGGAGAATTCGCAATGGAGCTCGTGGATGCTACAACTGTGGTGATCGGCTCATCAACGGTGCATGTCGGTCCGCATCCCAAAATGATCTATGCAACCTATCTTACGAATATGCTCAGACCCAAAGCAAAGTTCGCCTCGATCATCGGTTCATATGGCTGGGGTTCGAGGATGGTAGATATAATCAAAGAACTTCTCACAAACTTCAAAGGTGAATTACTGGAACCCGTCATAAGTAAAGGTTTTCCAAAAGAAGCTGATTTCAAGGCTCTTGATGAGCTTGCAAATACAATTGCTATGAAGCATAAAAATCTAAAATAATTTCGGAGGAACGAAAATGAATATATTCGATGTGACAGAAATCTATCAATTCGCAGTTCAAATCGAAGAAAATGGCGAAAAATTCTACTGGGCAATGGTAGAAAAATTTGATGATCCAAAAGTGAAGGAACTCTTTGGCTTTCTTGCTGAAGAAGAAGTCCGTCACGAAAAAGTATTTAGAGAGATGCTGGCAAAAATTGAGGGCTACAATCCACAGGAAAGTTATCCCGGCGAGTATTTTGACTATCTGCATGCCTACGCAGATAATCTTGTCTTCACTATTGATAAGATCGACGAAGGTATCGAGAGCGTGAATACTGTCGATGAAGCTTTGCAATTTGCTATTGGGAAAGAACTCGACACGATTCTCTATTATCATGAAATGAGAAATGTGGTTCCGGCACACCAGCAAAAAATGGTTGATGATATCATCGATGAAGAACGCAA
>Ga0207996_1002051_pt1 | contig 12814 bp, 14 predicted proteins | sample AntAceMetag02UKG_FD_184773 | JGI IMG/M metagenome (GOLD analysis project Ga0207996, IMG submission 184773) | Saline lake microbial communities from Ace Lake, Antarctica - Antarctic Ace Lake Metagenome 02UKG (SPAdes) (version 2) | ecosystem: Environmental > Aquatic > Non-marine Saline and... | reverse complement strand
ATCGTCTATTTTACCGGCTGTACAGCCGCCTATTTCCCTGTGGCCCAGAAGATCCCGATAGCCCTGGTGGAGATCCTTGACAGGAGCAAAGTTGATTTCACTCTCTTAGGTGAAGAGGAGTGGTGTTGCGGTTTTCCCATGTTGGGGGCCGGCCTCAAAGATATGTTTGATGCCTTTAAGACGCATAACCTTGAGGCGCTTCGTGAGAAAGGGGCTAAAGAGGTCCTCTTTGCATGCCCTTCCTGTTACCAGATGTGGCGGGAGTATTATCCGGGAGAGTTCAAGATCAGCCATACCACCCAGTTTTTGACGCAATTGATCAGGGAAAACCGTGTGCCCCTGCAGAAACTGGATCTGACAGTGACCTATCACGACCCCTGTGATCTCGGCCGTGGGGCCAGGGAGTTTGAAGCACCGAGGGAGGTCATCCGCTCCATCCCGGGCCTCCGCTTTGTGGAACTCCCCAAAAATCGGGAAAATTGTCAATGCTGCGGGGGCGGCGGGAATTTAGAGATGGTTGATGCAAAGCTTTCCGCTCAAATTGCAGAGCGAAAGATCGAAGAGATCCTGAGTACCGGCGCTGATGCAGTTGTCACCTCATGCCAGCAATGTGTCAGGACCATGATGACCTATGTGAGGAGGAATAAGATTTCCCTTGAGGTCCTGGATATCACCCAGCTTGTCAGGCGGGCTCTCAGGGAATAAGGGAATCGGAGCCCTGATGCTCCGCGGTGGTGGTTGATGAGGATCTATGAGGCCGTAAATCTGACCGGAGAGATGACTTGTGCATCGATGAGTTTGGTGCGACCATCCAATATCAAATCAGACGCGATCTGCCCGACGGCCGAGCTGGTCTCTATGCCTGCGCCCCCCTGGCCTGAAAGCCAGAAAAATCCCTTCACGACCGGATCTTCTCCCACCACCATGACCTGGTCCGGGGCAAATGTCCTGAATCCGGCCCACTTGTGGGTAATGGACTTGGGCACCAATCGCGGCGTAAACTGCTTTAAACGCTCGATGGTCTTTGCGACCACCAACTCATCAGGACGGACATCACAGGGTTCCATTGGGTCTTCATCCATCGGGCTGGCCATGAGACCTGCTGATTCAGGTGAAAAGTAAAGTTCATTACTTAAGTCGCCTACGTGGGGCCATTTCTTGACAGACAGTCCGTGAGGGGCCGCAAATGTAATAATGGTGCGACGGTAGGGTGTAAGTTTAACCGGGGAAGGGCCCACAAGCCTCCTGATCCCTCCTCCCCATGCCCCAGCCGCATTTATCACCCAGCGAGAACTGTACTCTCCTCTGCTGCTCACAACACCCCTGCATTGGCCCTGACCGATCTTTATGTTGCGGACCTCTTCTTTGCATCGAAGTTCTGCCCCCCGGCGCTTAGCATGTCTGAGATAGCTCCATAGCAGTTCGTTCACATCTATATGGCCATCTTGAGGGAGGAGCAGAGCCCCGTCAAAATTCTCAGGCAATAGGACCGGAATTATTGACAAGGTCTCCTCCTGAGACAGCAGGTTCACAACTACGCCCGACTGCCCCAGGCCGGGGGCCATCTTACGGACCTGTTCCCACAGATCCCCCTGAAATGTTATGAGTATGCCTGATTCCTCAAGCAGTGGGTTCTCAGAGAAACCGGTAGGTGGATTTCGTAGAAATCGTCCACCCAATAGTTTCAAGTGCAGGATCGACGGAACAAGGTCCAGCTCCACTAATGCTGCTGCAGATCGTCCGGTCGCATGATAGCCTGGCTGGTCTTCCCTTTCAAGAATCAGAATATCCGTCATCCCTCTTTCAGTAAGGAAGTAGGCAAGTGACGCTCCAGCGATACCACAACCGATAATTATCAATTCAAAATTGGATTTGGTATCCATTTCCTAATCAATCTCATTTTAAAGGCACATACGGCAGCCCTACGCTCTCGGCCACCGCCTTATGCACCACATCTCCCTTTATAACATTCATGCCCCTGGCGATCGCTGGATTTTCTTTCATGGCCTTTTGATAGCCGAGGTTTGCGATTTCAAGGGCATAGGGAAGCGTAGCATTGGTCAGGGCCATGGTGGATGTTCTGGGAACGGCACCGGGCATGTTGTTCACGCAGTAGTGTACGATTCCCTCCTCCACATAGGTAGGGTCCTCATGGGTTGTGGGGCGGCTGGTCTCGCAGGAGCCCCCCTGATCGATGGCAATATCGACAATGACCGCCCCCGGCTTCATCTTCTTGAGCAGTTTCCTGGAGATCAATTTTGGCGCAGTGGCGCCGGGGATAAGAACGGAAGAGATCACAAGATCCGCCTTTATTATCTCCTCTTCCAGGGTGCCTTCGTTGGACATGAGGGTGGTAACGCTACCCCGCATCACATCGTTGATGTAGTCCAGTCGCTCCTGGTTAATGTCCAGGATCGTCACCTTGGCGCCATTGCCAACGGCGCTGAAACAGGCGTGCAGACCTGAGACACCGGCCCCGATGATGACCACGTTAGCAGGTCTTACTCCCGGGACGCCACTCAGCAAAACCCCCATCCCGCCCGTCTTGGCCTCAAGGCAATAGGCCCCTGCCTGAACAGAAAGTCGCCCTGCCACGGCACTCATGGGGGCCAGAAGGGGCAAGGACCCTTTATCGGTCTGGATGGTCTCGTAAGCTATTCCAATCACCTTTTTGTTGACAAGGGTTTCAGCAAGTTTCCGATCGGCAGCCAGATGCAGATAGGTGAATATGATCTGATCTTCTTTCATCAGATTGTATTCCTGCGGCAAGGGCTCTTTCACTTTGAGGATCATTTCCGAACCGGCCCATACTGTCTTTGGATCCGGTTTCGTTCCAGCACCGGCCTGGATATAGCTCTCATTGGAAAAACCGCTTCCCAGGCCGGCTCCCGATTGGATCAGGACTTTGTGACCGCCCTGTACGAGGGTCCTGACACCTGAGGGAGTAACGGCCACTCTTTTTTCCGCCACCTTTACTTCTGTGGGAACACCAATAATCACTGTGTCCACCTCCTTTATGATTTAGATATAAGATTTAGCTCACCCGTTTTAAATCTCAAACTCAGCACCATATAAGGCGCTTCCCATTAATACGCGGATGGAAGAGCCAGTTCGTCTCAGCGTGGAAAGACAATCGTTGTGTCGTTGGCCACACGCCAGGAGACCACACCGATCACCTGGGCTACAGCCTTGACGCCGTTCCAGTCGATATTGTCCACATGCTCGTTGTCACTGTGGTAGTTGGGGTCATCGGCCTTCCAGAGGCACATAGCCGGTACCCCGTGTTCGTTGAGATGACCTTCCTCCGGGGTCCCCCAACCGCCCCACAGGTGCCCGAGATGAACACCTATTTCCTTTCCTACCTGCTCCACAAATTCGTTCAATTCCTTGTTGTGTTTTACCTCATGATCCGGCTGATCCCGGTAAGTGCCCCCGTCCACAATACGTGGGGGTCCGCCCACTCCCACCATATCAATGTTGAAACCTGCCACTGCCTCAAGGAGCATTCCTTCCTTTTCACGGTTGGCGATGTACTGGACCATGCCGTCCGAGATCCCCTCCTCAGACCCGGTGGAGATAAACTCGATGGTTCGCGCCGGCTGTGGGAGCTTTGACATGATTTCCGCAAGCATCATGATACACACCGTGCCTGTACCGTTATCATTGGCGCCGCTGCAGGCACCATCGTCACGGTGGGCGTGAATAAGCACCCTTTCATTCGGTTTTTCGGTGCCGGGTATGAAGGCCCTGATGTTGAATCCGTCCCTGGGTTCGGTCACGCAATCCACAATGATTTGTGCCCTCTGACCCCCTTGTCCAACAGCATGGAGTAATGCCATGGCGTCAGTGCTACCGATGGTGACGCAGGGTACGCTTTCATGGTGAATTCACCCTTGCAATGCATCATCCCACATCTTTTTCAAGTGTTCATGCCTGTTACAAAATCATCTGGTCTTTCCGATAAGTTCATTGACCACCTCCCGAACATAGTCTTGTGTTGATTTTGTATCCGCTGCCAGAAATTCCAAATCATTCTCCGTCGCTTTCTCTCCTTCAGCAAGAGAATTGAGGGCATTTCGCAGGTAGGACCGCCTGATTCGGTCCAGATCCACATCCACTGCCTCGATTTGGGAAGGATGCTGGGGTATGACAATGGTCTTTCCTGGTTTGTTATCCTTTGGATCGCCGCGCACAACTTCAATTCCTATCTGTTTTGCCAGATTGAGCTGGCTTAAGGGGTGCTTGCCAGCGCCTGTGTATTCGGTTTCCTGCACAACGATGATTTTGTCCCCATCCATTTCTCGCGATAAGGCAAAGGCCGCAGCCAGTGAGGTATTTCCTGCAGGCCCCCTTTCCATGCCCTCGATCTCTGCAAGGACCTGGGTCATGTAAAAGACCTCCCCTTGGGTTACCGTCACAAAACGGTCCATATAGCGGAGCGGCCGCGCCGCATTTCTGGGTACGTCAGTCCTGTCCGGCCACGTAGAAAAGGGAATGGAGAAACCGGTATGCCCAGTGGTAAAGGACTTCCGATTAAAATCGTGATCAGAAGCCATGTGCAGACCGGAAAGATCCACACTGGCGGCGACCGTCAAGGTATCCTTAGCGCTTGCCTTTATGAGCCCCCTGGCAGTACCGGTTACATTCCCGCCCCCTGCATGGGTGGCAATCACCAAATCTGGAAACCTGCCCTCTTGTTCTTTGACTTGCATGGCCACTTCATAACCAAGTGTTTCGATGCCGAGGATTGAGTAGGGTGTATATAATGAAGCATTGAAGAACCCGGTCTCTTTGAGGACAATGAGAAACTGGTAGAAGAGTTCTGGTCCTACCGAAAGACGTATAACTTCTGCTCCGTATGCTTCGCAGGCTCGAGTTTTTTCGGCGATTTCCGGCTGAGCAATGCCTTTGCTGTCAAAGGCTTCCTGCACAATGATACACTGAAGGCCTGCCTTTGCCGCATGGGATGCCACAGCAGTGCCGTAGTTGCCGCTCGTTGCTGCGGCAATCCCTTTGTAGCCTTTCTCTCCCGCTTCGTGAGCCGAAAGAGATGCTCTGCGGTCCTTAAACGATCCCGAGGGGTTTGCCGCTTCATCTTTTACGAAAATTCGTGCGCCCTTGCCCGGATCGGAGATGGAACGGGCAAGTTCAGTCAGATTTCTAAGTTCAACAAGCGGTGTGTTGCCCACGGCTGTCCGGCTCTGGATGTCACAGATAGTTTCCAGGTCATATCCGGTGTCGGAGAGCATTCCTTCATAATCAAAGGAGAGGAGACCGATTGTATATTTTCCGTAATCAATACCTAATGAGGAGCGCATGATGTCGGCTTTCTGTGCCATGACTGCCTTGTAGGAATAATCTGTGCTCATTGCGCCTTCCCCCTTTCTCTCAAGATTGCCCGAACCTCAGCCCCAATGGGAGAGAGTTCCGGTATTGGACGGCCATACATATGGGTGTATGCCGGATTGATTTCAATGAGCCTCCCCTTGATCCTTCTACCGGCAGGGGTTATGATCTCCGCTTCTTCACCAATTACTGCATCGTGGACGAGAAAACCCTTAACCTTCATCTCCAGGGGAACCTGTTGTGTGTCATTGGGTACCTGTGGTGCTCTCTCTCCCTTTTCAAGCAAGATCTTGTAGATTTCAACCCATGTATCCTTTTTTGCTCGCTCGGCCATTGTCCACTCCTTACGCTATTTCTTTGATGAACATGCAAATATCCGCCATGATGGAGGCGTGAACCGCAAGCTCCGCTATGGATTTCAGGTCCGGGCTGCTGTTCATCACCTGCGGGATCATGTTCACATCTAAGGCAATCGTTCTGATATCAGCTGGAATTTCATGACTACCGGAAATGCTTGCATTGAGCTCGCATTTGATTTCAATGTAATCGCTGGCTTTCTCATGCTCTAGATAGGGGTAGATTCACTGAAGATAGATGAGATAGATTACCGGTTTGCTATTAATATGCCGCGGCTGTACAGGTGCATCTTGAGGTCAGGTTGGGCTCAATTTGTACGAGGGATTTCCAGTTTGATATTGAAAATAATAGGCCCCTGGGTTTACTCGATTCTGTCGATTTTCCAGTCCATGGCATTTGCGATCATGTTGATCGATTCAGAAAAACCGTAGTGTCGCACGACGATTCCCTCTTCCGCACTCTTTTTAAAGGCCTCCTTTACTCCAGATATCATAGTAACGTCTCCCGAGGAAAAAGAGTAAAGAACACCGCGTTTCAACGCGGGCTTCTTTACTATATTGTATCTTCATTGCTTTCAGTTGGATTTGCTAACCCCATCTACTAAGTTATTCGTCTATCCATTCAGTGTAAACCTTAAAGTGAACCTTACCCGTACCCCCAAACTCCAGTCCCTGATCCGCGCAATCCACAGTTTTAATAAAAAGCCCATTAGGATCAAGCCCTTCAGCTATCCTATCGTAAATCATAAACATATAGATCTGGAAACGATCAAGAGCATTAATGCAAAGTGGAAAGGTGGATTCCTCTGCATTTATAACATTTCGATCAACCACTAGCTTATCTCCCATTTTAACTGGAAGAGAGCAATGGCTCACATCAATAACCTCAAAAATTGTTCTTAGCCTTGCCAAATCGTCACGGTGTGAAATTAGCTTAAGCCATCCTGGTGCGAGTTTTTTTATATCTTCGCCTTTTATGTCATAGCTCTTTTCTATATATTGTCGGGTTTCTTCATCAATCTCATCCATTGCCTTGCCTCCTTCTATAATAAAAAGTTGCTAGCCTTTATCACAAATCTGGCGCTCAATTCTATTGTTAAATAGCTCATATTTATTTCCCCATTCCGCCTCACCTCTAAGCCAAAGCAGCAACAAAGTCAGTAGATTTAGAAATAGTGGCCAATTTGGGAAGTATTTGAGTCATAGCCATATCATGCATCTCGTCAGTATAGTCTGCACAGCAATCCTCCAAAATTGTAATCTTATAGCCCAGCTCGACTCCATACCTAGTAGTACTGTCAACGATATAATTAGTAGTTTGCCCTGCTAAAAACAGTTGCTTTATTCCTCCGGCACGAAGAATGATGTCTAACTCAGTATGTGAAAAAGCACTCGTATCATAATTGAAAATAATTATCTCACTTGACTGCGGCTTTAACTCATCAATGACCTCGGCATCCCATGTCCCCCTAATAAAGGCTCCGCTCTCCTTGCACGAGTCCAGCAGAGGGCAAGCTCCCTCTACTATCTCCGGGAATCCTGGCCTAAAACCAACATTAACGTAAATTACAGTCATACCTGCATCCCTGCTTGTCTTAAGCGCCGCTGACGTGTGCTCTATACACTTATGCTTTTGCATTTGGGCAGGCATACCAGCAGCTGCAAGCTTACCCTTAGGATTTAAAAGGCAATTCTCGTAATGCAATATCAATAATGCCGATTCATGGATGTTAATTTGAAGATTAGTTTCCATTGATTGTCCCTCCTTCGCTTTAAGATTTATACATAAACTTGACGTTTATTCCAATTTTATCCCTCTTTTCTCATTAACTCTGCTTGAGCATTCCAGCACCTAATGGCAACTAAAGCTTTTCTGTTATCTTAGCATCTTTTTATTCGGATGCTGAGACTGCCGAAAAAGTCCAATTTTTGCTTTCTATCGAAATTCATGTGAACTAAAGTTAACTACTATCAAGTCTAAAAAATTACGCTTTTAGGGTTTTTCGACAGTCTCTATGGAAAATAAGGAGAAATTAAGGATTATACGAGTTTCGATTTCTAATTTTAAATCATAGTATCCAATTTGATTTTCCCCTCAGTTAGCCTCTAATTACCTTTTTAATTTGTTTATCAAATTAACCATTTCTTGAGCACATTCTCTCGCCTGGGCCCAGGGGTCGTTATGGGGTGTCTTACCATCAGCTTCTAACCCAGTCGTTATTAACGTGCCTGGAGCTACCGTTTCACAATACCCAGAGACCGTAACATCAAAACCTCCCCCTGTATACATTCCCTGTATTGAAAAGAAGGTATTTATTGCCTGTAAGGCAGGGGTTGTTCCTCTTGTCCAGGTGCAAGCAATAGCTCCCCCCACTTTTCCTTTTAAAGATTTAGTTATCCATAAGTTAAATGTTCGATCTATAATCGCCTTTGCTTGAGAGGTTACGTTCCAGAAATAAACCGGGCTACCGAAAATTATTCCATCCGCTTGCTGAAGAAGAGGATAAAGCTCATTCATATCATCGTCTATGACGCAATCTCCGCTTGGGATGCAGGCAAAACATGACGTGCATCCTTCGATATTTTTGTCTGCAACTGTCCATAATCGTGTTTCAGCTCCCAAATTAGCCGCTTCTTTTAATGCCTCATTTACAAGCACCTCAGTATTGCCGTTTTTACGCGGACTCGCAACAATTCCCAAAATATCCATCGCATGTACCTCCTTTCAAAGTTGAAGTTTTGGCATTCCTTACCCTATTTCTTGAAACTCTATCTTTTTCCAACAATATCCATCGCATTCACCTCCTTTCAAAGTTGAAGTTTTGGCATTCCTTACCCTATTTCTTGAAACTCTATCTTTTTCCAACAATATCCATCGCATTCACCTCCTTTCAAAGTTGAAGTTTTGGTATTCCTTACCCTATTTCTTGAAACTCTACTCCGGTTTAAGAAATGCCGACAGGAAAATTTCTGGAGTTATCGGCTTAAGCCCGTTACCAGTTGGCGGTACATAACAGCTTGGTTAGCGCAACAAGCTGTAACCAAGTCTAGCTTTTTTGAATTAGCCACAAGTGTTTGCTCTTTTCCTTTAGAAACCAGGTGGGGATATCGCCGAGACTATGATTAAAGGTACATTACCTGTGTTAGTGAGCTTATGTGGTGTATTTTCAAGTATATATATGGAGTCTCCTTCTTTCAGGTCATATTTATCGTCCCCAAGTTCAATCCGGCATTCTCCCTGAAGGGCGAGGGCTGCTTCATCTCCCTTGTGGGCCATAGGGGATTCGGAGCTTGCGGCGCCTACCTCCAGTCTGGTGAGCAGCAATTCAATTCGATGGTCAACATGTGAAGAGAGTAACTGGTAGGTGAGTCGAGAGTCAGTATTAATCAAGATCCTGCGTTGGTTTTTTCTCATTACCGGCCCCTCAGTTGACAATCCATCTTCAAAGAAGGAGCTTAGAGGAATGCAGAGTGCGAGTGCAATTTTGCGAAGAGAATTAATGGACGGATTGGTTAGCCCCCTTTCTACCTGGCTAATAAAGCTCAAGCTCAAGCCGGTCTTCTCGGCCAGATTGACAAGATTCATTCTCTGGGCCTTCCTCACCCTCCGAATTATTGCTCCTCTCAATGTGGCATCTGGATCGTTCATGATTTATTTTTAAATGCTACTGTAAAATATGTCAAGACTTTTATCATACTAAAATTATTTTTTTTTGAAAACTCCCATTTGAGTGACCGAAAGAAATGAGCATATATAAATACAAGAATGCTATAACAAAAAACAGTGCTATAATAACATATTGAATATATAATAGATATTATGCGGATGCCCCTTTATTCCTCCTTTCATAGACGCGCAGGGATAGTTGTTTTTATGCCGTGCCTATTAAATAATTCGGGCAATAATTTATTTTACACATAGTGAAATACACTCCTCGCTTGACAGACGCTGTCTATTTCGGTTTAGTGTAGTTGCGTCTGAACAGGCTTCTTTTCCAGGCAGTACTCATTACCCCTAAACGATTCATTGCCACCGGCTTAGGCCTATTATGATTACGGAAAAAAAAAGAATTTTGAAGCCTCATCCATTTCAGAGATGGTATGTGCTCGCAGCTTCATTTATTATCCTGTTTTTCAACGCAGGGGCCCGGTTTTCGATTGGGGTAATGTTCAAACCTCTGATTTCGGAATTTGGCTGGAGCCGCAGTTCTATCTCCTTCGCATTCTCACTCAACATGGCGATGTTTGCGCGCGCTCTTTTGATTGTGGGCAGATTTTATGATCGCTATGGTCCGAAATGGATCATTATCATATCGACCGTCCTTCTCTCAGACGGCTATATGAGTGTCTCTTCCATCGATTCATTATGGCAGTTCTATATTTTTTATGGGATCCTGTCCGGCATTGGTCTGGGAGGAACATCGGTTCCCCTAATAGCGGCCCTCACGAGTAAGTGGTTTGACAGAGGCCGTGGCCTGGCCATAAGTCTTGCCCTTTCCGGCAGTTGCGTGGGACACTTCGTCCTAATCCCGGTTTTTACGACATTTGTAGGAAACTATGGCTGGAGGGCATCCTATTTCTTCATAGGATTAATCATGTTGGCCGTCAACACTACCCTTGCTCTTCCTGGTAATTAGAGGAGACCCGCAGGAGCTTGGGCACACCTCTCTTAACCGAGAAGAGGTAAACAACGCAGAGGCGCAGGAAAGGGGGCCAACAGATTCAGGTCTTCGGGATCTGGGTTTACGTGAAGCCATGAGAACCTACTCCTTCTGGCTTTTTGTCTTTGTCATGTTCGTTTGTGGTAGCGGTGATTTCCTTGTCTCAACCCACCTCATTCCTTTCCTTACAGATCATGATATTTCCCCTGTAACGGCAGGGAATATGTTGGCCTGGTACGGATTGGTGAGCCTGGCAGGACTTCTTATTGCCGGACCGGCCACGGACCTGATAGGAAACAAGATCCCGGTGACCCTGACATTCACACTTCGATTTCTGTTGTTTCTGCTGATCCTGAGATATCAGAACCTGATCACCTCCTATATCTTCTCTCTGTCTTTCGGCTTCACCTTCCTTATTACCGCTCCCATCGCTACCACACTGACGGCGAGGCTTTACGGCCTTACCCATGTGGGCATCCTTACGGGCTTCATTTCAACCATTCACCATCTCGGAGGAGCCATCTGGGCATATGTGGGAGGATTAATCTTTGACAAAACAGGAAGTTATCGGTTAGTTTTCATTCTATCGGCAATCATGGCTTTAATGGCGGTTTTTTGCAGTATTATGATAAAGGAAAAAAGGCATAAACCGGACGTCGGCATCCGATAGCGGGCCTTGGCCTATTATGCAGCTCGCAAATCGTGACATTTTGAACATAATCAAGCCAGGCTTGGGCATCCTTCATTTATCGCTTTACACTTTCTCAAAATGACATATGAATTCCAAATGACCGCAAAAAGGCGCAAAAGTCTCAAAAATATGAATTTATCATCTTTAAGATACTATTGCCTTATTGTTGACAGTGTGCACCTACGACAAAAGTATCTTTAATATACTGACATTTATATCCAAAACGTTTTATCAAACGTTCTTAATCTATCATGAAAATAAACATGCTCGACTATTAAGTCTCCAACCCTTTTGCGCTTTTTGTGCCTTTTTGCGGCTATTTTTTCTTAAGAGTGTAAAGTACCTTTGGGCCCCTATGGAGGATGTCCTTAAATGATTATCATCATAGCCACAACCGGAATAATATTAGCGAGCATCATCTATCTGCTCTGCGTTCCTGTTTATTTCGAAATTGGATATAATATTGAGCAGAGAGAGCTTGAGAGATGTTCCTTTAGGCTTTATCCTTTCAGCTATCGGATTAAGCCCAAAATTGGACCAGATAAGAAATCAGCCAGGCAAAGTGATCAAGAGGAACAAAAGACGAAAAAAAAGAAGAGATTTCGTATAAGTTATGTTCAATTGATAAGAGATGAATTGGGGACGCTCAGGCAGGTAGCCTCCAACTCTGTTAAATTTATCCAAAGAATCGTCATTTCTCCCGATTACTATCTGAATGTCAGCCTAACCGGCGGCTTCACCGAACCCCATATAACGGGGTGGTTTTATGGTGGTGTATGCGGCATCCAGCCGATGTTAGGCAAATCCATAAGGCTTTTCTATGAACCTGACTTTACCAAGGAATCTTTAAACGGCAAGCTAAGAGGACGTCTAACCGTTCGTCTATATAGCATTATGAGAGAAGTGTTGATTTTTCTCTGGAGATTGCCGAAGTTGAGATTATTGAGAATATATTTAAAGTCAAGAAAAGGAGGTAAGTGTGGAGAATCAACTGACTGAACTGATAGGCACAATAATGGGTGAACTTAAAGAGATTTCCAAGACCGAGTCCATAGTCGGGGAACCGGTAAGCTTAGGCGAAAAGATGGTCGTGCCGGTAACCAAGCTGTCCTTAGGGTTTGCGGTCGGCGGTGGTGAGGGAAAGGCTCCGGAGAAAGGTAGTAGTTTCGGTGGGGCCGGTGGTGGCAGCGCCAAGGTTGAACCGGTGGGATTTATCGTTATTCAAGAGGATAATGTATCGTTCCTGCCCACCAAACCGGGTAAGTTTGAAGGTTTGATTGATGCCATCCCCGGTGTCATCAATAAAGTAAAGGATATTATCCCTGACAAAAACAAGGCAAAAGTCAAAAGCGAAGAGAAAAATGGAGCGAAGTAAATTTATTTTTTTCAATCAACAATCACAAATTCTATATGTCTTATCCACGCAAGAGAATTATCGTCCAAAAACCTGGGGGCTATGACCTGATCCTTGACGCAAACGGGGCCTCAACACTCAGACGTTCCTATCACCATCTGAAACCGGGTGGGCGGCTGTTAATCTACGGATTCGCCTCCATGTTCTCCTATTCGGGCAGGAAAAACCTTCCCAAATTGATCTGGTACTATCTTCGAACACCCCGCTTTAACCCCTTTGACCTGATCTATCTCTTTGAGAGGATTGAACTCTTTCATCAAATAATGGCCGATCTCCTCAAATGTGATTCAGAGGGGCTCATCCCCCCTATGCCGGTAACGACCTTTCTCTTTGAAGACGTGGTCAG
>Ga0207996_1002048_pt1 | contig 12820 bp, 6 predicted proteins | sample AntAceMetag02UKG_FD_184773 | JGI IMG/M metagenome (GOLD analysis project Ga0207996, IMG submission 184773) | Saline lake microbial communities from Ace Lake, Antarctica - Antarctic Ace Lake Metagenome 02UKG (SPAdes) (version 2) | ecosystem: Environmental > Aquatic > Non-marine Saline and Alkaline... | reverse complement strand
CGATTTCAATATCAGGAGAGATCAACACCACCACAGCACCTGGAATCGTGTTGTTGGTATCAGCATCCCTGATGACACCCGCATAGGTACCGAGGGGGATCACCCGGTAAATGCCGGACTCTATCAAGTCCAGATCCAGGTCAATAAGATCGGAATCATCAGCAATAATCTCCAGGGTAAAAGCAATCTCGTCTCCGACCTCTATATCATCGGCAAGATAGGTTAAAACATTCCCGTCAAGGGTCATCTGCCCCCAGCCGGTCACCTCGAAATCGACTTCGGTACTTTCCAGATCATACGCGATAAAAGTAAAGAGAGTTCCTTCGGGCGCCCCTGAAATTTCAATTTCAATCTGGGCTCCTTCAACCAGGTTATAGTGATTCGGATCCAGCATCAGCGGTACCAGGACCGTAAAGCTGTCTGTAAACCCCTGGCCATCCGTCACCGTAATAGTGTACTCACCGGCAAAAGCGCTTTCATCGGACGGTGCCGTAAAAGTATAACCGGTGCCTTCTTCTTCGTCGCTATACCCGTCCGGCCCGACAACACTCCAGATATACTCGGCATCGTCTCCGCCGGCCACGGTAAATTCTTCACTGTCCTCACCGGGTGGAATCACCGGCGATTCTTCGGGTTTGTTTGTAATCGTTACTTTCGAATAAACCGCAATCTCGGCGGTTCCCGTCAGATTGGTATAGGTTGCGTCGGTAGCCATGATAATGACGCCCGTCATATTTTCCGTTATTTCTGCAGCCGTGAAAAGACCTGCTGCATCAATGGAACCGGCCGTTGTAGGTTCAACACTCCAAGTGTAGTCTCCCGTTCCGCCGGATGCCGTGAACTGCTGCGTACCGGCCGCCTGAACATTCTCTGTTTCCGGGTCCACAGCGATTGCATCCACAACCTCAATATCGGCAGTTACATCCCTGAAGCTGTTGTCTGTTCCAAGTAGCCCAAGCTCGGAATCCCACACATAGACCGTGCGGGTTCCTGTGTAATGGCCGGTCACAAGACCGTTCTCATCTACTGCAATCGGATCATCTGATTGGGTCGGGACAGTACCATCAGGAGCGCTGACATGGTATCCGTATTGCCCGCTGCCGCCGCTCACCGTGATCTGGTATGTGCTGATATCACCATCCCAGGTAATGCCCACAGCCTGGGTCGGAGCGGTAACCTGCAGCGGTGCATAGGTTTTAATGGCGAACTGATAGGAGACATCAGCATCACCTGCATCAACAACCTTGATGACCGTGTCATCGCCGGCCGTACCGTTGGTGACGGTACCGGCAGCCGTAAAGGTAATGGTTTCGCCACTGGTGGCGGACAATATACCCGGTCCGCTTACAATACTCCAGGTATAATTGACTGCACCCACAGCGGTGATGGTGGTCGCATGCGGCGTGCCGCTGGTCACCAGATTTAAAAATTCGGGCGTTGCTGAAAAATTGACGATATCAAGGAAAACAGCAGTGGAGGTAAACCCGCCACCTGTGGCTTGAATACTGACGGTTACGGTTCCAGGATCTGCAACGACCCCTTGAGTTGTAAAAATCTTTTCTGCGACACCATTATCCGTGTCATCCGTCTCACTTGTCCATCCCGCGTTTGTGACATCACTACCGGTTACGGTAAAGGTAATTTCCGTTGAAGGATAGTCAGCCTTGGTATTGCCATCCGCATCCCGAACCGTTGCCGTCAACAGAGCGGTACCTTTACCACCGCTGGGCACTTTGTCTCGGGAACTGGTCAATACAATTTCGGTTGCGGCACCGGGCGTAACGATGACAGCTCCTGTAGAATCAGATATGCTGCCGATGTTACTTGCGGCGGTAACCGATCCGGTGCCAACGGTAGCGGCATTAAAAAGCCCTGCCGAACTGATGGTACCGATACCACTGTTAACACTCCAGGTAATTGTCCCTGAATCGGCAGTATTCCCATCGGCATCGACACCTGCGGCCGCAAACTGCTGGGTCTCGTCCGCTGTAAGGGTAGCCGTATCCGGGGTCACCGTAAGAGTTGCCAAGACTCCGGCACTGACAGTAATCGTTCCGGAATCATCTGATACGCCGCCTATAGTGCTTGTGGCTGTCACGGTTCCCGTGCCCACCGTTGTGGCTTCAAACAGCCCAACAGAATCAATGGTTCCAACTCCGGCACCCCCGCTCCAGGAAATAGTGCCGACATTCGCTGCATTCCCATCGGCATCGACACCTGTAGCCATAAACTGCTGAGTCTCATCCGCTGTAAGGGCAGCCGTATTCGGACTCACTGTAAGGGTTGCCAATACTCCGGCACTGACAGTAATCGTTCCGGAATCATCTGTTACACCGCCTATATTGCTTGTGGCGGTCACGGTTCCCGTGCCGATCGTTGTGGCTTCAAAGAAACCGGTTCCAGGATCAATAGTTCCGATACCGCCACCCCCGCTCCAGGTGATAGTACCGGCATCCGTCGTATTTCCATCGGCATCTGCACCTGCCACAGCGAACTGCTGGGTATCATCTGCGGTAAGGGTAAGCGCATCCGGGCTGACGGTAAGTGTCGCCAGGACTCCGGCGGTAACCGTGATCGTACCGGAGGTATCAGATACAGATCCGATACTGCTTGTAGCGGTTACGCTTCCCGTTCCAACGGTAGTGGCAGTAAACAGTCCTGATGAGCTAATGGTGCCGATTCCGGTACCGCCGCTCCAGGTGATTGTGCCGATATCCGCTGCATTACCATCAGCATCGACACCGGTCACAGTGAACTGCTGTGTATCATCTGCGGTAAGGGTAGGCGCATCCGGGCTGACTGTAAGCGTCGCCAGGGCTCCGGCGGTAACCGTGATCGTACCGGAGGTATCAGATACAGATCCTATACTGCTTGTTGCTGTGACAGTACCCGTCCCAACGATAGTGGCAGTAAAAAGCCCTGATGAGCTAATGGTGCCGATCCCGGCACCGCCGCTCCAGGTGATTGTACCGACTGAAACTGAATTACCATCCGCATCGACACCTGTTGCTGTAAATTGCTGTGTATCATCTGCGGTAAGGGTATCCGTATCCGGGCTGACTGTAAGTGTCGCCAGGGTTCCGGCGGTAGCCGTGATCGTACCGGAGGTATCTGTTATGCTCCCGATACTACTTGTAGCGGTTACGCTTCCCGTCCCAACGGTAGTGGCAGTAAAAAGTCCTGATGAGCTAATGGTGCCGATTCCGGTACCGCCGCTCCAGGTGATTGTGCCGATATCCGCTGCATTACCATCCGCATCGACACCGGTCACAGTGAACTGCTGTGTTTCATCTGCGGTAAGGGTATCCGTGTCCGGGCTGATTGTAAGTGCCGCCAGGACTCCGGCGGTAACCGTGATCGTACCGGAGGTATCTGTTATGCTCCCGATACTGCTGGTAGCGGTTACGCTTCCCGTCCCAACGGTAGTGGCAGTAAAAAATCCTGATGAGCTAATGGTGCCGATTCCGGTACCGCCGCTCCAGGTGATTGTGCCGACATCCGCTGCATTACCATTTACATCAACACCGGTCACAGTGAACTGCTGTGTATCATCCGCGGTAAGGGTATCCGTATCCGGGCTGACTGTAAGGGCCACCAGCGGGCCGCCCGTTACTGTTGCCGTGCTTGTGTTGCTTGTCACGCTGGATAACGAAGCTGTAATGTCGGTGTCGCCAACATGAACAGGGGTAAAAAGACCAGTTGCATTAATGGTCCCTTTATCCGTATCGGATGAATCCCAAGTGACGCTGTTGGTGATGTCTACAGGGGTACCCACACCATCAAAAGTTCCCATGGCCGTGAACTGCTGAGTATTTGGTACTGTAACATCTGGATCAACAGGTGTAATTGCAATGGATAAAAGCGTAGGCATTTCAAGAATTATAGTCCCCAAATCTATTGCACCAATATCAGTTGAAATAACCTGCGTGAATTTTTTCAATTCGTTATTAGCCGAGTTTAAAATTTCAACAACCATTGTATCTGTTCCCGGCCAATATGGATTTTGAAAATTACCCAGATTGAACAAAATGTATCCATTCAAATAGCCACTATTTGGAGGGCCTGGATAAGACTCTGTCTGGATATCAGTCTCACGACCTTCTATGTAAGCAATAAAAGTGATATCGCTATTAGCAGGTGTAGTTCCGTTGGAATTTTGAATCTGAGCAGATACAGTTTTAGACGCAGTATCAGCAAATGCATTGCTCACGATAAAACTTGTCAACATTAACACCAATAGCGCCAATGATAGTGCACCATAACGCGTTTGTCTTACCGTAATGTCATTTCTTATCTTTTTCATCAATTCACCTCATTAATAATATTTGACCATTAAATAATACCATAACATATCTTAGGGCCATATTGTTGGCGTAGATACGGTTACAAAATAAGCTTCATCTGGAGATACATCATAAGGATTAAAAACGGAATGCCACGATTCATAACCTTGAAGTGTTGCATTCCATCTAGCCAAATCGACACAATTTGAGATTGCAGAAATAAGTTGACTTCCCGTAGTGATATCTAATCTCTCGTGGGGTATAGAGATTGCATTCACATTTGTTAACATTGAATACGACAACGTAGGCGTTTTCCCAGAAATAGTGAAATCTGTTGGTGAAGAAACCGTTACAAAATAAGGTTCACCTATAACCAAATTAAATGGATTAAAAACAGCATGCCAGGATTCATAACCTTGAAGTGTTGCATTCCATCTAGCAAGGTCAACACAATTTGGAATTGCCGACATAAGTTCAGCTCCTGTGGTATATCCAGAGTCAGTGCGACACAAAACTATCGCGTTGACATTAGTTATGAGAGAATAAGTTTTTGGAACAGATAACTCCACCACCGTAATCGTCCCGCTATCATACACGGCATTGTCATCATCGGAAGTGGCCCGAACACTAAAGGAGCCTTCGACATCACAAACAATCGTAACGCTGTCAACATTCTCAAAATCACCGGAAAACGAAGCTACATCCGTCGGATCAGGATCAATAATTTCCCAGTCAAACGTCTCGGCTGCACCCTTTCCAAGAATCGAAAACGTCTGGCTTTCGCCTGTATCCATATCAAAATCACCGGCAGGTTCCATGGATTTACCGGCAATGAGTTCAAATGACAGGGTTACCATCCCACTGATATTTCCAACCTGGTCTTCAAACCAGGCATAGATGATTTTCGATCCTTCACCTTCGATAACTTCATGGGATAAAGTAGCTGCATAATCAACACCCACCTGGGGCCGGGTACTGGTATTGCTCAAATACACCGTTTTGGTGTCAGTTGCAGCGCCCAGACTCAGGGTCACCGGATTCAGTGAAGATGTGGTTTCGGTCTGTCCTGAAACACTGGTATCCAGGGCGATGGTTCCGGTCGGTGGTGTATCGTCAAAATTAAACGGGCCTACATATACATCGTCACTTATTCCAGGACCGGATGCAAACAACAGGTACTCTGTCTTGATGTGCAGGTACCAGTACGGCCCATCATAATTAGTATTTGCAAACATAGAGGTATCTGTCTCGAGCAGAGGATTATCCAGATTTCCCAATTCTCCGGTATAAGTAACCGGTTCATCTGTGGAATTCGTCCACTCGTAAACATACTTTTCTACAGTGCCGGCAGCGATATCAGGGTTTGTCCATTGTATCTGCAACGCCTCTGCTGGAATTTGCTGCGGCAGAACGCCGGTAACTGCATTGATGGGTAAAGGGTCTACAGGTTCATAATCTGCCAGGACGACTGTTGCTGAAAACAACAGAAATATGGCTGTTAAAAACAGCGTACTTTTTTTCAGGGGAATCATATTCATCTCTTTTTTCCCTCCTGCTTTTAAAAAATTTTATTATAAACAGGCAATTTGCCTGCGTTCATTTTTTTTAATCCGAACAAAAAAAATAATCCGGGTTGATATTGTTTTAATAAGGCGTCAGGAGGAACCCCGGAATCTCAATTAAAATTCCGGGGCACTTCCTCTTGCGTTTTTATTGAACCGTCAACGTGAAAGCTCCCGGAGAATCATCTACCTGGACCGGCGTTGCAGTGCCAAACGAATCTCCGCCATACCACCCCATATTGTATCCTGCACAATAGGCACCGATTACAAAGGGACCTGCAGGAATTCCGCTGAAGGTATAGGTATAACTGCCATCACCGTTATCCGTTGCAATGACAGAGCTGACAAAATTGCCGGTAACAGCTTCAAGGAGATATACCTGTATCGAAGCACCGACGGCAGTGTCGCTCAGCAGCACATCGCCAGTGATACCACCGCCCGGCAAGGTGAGCAGACGACCGGTGACGCTAACGGTAAGATCGATGGGTTCCTCATACCGCGGCAACCCGTTGCCGGGAAGTACCTCGACGATATAATCATCTGAAGCAATCAGTTCGTCAAAGGCAAACAAACCGCCATCAGCCGTAACTGTGGCATCCGCGAAATCATAGGCTTCAGACGAAACAATGACAATAGCGCCGTCTACCGGATTGCCCTCAGAATCTTCCACAGTACCGCTGAAGCTGACCGATTCTGTTTCAGCAACAAGGGTAAAGTCAACATTGTCTGCGGGCGCCGTGGCAGCAGCAATCTGTTTTACGTACCCCTCTTTGCTGACCACCAGCCAATAGGCCGCTCCGCTCACCAGACCTTCCAGTTGATAAATGCCATCACCATTGGTGAAGACTACTTTCGATGCCTGCCCCTGGGTATTGGCAATAATTTTTGCACCCTCGAGCGAACCGCCTGCATCGCTGACCGTTCCGGAAATAGCAGCGCCCAGGGTCATGGTGGCCGGATATTCGGTGATATCCGCCTGGACCAACAATCCCGGATATTCCCTGGTCAGGTAATCGGGATGCTCCAGGGCCAAAGTATAAACACCTGCAGGGATATCGGCCAGGGTAAATTCACCGTCGTCGTTACTGATCGCAGGGACCCCCTGGATGCCGCCACCGCTGGTAACCAAATAAATCCAGGCATTGCCGACGGTCGTTGACGGACTACCCTCTTCGGTTACAGTACCCGACAGGACCCAGCCTGTGTGAATAACAAAGTTGTACGTTTCACTCTCACTGGCCTGCACAATTACCGTCTGGGGGGGATAAGGAGTCGCCGGATAGATGGTGACTTCGTAATCATCCCAGCAGTAAAGGCCGGAAAGGGTATACTCACCGTCCCCATTGGTCACGTCAAAAGAACTGCCCTGCGGACCTTCAGCCATTACCAGGATGCCGGCTACCGGATCACCGCCTTCACGCCGGTAGGTGACCGTTCCGGCCAACTGGCAATCAGGTTCGTCAATATTGATATCGATTGCACCAGCGGGCGGTGCAGTGACTGTTTCGGCACCGAATTCAAGTTCTGTGGTGCCGGCAGAATTGTAAAAGAAAATTTTGCCGTTGCTCTTGTAGGCATAGACGATGCACGTTGCCCCGTCTGCCACGGTCATGGTATATGCACCGTTTTCCTCAGAGAGCGTAAAGCCGATGATATCACCGGCGGCATCCTCTGCAAATAAAGCAACGCCCACAACACCCGTACTGTTTTCCAATATCTGGCCGGTAATATCAGCAGTATCGGCAGAAACCGTGAAATTAATGTTTTCAGTAGGGGTTCCTCCCACAACCGTCTGAGGATCGGCAAGGGTGATATCGGTTACACCATCATAATAGGTCACCGGTATTCCGTCTCCCACGATGGATACGATATAATTATCCGCCGGAAGCAGATAGTCAAACTGGTATGGCACCGGGCTGCCGGTACCCGTCAAGTTCACAGTTTTTTCCAGAAGGGCCGTGGCCGATACTATGTGGACCATTGCATTCTGGTCGCTGTTCAATCCGGTAATGATTCCCGAAAGGGTGCTGAGCGGAAGGTCATTCCAGTCAAGGGTGCCGGTAAAAGGATCAGATTCTTCGCTCCCGTATACCGCGGTAATCTCATAAGTTGTTACACTCGGATCCAACGGGGCGGTAACAAAATGGCCGTTGCTGTCAACTGTATAATAGCCGACAAGTACACCCGCCTGAGTGACCTTGACCTTCATTCCTGGAATGGCTTCACCATTCACATTAATCGTGCCGGTCAAGGGGCTGTAGGCCGATAGTTCAAAAGTGCCAGCGTTATAGTCAGCGCTGTTTACAGTAAACGGACTGCTGTTATAACTAGTCTGAAAGCCCGGCCTGCTAGCCGTCACCGACAGCATGTATTCCCCATTTGGTTTCTGGCTGAAAGAAAAAGCCCCGCTACTGACGGCAGTATTATCGTCATTGACAAAAACACCGTCTGACTTACGCTTCAGCTGGACAACCGCGCCATCAGCATCTGTTGGTCCCTCATACTGAACAAGACCGCTGATGGTATACCCGCCACTGACGGTTATGCTGCCGGCCACCAATGCCACTTCATATGATTCAGCAGTGGTCGGATCGGGTTCATCAGGATCAAGGCCGGTGGCAACGCTTATCTCCGTGGGCTCTGTATAGCCTGCATTGGCTGCGGTATCAGGTCCGATAATCGTTTTCTGAACACTGATGGGGTAATTCCCGTAGCCAAGGCCTTCCATGACCCTGAACCGGGCTTTGAAGGGAACCACATCCGCAGTGGTGTCTGCAAAAAAATAGACACCGGCCGCTGCAATCAGTACCCGGTCTTCATCCGATTTATCGTTTGCCTGATAATAGATCGTGTTTTCCACCACGCTAGGGGCCGGGGGATTATCAGGGTCATAATCCGATCCGTCGTCAATGGCGGTTGCATCCTGAACCAGGTCGACAAAATCGAATATATCCGTGTCATACACCAGGGTAAAGGCCAGTCCGTTAACATCATCGAACCCGCCGGTAAGGGTGATATCAAGCGTCACAGTCCTGTCTTCCTCACTGCCGAGGTTACTGACGCTTCCGCTGCCCACCACCAGCGATTTGGCGGCATGGGCAGCCGGGACCGTCACGATCGTAAACACGACGGCCAGGCAGATAAAAAATATGGTTTTAAATAATTTCATAACAACACTCCCTTGTTATAATATTTTTTTATTTAATTTGTTTATTTTTATTAAACAGCTGAATACGGTAAAAAGCCTCCATCTTGTTCAAATTGGAAAGTTGCAGCGTTTCAAACGCATTCAGTTTGTTCATCAGAGCCATGGTCATGGCCTGTTTTTGTTCCGGGTCAGTAATGGAATCCATTTTGGTTTCAAGCTTTGTGACAGCATCCCACAATTTTTTTTCTTCCGATTCAAACCGCCCGGCAATCGGCAGCAATTTCTTGTCTTTCAAGCGGGAAGTGTACCTGCGAGGCACCAGTAAATGCGCTGCCATGGTTTCTTTTAAAAAATTTCCGCTACCACTTTGGAGGCTTCGTGTTTCCGAATACGCGGCAGCGGATTTATTGATCACTGCCAGCATGGGTCCGGTGTCCTTACCTTCGGGATAGATCTTCAATACACTGATCCGGAATTTTTCGCCCACCTTATAATAAATCGCCGCATAATTGAACCCACGCAGAACTCTTTTTATCCCCTCTTCAATCCGCTGTTTTTCGACCGCTACACTGACCTTTGCGGTTTCAAGTTCTTTTGAAACAAATATGACGATATCGGCGGTCGCAGCTATCTTTTCCAAAAGCGGAAGAAGCGGTGTCTTGACTGCTTTCACCGTCAGCAGACCGTCCTCAAATTTAACTTCAGGAGCGGTTTTGGCTGCCAGAGGCAGCGATGCGGCAAAAGCCAGGAACAGAAAAACGGTTGTCGTTAAAACAACCATGGGGTTTATGCGTTTAAGGGTTCGTTTCATGCGTTTTAATATTGTTTTGTAAAGGTAATGATATGGCCGTATATTCGGCCGCCATGTAAGACGGCCCTACCGTATGGGGCGCCGCGTTGGCCCCTATTAGGCCGCCACGTAGGACGGCCCTACCGTATATCGCGTGCAATGATGGTTTTTAGAATAGAAAACAGGGCATTAGCATGCGACGGGAGGTGTTGCCTGGGGAGGGGGGGAATCCACGGTATGATCGATGGAATGATAAGAAAGGATTACAGGGGTTATTTTCATAAAATGCGTATTTTTATTTATTTTACATACTTTAGAAAGAAGGAAAGGCGTGTTCAGCAGGTTTCCATTGGCGGAATGCTGGGTTTGGGAATCGGATTTAATGACGGTTTTGATGCCGGCAAGAACATTCAAGGTCGAGATTGCCCGGCCGAGACTGCCGGTAAAATCTTCCTGATCATCGGCGCTTTGGGCGACATCCATGACCTGCTGGATGGCATCTTCCAGATCGATCCGCCTGTTTCGGTCGGCATCTTCGGGACAGAACTGCGGAAAACCCGCAAAAAGGAGCCCGATAACGAGAACTACGCTTAGAATGTGCCTGACAATCTTCATGTTCCAGTTCCAATTAGGTTAACACCGGAGGCCATTTCGATCGATCAATCATATTTATGTTAATATAAATAAAATCATATCGGAATGTCAAGAAATTATAAAAATATATCAAAGGTTCAATACAATTCAATTAATTGCCAAAAAGAAGACAATTTGTATCACACATACTCATTTTCGGTGTAATCTTTTTGGTTGCATTTAGGGAACTAGGGGGTTACAGTCTATTTGTGGTTAAAAATTTTATCCATAAAGGGTTGGAAAAGTTCTTCACCAAAGGAAGTAAGGCTGGTATTCAAGCTCGTCATGCCAAAAGAATCAGATTAATTCTGGCTCAATTAAATCAAGCCAGGACCATAGAAGATATGAATATTCCAACTTTTGCCTTGCATAAATTAAAGGGCAAAAGACAAGGAGTCTGGGCTGTCACGGTTCAAGCAAACTGGCGTATTACATTTCGTTTTATCAAAAGTGATGCGGAAATTGTGAACTATGAAGATTATCACTAAATTATCAGAAGGCGGGTAAATTATGAGAATGCACAATCCTCCACATCCCGGCGAGATATTAAAAGGGTTATGGCTGGCACCAATGGATGTCAGTATTACGGAAGCCGCCAAATCTATAGGCGTCAGCCGCAAAACATTATCAAAAATTATAAACAAAAAAGGTAATATAACCCCTGAAATGGCAGTACGGTTATCTATAGCACTTGGAAGCAGCCCGGAAAGCTGGCTGGGGCATCAAATGGCTTATGATTTGTGGAAAGTGGAACAACACAAAGAAAAACTTAATGTTCACCCGATATGGGAAACAAATGATTTAAATTTAGGGCCGATACGGGATGACCATAAGGCCGCCATGTAAGACGGCCCTACCAAATGAATATTTGCCGGCCGCCATGTAAAGTGGTCCGCCCAGGGTGTAAATCAGGAGTGTTGGGACCAAAAAACGGGAAGAGACCTGTTTATATTCTCCGATCCTTGTTACCCCGTGATCCAAATACATTGTATATGTGCCCACAATTGCGAGGATAAACAATGATTTCTTCATGTCCTTCAGGGCCTTCATGGTGAAAAATAATCTTTGCGCCCTGGCGCCTTGGCGTGAGGATTTTTATTTCATGGTTTCGAAATAAGGCCGCCGCGTAGGACGGCCCTACCGTAAACATCATCTCAAACCGGCCTCTTTCTGCAGGCCATATATCGCTTCGGCCAGGCCGATGTTACCGTCTCCGTTCACATCGGCACCTGCACTGATGCCCTCGGGCTGCATACCGGCAACAATCTGCAGGGTCAGGATGCTGCCGCCAAGATCCAGCTCGCGGGTGGTAATATGGGGCTGGATACTGGTGGCAAACATTTCTGAGACAGACAGATTGTCCAGGTCAACGCCTTCATCCAGAAAGTTTTCCCGGCAGGCACGAATCCTGTAGCTGAAAATTTGATTCAGATCCAGCACACCCGGCGGCACCGTATAGCTGAGGTCCTCTACATAACCACCCTTGTGCAAGGTATCGTAAAGGCCATTGTATATCCTTGCCCTGTATATGCTTGCCCCTTCGACCGGGTCCCATTCAATCACGGGGCAGGTGCCGTAAAAGGATGTTCCATCAGCCGGTTTGAGTCCGCCGGGTATCGACAGCACATTGACTGTCAGGACATCAACGACCTGGGCTGAATTGCCGTCGGTATCCTTTACCTCAAAGGTATAAGTTCCGCCGACAGTGCCTGGGTCATAAATTTCAAACCATCGCCAGTAATATGCTTCATTGTCGCTGATATCTGACTCATAATAAAGATCCCATGTCGTCGTGCCATGGGTCGCCGTCACCGATTGAATATTTTTCGGCACACCGTCGGCATCGCTTACCTTTACGTTGAATGCCAGTCTGTACTTATCAGTCCCATCTATTGGATGCGGATAATGGTAGATAACCGCCCCCCATGAAGCCAGATCAATGGATGGCGTATTGCCCCCTCCGGTCAACGGCACGGCTACCAGGGTGGGCCGGTCATCAGACAAGCAGGGCATGGAAGCCCCGTTATCCACATTCTCATCAAAAAATTCCCGGCGGGCCGTAATCCGGAAACGGTACAACTCATGCTTTGCCAGAAATCCGGGGGCCAGATCATATTCGGTTTGTTCAGTGGCAAAGGTGTCGAGCCTGTTATAATACCGGTCATAGATTTCGAGCCGGTAAAAACCGGAAAAACCGGATTCAACAGGATCCCAAGTGAAATTAAATCCCGTACCGTCGCCGTCAGGTTGCGGTTGAATATCAAAACTCCAGTTGTCCGGTTGCGTCAGGTAATTGACATCGAGCGGGTCGACCTTTTTCATCACATGCTCGTCATTGTCTTCAACTACGAATGTGTAGGGCCCCGGTTGAATCGGCAGGAATGATTCTCCCTGGTATACGCCA
>Ga0207996_1002044_pt1 | contig 12829 bp, 13 predicted proteins | sample AntAceMetag02UKG_FD_184773 | JGI IMG/M metagenome (GOLD analysis project Ga0207996, IMG submission 184773) | Saline lake microbial communities from Ace Lake, Antarctica - Antarctic Ace Lake Metagenome 02UKG (SPAdes) (version 2) | ecosystem: Environmental > Aquatic > Non-marine Saline and... | reverse complement strand
TAGCTCCTTTGTCTCCGTCATAGATTGCTTTATGATCCTGAGACGTGACCATTGGAATAAAATTCTCCCCGTCACAAAATGCAAGTATTGACGCCTCTTCTCCAACCAGGCATTCCTCAATCACAATTTTATCTCCGGCTTTTCCAAATGCTCTCTTAATCATTATTAGTTCAACTGCTTCTAATGCTTCTTTTTTTGTCTTTGCAACAATTACGCCTTTGCCGGCAGCAAGCCCGTCAGCTTTTATAACAATGGGAACAGGCTGCGATTTTATATACTGCATGGCTTCATCCGGCTCTTCAAATATTTGGCACTTACCTGTTGGCACTCCTGCTTCAAGCATCATTTCTTTTGCGAAAATCTTGCTCCCTTCAAGCCGAGAGGCTTGTTTTGATGGTCCAAAAACTTTTAAATCTCTTTTTTCGAATTCATTAACTATGCCCTTTGTAAGTGGCACCTCAGGACCAACCACAGTTAAATCAATTTTCTTCTCTTCTGCAAAACGGACAAGCTCCACAATATTATCAGCTTTAATTGGAACACATTCTGCCTTTTGACTTATACCTGCATTTCCCGGAGCGCAATATATATTAGAGACTTTTTTACTCTGCGAAATTTTCCATACAAGCGCATGCTCTCGACCACCACTTCCAATAACCAGAACCTTCATAAAAAACTTCCTATTTTATGAATTTATTATAGAGCAAGCTCTCCTCAAAATCAAACTTGACAGGATTTTTTATCTTCCATATAATCATAGGTGTTCTGTGAATGATATATGGCGGTGTGGCTCAGCTGGTTAGAGCGGGAGAATCATAATCTCTAGGTCCGGGGTTCGAGTCCCTGCACCGCTACCAATTTGTACATAATTCTCTGTCGAATTTCGACCTTGGATATAATCCAATCCTTTTTACAATCTCAGGAATTATCTCTTCCCACTGAATCGCCATTATATGAATACCATGAATGCCTTTTATTTTTCTCAACTTCTCTATGATTTCAATACATATATTTACACCTTCTTCTTTAGGGTCTTTAGCGCTCTCCATACGTTTCAAAATTTTCGGAGGCACACTAATCCCTGATACATTCTCAGCCATATATTTTGCCATGTTATATGATTTAATAGGAGTAACGCCCGCAAGGATGTGTGTTTTCCTATCTAAGCCTTTATCTTCCACTATTTTCATCCATTCGGAAAACCTGTTCATATCGAATATACACTGTGTTTGAATAAAATCCGCTCCAGCTTTTATCTTTTTCTCAAGTCTTATAATTCTGGATTCCAGAGAATCTATAAAAGGATTTGCTGCAGCGCCTATAAATATTTTCGGAGGTGTTTTTATTACATCGCCGCCTAAAACTTTTTGTTCATCTCTCATCATTTTCAGAAGGCTTATAAGCTGCATGGAATTTATATCAAACACATTTTTTGAATCAGGATGGTTTCCAAAACGCGGATGATCTCCAGTAATACAAAGAATATTCTTTATCCCTAACGCAGCCGCTCCAAGAACGTCACTCTGTATAGCGATCCTATTGCGATCACGACAGGTTATCTGAATTACAGGCTCAACATTCTCGTCCATAACTATTCTGGCTGCGGCTATACTGGACATTCTGACTATTGCAGTCTGATTGTCAGTAAGGTTTGTTGCATCTACATAGTTTTTTAATATTTGCGCCCGCTTTATAACAAACTCTTTATTTGCGCTTTTGGGAGGTCCTAATTCTGCAGTAACAGCAAATTTGCCAGAATTTAAAATTTTTTCAAGATTACTTCCTGATTTCATGAGTTATCACAGCCTTACTTCTTCTTTGATGACTTTTCTTGGGCCACCATCTCTTGAGGTCTTCCAACTCTTTGCAGGCTCTATTTTTAGAAGTTTATCAAGCTGTCCAAGAAGTTTCATTTTGTCATAGATTAATTGCCATGCGCACTCGATATTTTCCGGATCCACCTCGCATTTACCATCTACTGAGCCTCCGCACGGACCATTAAGCAAGCTCTTTGAACATCTCGCAACAGGACATATACCTCCAAAATCTGCCAGTTTACAATCCCCACATCCAGCACATGTTTCAGCCCACTGCCCCTGCTCCTCGGGCAGACCCATAAACTTTGTGTTAAGCGCAGGATAAACCAGTTTTCCTTCATACATCTTTGCAATGAGCTGCACTCCTACTCCGCATGCCATTGACAGTATAATATCGTGGTTCTTAATTTCTTTCTCTATTTCTTTAACAAACTCCTCCTCGCACTGACGTTCTGTAATTTGTTCTGTAATTTCTATGGTCTTATTTTGCTTCCTCTTGGCTATCTTAATTAAAGAAGCTAGTTCAGAGACCTCTTTTTCTCCACCTGCCATACAAACTGCTACGCAAGCATTACAACCAACAATAAGCAGTTTCTCGCAGTCTCCAATCATATCCATGATTTCCTGAATAGGTTTTCTATCAGCAACTATCATCTTATCTCTCTCTGCATTCTTACAGCTTTTATAGTGTTGTGCATAAGCATTGTAATTGTCATAGGCCCAACTCCGCCGGGAACCGGCGTAATGGCACTCGCTACTTCCTTTACCTGATCAAAATCCACATCCCCAACAAGTTTGTATCCCTTTTCTGAGCCTAGATCATCAACCCGATTCATTCCCACATCTATAACCACTGCGCCTTGCTTAACCATATCCTTCTTTATCATTTCCGCTCTTCCAATGGCAGCGATCAATATATCCGCCTGTCTGGTATAGTAAGACAAGTCACCGCTTCGTGAATGGCATACAGTGACTGTTGCATTGGCATCTTGCGCTTTTTGAAGCAAAATTAGCGCAACAGGTTTTCCTACAATATTACTCCTGCCAACTACAACAACATGTTTCCCTTCAATCTGAATACCGCTTTTAAGAAGAAGCTGCTGAATGCCATATGGTGTGCATGGCAGAAAAGAAGGCTTTCCAACAACAAGATTGCCCACATTTACTGGATGAAAGCCGTCAACATCCTTTGCTGGATCAACAGTGTTAAGAACCTTATCCTCATTAATATGATCAGGCAAAGGAAGCTGAACAAGAATGCCATGAATTTTCTCATTTGCATTGAGCTTATTAATAAGTTCCAGCAGGTCTTGTTCCGAAGTTTCTCGTGGCATTTTGTGCTCCTCAGAATATATCTCCAACCTCACGCAGGCCTTTTTTTTCATATTCACATAAACCTTTGAAGCTGGATTATCACCTACAAGCACAACAGCAAGCCCGGGAATTAGACCGTATTTATTCTTAAGAGCCTTTACCTCAGCTTTCATCTCCTGCTGCATCTCGGCAGCAATTGCCTTACCATCTATGATCTTTGCAGACATATGTTTAGTATCCTGCCTGATTCAGAAATCTTATATGAAACTCATAGCATCTATTGTGTGCAATCTGAATAGTGCGTCCAAAATATCCCGGCTTTCCCCATCTTATCATTTCCCATATGCCAAGAGGAACGCCCCACACAAGACCTGTAACCAAGGATTCCGCAGCTATTATAGGAGTAGCTATAAGAACCTCAAATATGGTTTTCTTCTCTTTTTCGCGATAAAGATTAGGCTTTAGAGGATAATCCTCTGGTTTAGCTCTCCAGGTGAACAGCTTCCATGGAATTGATACAAATGGGGCAATAACCGGTGCTGGCAACCATGTCGGTATAAAAAGCAACTCTCTAGTTGCTTGATTTGTTTGTCCTACTAAAGATTCTTCTTCCTGAGCAAATGCAGCGATACTTACAGAAAAAACCAGTGCCATTACTATTGATGTAGCTATAAACTTCCTCATTTCATTTCTCCTTTTTTCTTTACACTTTCAGTTATATGCACGTTAGTAATTTTTTTTCTATCCCTCAAATACCTCCTTTCTATCTTTTCTCATAGATTGGCCCAAGCTCTGAGGCTTGTAACATTACATCCTTAAAAGCACTACGAAATTTCTCTTCCATATTAGGTGCAAAATTGAGAATTTGCAAGCGTTTATCCTCAATCTCCAATTCCTTCAACCTGTTACGAGTGGCTTCTACAACTTTTTCAACTCTTATATTCCCATTTATAAAGTGGCATGCTTCTTCTATGCATGCAATTACTATAACCATGTCTTTGCCGGATTCAAAACATTTAACTATATGAATACTGCTGAGCTTACCTGAACATGGCAGTTTTATAACCTGAATATTACTGTGATCACTACTAACCTCTATCGCAGTTTCATAAACTGAATTCTCACAGCAAAAGACAGTAATTTTAGGAGTGTATTTCATCTAAAAATCCTCCTACAAGTTCAACTATCTTCTCATCCTCATATCCACTGAGCTGTATTGCTCTTGAGGGGCAGAGAGACGTGCAGATCCCACATCCAAAACATGCCTCTTCAATAATCTTTGCGGTTTTCTTGCCTGCTTCACGAGAAAAATCTATATCTATTGCTTTATGAGGACAAGATCTTAGGCATGTAAGACAAAGCGCGCATTTTTCCTCATCTACTTCTGCTGTTTTCTCTGCAATTTCTATAATATCATTTGCAAGCAGGTTATGCGCAGCATATGCAGCTGTCAATGAATCATCTAATATATCATTCAGCCCGGCATCAATATGACATGCTCCAGCAAAGAATATGCCTTTCCTATTTGACAAATTTGGCATAAAGTGAACATTGTTATTCTGAAAAAATCCTTGTTTATCTCTCTCAACACCAAGTATACCCGAGAGCTCTTCTGTGCCCTGGCTGGGAAGAATATTTTCCCCAATTATCAGCCAGTCACATATTAACTGCAAGCTTCTTACATCTATGCCTTCTACAGCAGAAAATACAACTCCTTTTTCTCTGGCAGTTGTATATAATTGCTCAAACTTCTTACCAGCAACTTTTATGTTGCGAGATAAGACAGATACTTCACAACTCAGTTTTTCTCTAAGAAGCAATGCATTCTTTAATGTAGATAATGCCATTACCTGAAAATCTTCACTGTCAAAATCACATAGAAATACGACTTTTGACAATCTTCTTATCTTGCTATCTGCGATGTAATCTTCAAGATGGGTATGATTGATTATCCCTTGAGAATTGCAATCCATCTTTGGCGTGGATACATCAATTCCTGTTGCAACAATAATTGCCCCATGCTTGACTTCAACTGGTTTTGAGTTTTTAATTTTTAGTTTTGATTTGAAATTTCCAACATATCTTTCTGTTTCTACTAATTCTGCGCAAGTAAATATATCTACATTTGAGAATGCTTTTAATTTTGATATTTGCTCCCACATGAAGTCTTTTGGAGATATGTCCAGACCGTACACGCTAAAAAGATTATCTAATCTTCCACCCAGCTTTTCTTCTCTTTCAATTAGAGTTACTTTATGCCCTTGTTTCCCAAGGTATACTGCAGCGGTTATTCCTGCAATACCTCCGCCAATTATAAGAATGTCTCTATTCACTCTAATTTGTTTACTCACAAGTACCCCATTACATCTAATCCTGCTTTCTCTGCGTGTTGAATAGATTCTGATATACTCTTTGGCCCTTCACAGGTGCCTGAGAGAAAAACGCCTTGAACATTTGTCCTTGTAGAAAAATTATCAACCGGTTCAAAAAAACCAAACTCGTCTGTATTGAGTCCAAGGAGACCCTCAATCATTTTACTATCTTCTGATGGCATTATGCCTATAGAAAGAACAAGAAGATTATAATCCCTCTCAACAAGTTTAGCCTTTGTTACATCTTCATACAAAACCCTTACTGATTTAATCTCAGGAATTTCCTGCGCTCTTGTTGGTATGCTCTTTATAAACTCTATTCCTGAATCATTCTTACATTGGTCATATAACATATTGAATTCTTTGCCTGAAGACTGAATATCCATATAGAAGATATCTACCTTAATTTCAGGGAAGGCTTCTCTAAGCATCATGACGAGTCTCAAAGCATAACGGCAGCATACTCTTGAACAATAGCCTTTGTTTAAGTGTTCATCCCTGGATCCCACACACTGTATGAATGCTGCTCGCTTTGGGACATCATCCAAGAGCCTAAATTCTCCCTTTTCTTTGAAATGCTCTTCAATATCCAGGCCTGTAAAAACATAAGGGATTCTTCCATAACCAAATCTGCCTTTCATCTTTGCATCAAATGGAGTAAAACCAGTTGCAACAATTACTGCATTTACATCTACAGAGGTGTGTTTATTATTTTGTTTTATCTGAATAGAAAACTTGGATTTTGACTTGGAAATATCAGATATATATGAATCTGGATATATTTTAACATTAGGATGACTCTTTATTCTGTCTATTCGATCCTTTAGAAGGCAAGCCCCGCATTTTGTGCAAACATCATCTACAGCTTTACAACAAAATCTTTGAACATGTCCGCCTATTGAAGAATTTTTTTCTACTAAATGAACAGTTATTCCTCTATCTGCAATCTCTAAAGCTGAAGTAAGGCCTGCTATTCCTGCTCCGATAACCAGCACATTTTTATGTTTCATAAGAAGACAGTATATGTTTAGTGTAAGAAATGCCGCATTCCGGTAAATACCATAGATATACCAAGTTCATCAGCCTTGGATATTGAGGCATCGTCCCGTTTTGACCCACCCGGTTGGATAATATATTCAATGCCCAAACTACCTGCTTCTTCAACAGTGTCAGAAAATGGGAAGAATGCATCAGAAGCAAGAACCAGTTCTGACATTGCTTTTTTTATATAATCGTCTAATGAGCCTTCTGGTTTCAGCATATCATACTCAATCTGTAGATTTTCAATTGCTTTTGGAATTGCTAACTTACGTAAAGAATCAACTCTGTTTGGCTGACCAGCACCCATACCCAACACCTGAAAATATCCGGACATATATTCTCTGCAAAGAACAATTGCATTGGACTTAGTATGCTTGCATGCTTTATAGGCAAACTTGGCCAGCTCTTTTTTGTTATCAGGAAATGCAGTTTTTGTAACAACATCAAATGTATCAAAAACTTTCGAGTCTCTGTCTTGTTCAAGTATCCCGCCTACAACTTTTCTATATGTAAATCTTTCACGCTCACCTATGTCAAGAGGCGCTACTTCAAGAATTCGCAATACTTTACCTTCAGACTTTAAAAGCTCCAAAGCATCTTTATCATACCCCGGAGCAATTATGACTTCCACATGCTTTGTTTTAACCTCCTGCGGCACGTACTTATCTCCCTGTTTAGAGTATGTCAGGTGCTTTGTCTCCTTTCCTTTAAGAAATTCCGCAGTCTTTAAATCAAGTTTTCTTGTGACTGCAACAATTGAACCAAATGCAGATACTGGATCTCCCATCCATGCTTTTTCAACAGCTTCTTTCAAAGTCCTGCCTGTAGCATATCCGCAGGGATTTGTATGCTTTACCACAACGGAGCCAATCTGCCCTTTGAGATCCTTTACTGCTTCGAAAGCACCGTTTGCATCCACATAATTGTTATAAGACATCTCTTTGCCATGCAAAATTTTTGCTGTGGCGAGGTTTGATTCTGCACAATGTCTGTTTATATAAAAAGTAGCTGACTGATGTGAATTTTCCCCATATCTTAAAGATACACCTTGTGTAAATTTCAGCCTTAGTATTTTTTCATTAGACAAGTTTTCGCTTAGATATTTATCTATAGCACTATCATAATCTGCAGTATGCCTGAACACCTTAACAGCAAGTCGCTGTCTTGTCTCAAGAGATATTTCTTCAGAGTTTTTAAGCTCATCAATAATGAGGGCATAATCATCAGGGTCAGTTACAACAGCAACGTCCTTGTAGTTTTTTGCTCCGCTGCGAAGCATTGTTGGACCTCCAATATCAATATTTTCTATCGCCTCTTCAATAGATGTCCCCTCCTTAGCTATAGTCTTTTGAAACGGATATAGATTCACTACAACCATATCTATAAGTCCAATAGAATAATTCTTAACCTGCTTCATATGCTCCTCGCTACTCCTGACTGCAAGAAGACCTCCATGTATTTTAGGATGCAACGTCTTTACTCTACCATCAAGCATCTCAGGGAAACCTGTAAATTCAGACACTCCTTTTACAGATACTCCTGCTTCTTCAAGCGCCCTTTTTGTGCCTCCTGTTGAGAGTATCTCTATGTCCACTTTGTCCAGTTCTCTAGCAAATTCAACGATTCCCGTTTTATCAGACACGCTTACTAGTGCCCTTTTTATCCTTCCCATAACCTCTCCCTATCGTTCTATCCTCACAGTTAAAAATCTAACTGCCTTTCTATTTTAATATTTGGTATCTTGTATGGTCGGGGCGAGTGGATTCGAACCACCGACCTCCTGCTCCCAAGGCAGGCGCGCTAAACCAAGCTGCGCTACGCCCCGTATGCCTTGATAAAAGACTAGTGTATATTATCAAAGGCAATTACACAGGTCAATTAAAAATAACGAGTGAGGTTTTAATTGTATTAACTATTTTCTAATGCTAGAATTATTATAGTTAATTTCAAAGAAGAGGAAGGGAATAAAAACATGAAGAAGATTATATTGATATTTGCATTTTGTCTGTTTTCGTTTATTCAGCACACCTATGTCTCTGCTGAGAATAAGGATCAAAACATATCTGCGGAAATAAAGATAAATATAGATGGGGAAGAGAAGACTATAAAATTTACTAAGGAAGAGATAGAAAAGCAAAAAGCGGCTTCTGAAGAAGCGCTTAAAAAAATAAAGGCTAAAGAATCACATTATTATTCCAGGTGGAAACGTTATCAGAAAAAAGACAAAAATGATAAAGATATTTGGATAAGATACGAAATCTATGAAGGTAAATATCCTTATTCCGGTTCTGACGACACATTCGGAAGCGATATAGGACTCCAGCGATCTTATGCCCCATTTTCAGTTGGTGATAGGGTAAAATACATTGGCCCTAAAAAAGGGCTTGTAGGCGAAAAAGGGACTGTGATTAAAAATATGGATAAATACGGAACTTCAAATTATAGTAGAAAAATACAGGTAAGGTTTGACAACAGAGGGAAAAAGACGTTAAAATCTGTAGACTTGGAGAAAGTTAAATAGATTTAGCTTATACAAACTCTGAGCTCCAGATATAAAAATCCAGTGGAAATATTCTATTAAAAAAGTCTCTGTAAATCCCAAGATTCAGAATCATACCGGGTTTTACAATTCCGAATAAAAGAATAACAAGTTCGCGATCTGAAAGAGTCAGTACATTCCTGGTGATTTTATTAGAGAGAGTTATATTATCTCCATAGATAATGCTGACATATTCCCCAGAATCGGATGACTTTAATGTCAACTCACCATTCAATCTATGAACAAATTCAGCATATCTCTTATTTATGAGAGATAGGTATTTGTTTAATAATGACCTTATTTTTAGTATCTTAATCATACATGAGGGATGGAGGTACCACGAAGCACTTAGTTTAAAAAGTAGTTGTATATTCTTGCCGGCTACATACGGAGCTTTAATAGTCAATTCTTTAATATCTAATTTTCTAAAGCAGAAGAGAATTAAATCGGACAGCCCTTTATAATCTCCACCAAATTCAACAACTACGTTATTATCAACCAAACAGATGTAAGAAATTAGACTATTGTTCTGCGCCAAAAAAGTCCTTATTTTTCTTCTTTTGAATATTAATCTATAATCATCTTCTGTTCTTTTCGCTCTCATAGGTTCTTTTTCATGAATATTAATTACCTGCTTGAGATTGGATCTCGAGTATGGTTTTATCGCATATCCATACGGCTTTAAATCTCTTATTGAAGATTTGTTGATGGAAAAACAGTAGCATCTTCCCCCTCTTTCCCATCCATAGTTACCATAGCGCCATCTATCTCCATCAAGTACTGAAATATCATATTGATTGTCCTTCATATGCTTAATGGAAAAACTCAGAAGTTCAGCCATTAACCCTTTGCCTCTGTATTTAGGATCCGTTGCAATCCCACCAACACCAGCTATACTAAGTTCTATTCCGTTTGTCACAGCAGACAGAGGAAACACACCAACATTGCTTGCAATCTTCTCATTGAGTTTTATAATTTTATTCATGGCCGTATGGTTAGGAGTTTTTCTATAAATATGGCAGTAGTCATCTGCCATAGATTTGTTAAAGCAATTCTCTAATAATCTCATTAATTCGTCGAATTCACCGATCTTCGCAGGTCTGATTTCTTTCATTATCTTATCTCTTCTCTAATATTTATGTTCACGAACTCCAAAATTTATTCAGTACATTTTGGAAAACCTAGTGCTTTCATGCCGCCTGATTGTTTGTAATATCTAGTATCATCAAACAATTCATCAAATGCTGTTTTTGTGCCGCGTCCCAATATGTGAAACGCTTCGGCATGTTCACAGCCAGTTTCCAGCCCGCGATAGACGCTCATTTTCTCATGCATTTCCACTTGTCGCTCAGGATTTTGACTTTTGTGAGCTAATATACTCTTTCTTTTCTGTTCCACAAAACCTGAAATATCAACATATCGATTGGGTTGGAAACTAATTGTCTGAATCCCTGTATATACCTCATAAAATCCAATACAGAATTTCTGATGCCAAATATATGGACGTATGGGAAGAATGCCTACAACCTGATGGTCAGGATGAGAATCAACAGGCCATTGTGTCAGGACAATATCAGGTTTGTTTTTTCTTATAATATCTTCAATAACTTTACTGCTTTCAACTGTAGCAGAAAATTCACCCATATAGTAATCAAGAAATTCCACCTGGACACCTAATATTTTAGCAGCTTTCTTGCCCTCTAAAGTTCGTATTTTCGCTTCAGAGATGCCGTTTATTTTATTATTCCTCACTTCTCTTGAGAGATGAACTATCAACACCTCATGCCCAGCATTTGAGGCGCGGGCACAAAGACCGCCTGTGCCTGTTTCAGCATCATCAGGATGCGCACTCAATACTATAATTTTCATATTTTTTTAAATAGGAAAAGTTATTTCTCTCTTCTCTTTCTGAGACCTGTATATCCCAATTATTATCTCCACAGCTTTTCTTCCTTCTTCGCCGTTTATCTTAGGCTGTCTATCTGTTCTTATTGCTTCAACCATATCAGTTATCTGGAGCATATGTCCCTCTGAACTCATTTGTTTTATCGGATCATTTGCTGAACTAGATGTATTGTCCCTACCTATCTCTTTTATCTCTTTATCTCCTTCTTTTGGGGTTTTAAAATCCCATTTTTCGATTTTCTCTCCATTAATCACCACCGAACCTTTTTCCCCGTGAATTGAGATTACAGAATCATATCCCGGATATATAGATGTCGTTCCGGTTATTATTCCAAGAGCCCCATTTCTTAATTTAAACGCTGCTACAGCTGTATCCTCAACTTCTATGTTACGCGCTAATGTTGCAGTATAAGCGTATATATTTGATACATCTCCAGCCAGATAATAGAGTGTATCTATTGTATGTATTGATTGATTCATCAATGCCCCACCGCCATCAAGAGCCCATGTCCCTCTCCATTTCCCGCTATCATAATATTCCTGACTTCTAAACTCCTTGCATGCTCCGTTTACAAAAACCAGTTTCCCAAATCTACCCTGTTTAATAGCTTCCTTTGTCTTTTGCACTGCCAACTGAAACCTTTTTGGAAAGATTACACACAGCTTTAAATTGTTTTTCCTGCATGCATTTATTATCCTATCGCATTTTCCTAACGTTATGTCCAAAGGTTTTTCCACTATAAGATGTTTCCCATTTTCTGCGGCTTTAAGAGCAGATTCCATATGCATCCCACTTGGAGTGCATATGTTCACAACATCTATATCATCCCGTTCTAACATCTTCTCATAATCCATGTAAGCATCTGCATTATATTTATCTGCAAGCTGCTTTGCCCTTTCTTCAACTATGTCTGCTACTGCCACCAGTTTTGCACCATCAATCTTGGCTATTGCGTCTGCATGAAATGGACCTATATTACCTGTTCCTATAATTGCAAACCTCAGTTCATCAGCCATTATCTTATGCCTCCTTTAATCAGCACTTCTACCTCTTTTGATGGAGGAACTTCCAGTTCCCATCTCTTTATCTCTTTACCGTCTTTTTCAACTACCGTTGTCGGAACGTTATCTACATCATAAAATGCCCCTTCTGCTAATCCCTCAACCGTGTCCATATCATAGAAAGACATCTTAACCTGATTAGACACATTCCATTTTGGCAGAAAAAATTCCAGTTTGTTTTTTGTAGTCTTGCATTTTGCGCATCCAGGCTTCCCAAACAATTTTATAGTCCTGTTCTCTGCCATAATACATGTCTCCTTTTACGCTATTTTATATTGTCCTTTTTGTCTATCGCCCAATTCGCCAAGCTTTGATTTATTCCAGTTATTTACTCTGCTGAAATATCCAACGATCCTTGTTATGCCATATACATCCTCGCTAGCACAATTACCGCATGCATCAACTAAGCCTCGAGTAGTCTTTTTACAGCTATTACAGATTGTAAATTCAGGAGATATGGTTAATTGAGCAGCTTTTGTATTATAAAAAGTCTTCTTAACAAGATTGAATATGCTCTCAGGAGAAGGCTTTGCCTCTCCAATAAACGCATGCAGGATAGCGCCTGATTCTATCATTGTATGAAACTTCGCCTGCTTTTCTATTCTTTCCACCAAACCTATAGGGGCATCTGCGCGGAAATGGATAGAATTAGTATAATAGTATTCATCCTGAGCCATATTGCCTTTTACTACACTCTTGCTTTCAGGGTATTCTCTCATATCCACCTTTGCAAGACGTCTTGCTGCGCTCTCTGCTGGTGATTCTTCAAGCGCAACTCT
>Ga0207996_1002042_pt1 | contig 12835 bp, 9 predicted proteins | sample AntAceMetag02UKG_FD_184773 | JGI IMG/M metagenome (GOLD analysis project Ga0207996, IMG submission 184773) | Saline lake microbial communities from Ace Lake, Antarctica - Antarctic Ace Lake Metagenome 02UKG (SPAdes) (version 2) | ecosystem: Environmental > Aquatic > Non-marine Saline and Alkaline... | reverse complement strand
ATTCTTTTCCATATTGACGAATTGAGTTCTGGCTTGTTTCAGTTGTGTATCATCCAGTTTTGCCAAAAGGTCACCCTTTTTAACAGCACTTCCAACATCCACTATCAGCTTATCAATTCTTCCTGACATCGACGGTGCAATGTTAACTGTTTTTTCTGCTTCTATTTTTCCGCTGAATTCAATATAGCTGGAAATATCACCCAGCCTGGCTGTAGCAATTTTTACTTCTCTGGCACTGGTGAATTCTTCTTTAACTTCTTCCTGTTCGGTTTTCTTTTGGCAGCATGTTAGCACGATAGCGATTAGTGCAGCCAATATTATTAATTTTTTAAGCATCTTATCCTCCTGTTATTCCGTATATTTTTTTATTTCATATTTCAATAGAATATAATCATAATAGGATGCCACCAGGTTCATCTCGCTGCCAAAGAGCATAGCTTCGGCATCCATAAGTTCACTGTTCGTCACCATCCCCTGCGTGTAAAGCTCATTAATTATCTTATGGTTTTCTCTGGCAAATTCCAGCGCTGTCTTGTTATCTTCCACAGTTCTAACTTTTGTAATTAATTTGTAAAATATGTTCTTTGCAGCAACCATATAATTTTCCTGTGCAGATTCAGTTTCATATTGTGTTTTCTTAAGATCGTATTTTGCTTTTTTCAGATTGGAATAATTTGTTCCACTAATGGGAACGGAAAGTGCAGCCACCAGGTTCCAATTGTCTTCACCGTCAAAATCAAACTCATCATCGCTTTCTAACTGATAGGAAAATTGCAAATTCAAAGATGGCAGAAATTCACCTTTTGCCATACAATAATTCTTCTTCATCATTTGCTTAACCAGTTCCAAAGTTTGAATGGTGGGACTGGTTTTTTCTACTTTTGATAGAAAATCACCCGCAGCTTTTTCCAATTCATTTTTTTCCATCATAGCATATTGAAGAGTTTCAGAATTATAATCGGTTACGTCTATTTGAGAAGGTTCTTTAGCTTCTTCTGTTCCCAGCAGGATCTGCCAGAAGCTGTAAAGCTCATCGATGCTGTTCCCGATTTCCAAAAGTGCAGTTTCATCATTTTTTTGTTTAACCTGCCATTGCAGTACATCAGATTTTTTAGCTGATCCCACATCATAGTTCTTCTGAACACTCTCCAGGTGAGAAAGAGTTGATTCTAAACTTTTTTGAGAAAGTGTTTGCAGGTCCTGCAATTTTAGAATTCCGAAATATGTGGAAGCAATAGCATAAGAAATATCTTTCCCCTTACTTTGCAGGGCAAGGTAAGCCTGCTTTTTTGCTAATCCAGCTAACTGATAACCCAGAATAACCTTCCCGCCATTGAAGATAGATTGCTGAACTGTGATATCGTTTGTGTAAGTGGTTTTGTAAATCGGGAACATTGCCGGAAATTGCCCTAAGCCGGGAATCTGGATGGGAGCATTGGTCCTGTCATACGTTTCATCATCGATTCGAACGATGGTAGAATTGAACGAAACTTTCGGCAGGAAGTTGGTCAGGGCATTTTTCTTACCCCAGTCGGCAGATCTGAAAGCGTTCTTTTCTGCCAGCAGTTCTTTGTTACTCTCTTTTGCCAGCTCGATACTTTCTTCCAATGTTATCGCAGAAAAGGCTGATATCATAAACATTAGAATAAATATTAATATTACTTTTTTCATTTCTTTACCTCATATCTTTATACCGTTCCAAACATTCTGGAAAAGTTTATCTCCCATTTCATGCAAATTTATCTTTTCATTAATTAGATAACAGTTCATTGTTCCTTCTACCAAAGCTTTCACCATAAAAGCAAATGTTCGCGGATCGATGTCATCCTGGATGATCTTCTTTTGCTGTGCATCGATCAATACGCGGATGAATGCTTCTTCATTTTTTTTAAGAGTTTGGTTATGTTTCTCTTTTATTTTGGGGAATCTATGAAATGCATCGAACATTAGTATATAAAAATTAAATTCCTGTAATTTATCTGTTTCTGCTACTTCTTTGATGAAATTTATCACTTCACTCATTGATGCAAAATAGATTTTGAGAATTTCTTTAAAACTCATCTCTTGTGAGTAAATTTCATTTTCCCATCTTTCAAATTCATCAAATAAAAAATTTATCGTTTCTATAAATAAATGTTCTTTATTTTGGAAGTGATGGTATAGTCCGCCTTTTGTGAAATTCGATTCTTTAGCTACATCATTTATGCTGGCAGCATTATATCCTTTTTCCAGAAAAATCCGCAAAGCTGCCTTCAAGATGTTTTCTTTTGAACCCATAAAACCTCCTTTATAAAAGGATTCATTCATAAATACCGACCGTTCGGTATGCAAGAATAATTATGTGTGGTTTTTGTCAAATTATTTTTTTTATCTTTAATCAAAAAGTAGAATTTTATGACCCTCTAAAAGTTTTAAAAATGCTATCCTAAAATAGAAATGAAAGAAATTTTTCCAAGGAAATCTTCATATATCAAAAGAATCTTGAAAAAGTTTACGTTCAGAGTAACTCTCTCAAATAGATCTTTTCAATGGTTGAAAGTGCAAAATTTTGAAATTGGAAATTTGTTATTTGGCATTTTCTTAGGTTCCTTCGTGTCCTTCGCCTGCCCCGTTGACTAACTGAGTTACTGAACCTTTCAAAATTTCAAGTCCTCATTTTGTTAAATTTCTTGACATTAGAAATGCTTCTGCCGATTTTACTTCTAGCATTTTTTTAATGAAAAAATCAATTGAAATTATGACAATTAAAGAGGAGAAAAAAAATGGAAAATAACGACAAGAATGACCTGTTTAGTTTGAATATGACTAAACTGACCAAGATGGCTAAAGAGCTGGAAATTCCTGATATCAAAAATTTAAAGAAGAATGAGCTAATTCATAAGATTTTTGAAGTTCAAGCCAATCAGGAAGGTTTAGCATTTGTAAGTGGATGTTTAGAAATCGTGGATGATGGTTATGGTTTTCTTCGATTCAAAGAAAACGACTTCACTCCCGGCAGAAATGATATTTATGTTTCCAGTTCACAAATCAAGAAATTCGGATTAAAAAAAGGTCATATCATTTCCGGACCTGCACGTGCACCAAAAGAAGAGGAAAAATATTTCGCTCTGATCAGGGTGAGTTCAGTTAATTATCAATCTCCATTAACAATTCGGGAGATGAGATATTTTAGTAAACTAACCCCATATTTCCCAGAAGAAAGATTGAACCTGGAAACAGACCCAAAAAACATATCAACGCGAATCATTAATCTCTTTACTCCCATCGGAAAAGGGCAAAGAGGCTTAATCGTAGCTGCACCAAGAACCGGTAAAACTGTTTTGCTGCAGAATATCTCAAATGCAATTCTCACAAATCATCCTGAAGTGTATTTGATGGTTTTATTAGTGGATGAACGCCCTGAAGAAGTAACTGAAATGAAGCGCATTTTAATTCCACGCAACTCAGAAGTATTAAGTTCAACCTTTGATGAAACACCACGAAATCACATTCAAGTAGCACAGATGACACTTGAGAGAGCTAGAAGAATGGTTGAACTCGGACAGGATGTTGTTATCATGTTGGATAGTATTACCCGGCTTGCCAGAGCATACAACATGGTTGCACCTCCAAGTGGAAAAATCCTTTCCGGTGGTATAGATTCAAACTCTCTACATAAACCAAAGAAATTTTTTGGTTCTGCCAGAAACACGCTGGAAAAGGGCAGTTTAACTATCATTGCAACTGCACTTGTTGATACAGGAAGCAGAATGGACCAGGTAATTTTTGAGGAATTCAAAGGTACCGGCAACATGGAACTTGTTCTTGATAGAAATATTAGTGATCTGAGAATATACCCGGCAATAGACTTAGTTAAATCCGGAACACGTAAAGAAGAACTACTGCTTTCCAAAGAAGAAGTTAATCGAATGTTTGTTCTTAGGAAATTCCTCAAAGGTAGAAGTCCTATTGATGGTGTAGAAATGATTATTTCCAAAATCCAAAGTACAAAAAACAATTCAGAGCTTTTGAGAATAATGAGTCAATAATGGAATTACTCTCTCCAGCAGGCAATTATAAGAAATTGCAATATGCAATTCATTATGGTGCTGATGCGATTTATACTGCTGGGAAAAATTTCAGTTTAAGAGCTCAAAGTGATAATCTTTCCGAAAAAGAATTAAAACAAGCCACTGAGTTCTGTCATTCTTTGCATAAAAAAATTTATGTAGCAGTTAATATATTTGCTCATAATTCCGACCTTGAAGACCTGCCAAGCTATTTGGAATTTCTACAGAAAATTAAAATCGATGCAATAATCATTTCTGACCCGGGAATTTTCTTATTATCCAGAAAACATGCTCCTGAAGTTCCAATTCATATCAGCACTCAGGCAAATGTAACTTCCTGGAAATCAGCAGAATTCTGGCAAAATCTGGGTACTAAAAGAATCATTTTAGCTCGCGAATTAACCATTTCCGAAATCAAGGAAATACGCTCCAAACTTCCTGCTCTTGAATTAGAAATGTTCGTTCACGGAGCAATGTGCATGTCGTATTCAGGAAGATGTCTGCTGAGTTCCTTCTTAAACAGGAGAAGTGCGAATAGAGGCAACTGCACCCAACCCTGCCGCTGGAAATACAATTTAGTGGAAGAAACCAGACCTGAAGAATATTTTCCAATAGAAGAAGATAAATACGGAACTTACATCCTAAATTCAAAAGACCTTTGTTTGTTTGATAGACTTGCTGAAATCAAAAAAAGCGGAATTAACAGCATCAAGATCGAAGGCAGAATGAAGAGTATTTATTATGTGGCAAACTTAACTCGCACCTACAAAGAAGCTCTTGCTTGCTTTGAAGAAAACCAAAATGCAAAAGAATTTAAATCTTTAAAATCCGAATTGGATAAAATCAGTCATCGTGTTTATACAGAAGCTTTTTTCGATGAATTCGATGCGAGTTCCACTCAGAATTACAGCACTTCTTCATATATAAGAAAATATCAATTCATCGGAGAGATCATCAAAACTGAAAAAGCTTTTGCATTTATCAACTGCAAAGGAAAAATAAGTCTGAATGATGAAATTGAGATCATCTTTCCAAAACGAGCCAATGATATTGTTTTGGAAGTAGCTAATTTATTTGATGAGGATGGAAATCCAATTTCTTTCACCAAACCAAACACAGTTTTTAAAATTGATTTAAAAAGAGAAATTCCTGAATTCGGAATTGTCAGGAAGAAAATTTAACCTAAATCTAACCCGAGTCGAGTTGCAAGCAACCCGACTCGGGTTAGATAGCTGAAAAAAGGCAATATGAAAAAGCTATTTATTTATTTCGTTTTAATACTCTTTTTAGTTCCATTATTTTCAGATAACTCAAAATTAGAAAAAAAATTTAATGAAGCAAAATCAAAAGCAAAAAGTAAAGACTTGATCAAGGAATTGGAAGGATTGGCAGAAGATCATCTCGATACTTATTATGGTCAATTATCACTTTTGGAATTGGCAAAAATAAATCTTTTAGAACGAAAATATGAAAACGCTATCTTCCTACTTAAGAAGATTTCCGATACCAGAATTGAAGAAAAAGAGTACTGGCTGGCAAAATCATATCTGAAAGCTGAAGATTATAATAAGGCAATCATCTCCGCACAAAATTTTATCTCGGATTTTGGTAATGACTCTGAAAAAAAAGCTCAAATCGAAACAGCTTATTTCATTATTATCGAATCATATTTTCAGCAGAATTTATTTAAACGGGCTTTGAACAACCTGGAATTTCTGCGGACGAGTAAATTTATTCACAATAATATTCCTTTACTGCATTATAAAATTGGACTATGCAATGAGAAGCTGAAAAAATATGAAAATGCACTTCTTTCCTACAAAAAACTGAAAATGGATTTTCCGTATCATCAATACAATTATTCTGCTGAAGATCGGATTTTCAATATGCAAAACGGTGATAAAATCGATATCGATTTTAAGAAAATCAATTCATATAGGAAACAGGAAACAGAAACTCAGAACTCACAAAATTCTGCAGACTTCAAACTTTATTTGCAGGTTGGAGCTTTTAGTTCAGAAAAAAATGCAAAAAAAATAGGTGAAAAAATAAAGAAACTTGGTTATAAATACATCCTATTCACAAAAAAAGTTAACAATAAAACTTTGACAGTTGTTGCTGCTGGTGATTTTAAAAATGATAAAGAACTTGGCAAAGCTGCTGTTAACCTGGAAAAGAATGGAATAACATCATTTATTTTGAAGAGGAAATAGATAAGAATATATGAGAAAATGACTAAAGATATGTTAGAAATGCTTTCTAAAAAATTATAGAGGAAAAAATGAAAAAGATGAAAAACAAATTATTTATTATTTATTTGCTTTGTATACTATTTTTTTTAACGAGTTGTGATCTTCTTTACAACCATTACACGCATGATATTTATAAAGGATGTATCTATTTAATTGATACAGATGGAAGTAATCTTACTAAGGTGATAGATATAGGATATAAATGTGATAAATATAGTCTTTTAGGTGCTAAAAATATTCAATATACTCCAGATGGTAATAAGTTAATTATTGATTTCAATGGTTCACTCTTTTCAGTCAATATAGATGGAAGCGATAGCACACTTATTAATAACACTTTACCTGTTTGGGGTCAACCATCAATATCAGTGGTAGAACCAAAGACTGCGTTTTCGACAAAGATTGAATATAGTGGAGGATGGCAAGATTCATTTTATGATATATTTATTGTAAATTTAGACGCAACAGGTCTAACTAATCTCACTAATACTTATGAAGTCGATGAAATGTATCCCTGTTTCACACCAAATGGATATGAAATTATTTTTTCAACTGTAATTTATTTATGGCCTAGAAATTATTATATCAATAGATTGAATATTAATAGTGGGACGATTGATACTCTCGCTACTAATAACGATCATGTATATCGTCATCTGACATTTTCTCCAGACGGAACAAAAATATACTTTACTAAATATATTAATAATATTAAGTCATTATATGTAATGACTTCAGATGGGACAAATCAAGAACAATTATACGAGGATATTATTATTCTGGATTATCTATCGTTTTCTCCAGACGGCTCCAAGATCGTGTATAATGATTACCAAAATCTTTATGTTATGAACAGCGATGGTTCAGGAATTACCCAAATAGAAACGGCGATCAATCCTCGTTATTCACATATCTCGCATAACGGTGCTAAAATCGTATACTCGGATAATAGTATTACTGGAAATATTTATATCATTGATGTTGATGGATGTAATGAAATAATGATTCATCAGGGATATAAACCCACATTCTCTCCAGATGATAGTCAAATAGCTTTTTCAGGATCTTATTTGTATGAAACAATAGATTATTGGGAATAACGATTTAACACCGGATATGTATGCTGAAATGATGAAAGAATCTGATTATCTGAAACAGAAGGAAGTATCCAAAAATATTTATTTTGAGTTAGCTCTCACCCGAGTTGGGTAAGAAACACGAAAAATTACAAAAATATACTTCGTGAAAATTCGTGTTAATTCGTGGTTAAAAAAAAATTCCGAAAAGGATATCGATGACAGAAAAAAAAAAAATCACACCAATGCTGAAACAGTTTCTGGACATAAAAAATCAACATCCGGATAAGCTCATTCTATTCAGGATGGGTGACTTTTATGAAACTTTTTTTGATGATGCAAAAACAGCATCAAAGGTTCTGGGAATCACTTTAACAGCTCGCAATAAAAACGCTGAAAACCCCATTCCCCTGGCAGGATTCCCTTATCACGCTCTGGATAATTACCTGGATAAGCTGGTAAAACAAGGATTGAAAGTAGTAATCTGCGAGCAAACTGAAGATCCGAAACTGGCAAAAGGTCTGGTGAAAAGAGAAATAATTGATATTATAACTCCCGGTTCAATAATTGATGGAAAATTAATCGATAAAACCGAGAACAACTTTTTAGCTGCAATTTATTATTTGGAGGGAAAAGAAAAAATCGGGTTTTCATTAATCGATGTTTCTACCGGAGATTTCCTGTTTACAGAAATTTTGGCAAATCAACTTAAAAATGAAATTATGCGTTCCAAACCAGCAGAAATCATCGTGGAAAACGAAAATGTGAAATCGTTTTTAGAAAAATTAGCTTTTGAATATGAGCCAACAATCACGATTTTTGAAACCTGGTATTTTGATCCGGAAGAAGCTGAGCGGATGTTAACAAACCACTTTGGTACAACAACTTTAGATGGCTTTGGTGCTGAAAATAAACCTTTTGCAAAAACCGCAGCAGGCATTGCTTTGGCTTACATCAAATCTTTAAAAAATAATGAGCTTAAACATATTTCCAATTTAAGATATTACTCTCTGGAAAACTTTATGCAGCTCGATGAGGTTTCCAGGCGCAATCTCGAACTCTTTAAATCGCTCCGATACGGAACCCGATTTGGTACTTTGATTTCGATTTTGGGTAAAACATCCACACCAATGGGAGCTAGAAAATTAACCAACTGGCTGCTTAATCCGCTTTTGGATATAACAGAAATACAAAAACGTCATAATGCGATTGATACATTTAAAAAGAACTTTGCGTTTACAACCGACTTACGCACAATTTTGGATACAATCGGTGATTTGAGCAGGATCATCAGTAAAGTCGGAACTAAACGAGTTAATCCTCGCGATTTAATTGCTCTGCAAAATTACCTGGAAACATCACCTCAAATTGCTGAACTTTTAAACGAATTTGAAAATCCTTTAATTGATTCCTTAAAAGAAAAAATCAAAGATTATTCAGAAATAATAAATATTATAAAAAACTCTCTTATAGAAAATCCTCCCATGCAAATCACAGAAGGAAATATTCTTAAAGACGGTTATAATGAATACCTTGATGAACTTAGAGAAATCAGTAAAAGTGGAAAGAGCTGGATTTCCCGTCTGGAAGAATACGAACGAAAGAAAACCGGGATTCCATCATTAAAAGTCAGTTATAATAGAGTTTTCGGATATTATATTGAGATAACTCAAACCCATAAAGACAAAGTTCCGGATTATTACATCCGGAAACAAACTTTGGTAAATGCTGAACGCTACATCAGTCCGCAACTCAAAGAATACGAATCTAAAGTTCTGGGAGCTGAGGAACGCATACGAAATATCGAGTATGAACTTTTCAATAAAATCAGAGATAAGCTCTATAATAAAATCGAATTAATGCAGCAATTCGTGGAAATCGTGGCATATCTGGATGTGCTCTCAAATCTCGCTTTTGTAGCATATCACAATAATTATACAAAACCGGATTTCAATGATGAAGGAATTGTGGAAATTAAAGAATGCCGTCATCCGGTGCTGGAGAAATTGCTGGAAAATGAACAGTTCATTCCAAATGATGTGAATTTGAATGATTCCGATAATAAGATTGCTTTGATTACAGGACCGAATATGGCAGGTAAATCTACATATTTAAGGCAAGTTGGTTTGATTGCAATCATGGCTCAAATGGGAAGTTTCATTCCTGCTGAATCTGCAAATCTGCCGATCTTCGATAAGATTTTCACGCGAGTGGGAGCATCTGATAACCTGGCAATGGGACAAAGTACTTTCCTGGTTGAGATGCTGGAAACAGCGAATATCCTAAATACAGCAACTCCCAAATCTTTGATCCTTCTGGATGAAATCGGAAGAGGAACCAGCACTTTTGATGGTCTCAGTCTTGCCTGGGCAATTGTTGAGTTTATCCATAATAATTCTCAAATTAATGCAAAAACGCTTTTTGCTACTCATTACCACGAATTAACAGAACTGGAAAACATCTTACCAGCAGTAAAAAACTACAATATTGTTGTTAAAGAATGGAATGATAAAATCATTTTTATCAGGAAAATCGAGCGTGGATTTGCAGATCAAAGTTATGGAATTCAGGTGGCTCGATTAGCTGGAATCCCTGATAAGGTGATAAAACGGGCAAAAGAAATTTTGGGCAACCTGGAAGAACACGAACTTAGCCCGCAAGGTTTAACTGCAAAAGCAAAAAAGCAACTTGCCCGAGATACATCACAGATGGATATTTTCGATGCTATCTTTGAAAAAGCGGAACAGAAAAACGAAATTCTGGAAGAAATTAAAAAACTCGATGTTAATAATCTCACTCCTATTGAAGCGATAAATAAGCTTTCTGAGCTGAAGGATAAATTATGATAATTGTCAGTGCTTGTTTAGCTGGAATAAAATGTAATTACTTAGGTGATGATAATTCTCATCCCGAAGTTGTGGAATTGGTGAGAAAAGGTCTGGCAATTCCAGTGTGCCCGGAACAATTAGGCGGATTACCAACACCAAGAATTCCTGCTGAAATTCACGGCAAAAAGGTGATTAACAAAAATGGAGAAAATGTAACTTCTAACTTCCAAAAAGGAGCTGAAGAAACTCTGAAAATTGCCAAATTAGTAAATTGTGAAAAAGCTATTTTAAAAGCAAACTCACCTTCCTGTGGTTATGGAAAAATCTATGACGGTTCTTTCTCTGGAAATTTAATTCCCGGAAACGGAATTACAACGGAACTGCTAATGAAAAGCGGAATTGAAATTATTACAGAAGCTGATTTATGAAAAAATAAACAAAACGCATATTTTAACTTTAATCTCTCTTTTGATTGTCACACCAATCGGTTTTTATTCAAAATTTTATAAAGGTTCATTTGAGTTCTGGGTGAATAATTCTCTTTGTGATGTATTTTATGAAATCTTCTGGTGCTTAATTGTTTTTCTCTTTTTTCAAAAAATCAAACCAAAAATGATTGCCTTAATAATTTTCTTAGTAACCTGTTTGATTGAGTTTTTACAACTTTGGCATCCACCTTTTCTGGAATTGATTAGAGATACATTTATTGGCAGAACAATTCTGGGAACTTCATTTGTTTGGGCAGATTTTTTATATTATTTGATTGGCTGTTTTCTGGCTTTGCTTTGGATGAATCTTATAAAAAAAATGTCGAAATCCTAAAAAAGAATTTCGACAAAATTTCAATTTAATTATTACTTATTTTTTTTCTTATGCCTATTTTTTCGTAATCTTTTTTTTCTTTTATGATTACTGATTTTATAACGTTTTTTTTTCTTTCCGCAGGGCATTAAATCTCCACCGCGTCTTTACAATAAATTCTGATTGGCAGCATCAATGTCTTCTTTCAATGCTCTTGAAAATTTAAAAGTTGGAACTACACGTGCAGGCACTTTTACTTTTTCTTCTGTTTTAGGATTTCTTCCCATTCTCTCTTTACGAACTTTAAGTTTGAAAGTTCCAAACCCTCTGATTTCGATGTGTTTTCCATCTTTAAGTGAATCTTTTAATGATTCTAAGAAAGCATCTACTGCTAATGCAACATCTTTACGGATGATACCTGTTTCTGCTGAAACTGATCTAACTAAATCTGCTTTTGTCATAATTTATCTCCTCTTTTGTTTTTAGTTTCAATCTTCAAAAATTTTTTTGAGATTTATCTGTCAAGCACTTTTTTCGTAACTTGAAGAAAAATAGTATGTTACATTTAAATACTATAGATTTGCACTTTTTTCAATAATCTTCATCTTTAGATTCATCCAATATTATTTTGACCTTTCAGCTTTTCGATATGTATTGTTCGCTGCTTCAACCTTGAAAACGACCTACAATCAGAGGAACTCTCTCAAGTAGACCTTTTCAAAGGTTTTTTTTTAACTTAACAAGTTTCAAAAACTTCACAAATTATAAATATCTATTAACTGTTAAAAAGGTTCAGCAGGAAGAAGAACCTTCTAAACCTTTTCAAGGTTATTAAGAACAAAGTATTTATTGACAGCAATAAGTATTTTTATTATATTGAATATAGATTTTAATATTTTAATGCTTAAAAAAGCATTGAAATAAATGGATTTTCTGAATCTGAAAAATAATGCAAAAAATAAAAAAATCGATTAACTTAGAAACGAGGTAAAATTTGTTAGTTCAAGAATATTACAAAAGTAGAGGGCAACTTATTGAAAAAGCATTAGATGAGTATTTAGCCCCAGCAGATCAATACCCCACAGAATTGCATCAAGCTATGAGATATTCTGTAAAAAGTGATGGAAAAAGAATGCGTCCGTTATTATTCTTAGCCACATATGAAATGCTGCTTGGCAGAAAAAACATAAACCGTTTGGAACGCTTGCTTCCCGCAGCAGTTGCACTGGAATTTGTGCATACTGCTTCTCTCATCCACGATGATCTGCCCAGCGTTGATAATTCCGATGAACGTCGCGGAAAGCCCAGCTGTCATATAAAATTTGGTGAAGCCACAGCAATTCTTGCAGGTGATGCTCTCATCACAAAAGCGATTGAGGTTCTTACTGAAATAAAAAACAGGAACCAAGCACTTAAATGCATTTCAATTCTTACAAAAGCAATCTCTACTCGCGGTATGATCGGTGGTCAGGCAGTTGATATTATTTCTGTGAATAAAAAGATTAATATCAATGTTCTGCGATATATTCATTATAAGAAAACCGGTTCATTACTGCAAGCATCTACTGAACTTGCTTGTGCTTTATATGACGCTGAAGAGAATATTACAATCACTCTTGGAAACTTCGCTTTAAACCTTGGTCTGGCTTATCAAATTGTAGATGATATCTTAGATGAAGTTGGCAGCTTTGAAGTTCTGGGCAAACATCCGGGAGGTGATTTAAAAAACAATAAAGCAACTTATCCTTCTTTAATCGGTTTAGAAAAATCTAAGAAACAAGCTGAAAAATTAATTCGTGATTCATATAATATGATAAAAAATATGCGTA
>Ga0207996_1002041_pt1 | contig 12845 bp, 12 predicted proteins | sample AntAceMetag02UKG_FD_184773 | JGI IMG/M metagenome (GOLD analysis project Ga0207996, IMG submission 184773) | Saline lake microbial communities from Ace Lake, Antarctica - Antarctic Ace Lake Metagenome 02UKG (SPAdes) (version 2) | ecosystem: Environmental > Aquatic > Non-marine Saline and... | reverse complement strand
TCTTTTCCTCTGCAGTTTTTTCTTGGCAGTCTTTGCCCACCCAAACGCAGCAGCCTCCTGATCTCCAAAAAATATCATAATGCGCCTGATATTTTCTTTTGTTTCCGGTATCTTGACAGCTTCAAAAAGGTTTACCCTCTGAGATGTAATGCGCAGTTCCACTGATAAAAGAGTTTTCTGCTCTCCCAGAACTTTTTTTTCAGCCATAAGGGAAATCAGAATACTAAAATATTCGACAGCCCTGTCTGCCCATAAAGGATATTCAAAAAGGTCATACTGGTTTATATTTATATGCGCTTTAACAAAAACAGGTATGTCTGTGCCGGCAATATTATCCTGCCTTGTTTCCGTGCTCTTTAAGGCGATAAGTTGACCAAGGCCTATATCTTCGCCAAAAAGGGCGGCCCATGGTTTTATCTCATCCATTGTTTTTTGAAACACGTCATCTGTTTTTGCAATTTCAGCGCTGACCCTTTCTATCTCTTTTTGAAGCCTTTGCTTTTTTATATCGAGAATAGGAAGGTAACGATTATAACGCTTGAGATTGTCTTTCTGCTTTTTCAGTTGTGTCTTTGTCAGCCCTATTTTTTTCATGATCAACTAATTTTTCCGGCCAGAAAGTATCAATTAATTTTGTTGCAAGCCCAGTCTCTTCAGGGTTGAAACATTTTGCAAGTATTTCCCATCCCCTGTCCAGAGCTTTTTCGAGTGGTATGTTAACAGAAAGATCCATCAAACCTCGCTCAAAAAGCTCACCATATTTTAAAAGCCTGTTGTCCCAGGATGTCATTCTGAAACCCATTGCCTTTTTTTCTACTGTTTCCTGATAAAATGCATATAACTGGACCATTACATCCATCAGTGGGCGATGGTCCTCTCTTGTGTCTTTATTTACAAGCTGTTTTAGTCTGCTTAATGATCCAAACGGCTCAATTATACCATTGTTTAAATAGTATTGCCCCTCTGTTATATAGCCTGTATTATCAGGCACAGGGTGTGTTACATCATTCCCAGGCATTGTTGTTACCGAAAGTATGGTAACTGAACCAGCATCCTCAAAATCTACAGCCTTTTCATATCTTAATGCAAGCTGGCTGTACAGGTCTCCAGGATAACCTCTGTTTGACGGCACCTGCTCCATAATAATGGCAATTTCCTTTAGAGCGTCACAAAAATTTGTCATATCTGTTAAAAGCACCAAGACCCTTTTTCCGTCTAAAGCAAATTTTTCCGCAACAGCGAGACAAAGGTCGGGAACCATAAGAGATTCAACCACAGGGTCTATTGCTGTGTGTATAAAGAGTATGGAACGGCTTAAAGCCCCTTTGTTTTCAAGACTGTTTTTCAAAGAAAGGTAATCATCATATCTTTGTCCCATCCCGCCAAGTACGATTATATCTACTTCAGCCTGAAGGGCTATACGGATTAGAAGCTCATTATAAGGTTCTCCGGGTGTAGTAAAAATAGATATTTTCTGAGATTCAACAAGTGAATTAAACATATCTATCATGGGTATCCTGGTATTGAGCATATTAGAAGGAATAATGCGTTTTACAGGATTTATTGTTGATCTGCTTACATCTATAAGTTCTTCTGTAATCGGGGGCTTATTGTCGCGAGGCCTTCCTGTGCCGTCAAAGATTCTGCCTAAAAGATTTTCAGAAAAACCAACTTGCATCTGATGTCCTAAAAAACGCACCTCATCTTCGGTTGAAATACCGGTGCTTCCAGCAAATACTTGAAGATATACATTTTTATCTTCAATACGAATAACTTCGGCAAGAGATTCTCCGCGTTCAGAAGACACAACAGCAAGGCTGCCATATTTGACACCAGGCGCTAACAGCATTATTACGTTGCCGGATATGTCTATGATTTTATGGCTTATTTTTTGCACTTTCTTCCTTTTGCATTGTAAGTTTTCCTTTTTCCCCTGCCAGAAGTTCTTTAGACCTTCTGAACTGAGAATCCATATCAGATTCCACGAAAGCCTGTCTTAAAACATTCGATTTGCTTATATAATTTTCTTTACTATGCTGGAGAATAAGGTCTTTGATGAGTTTTTCGCTGGTGGTAAATTTTTCTGAATCCCAGGCAGAATAATTATAATCAATAAAAGCCTGCCTGAGCCTGTTAAAGAAATTTTTAGCTTTTATTTTGTCTTCCAGTATTAGTGAAGCGTCAAGAATTTTTTCAAAGATTGAGAAGACTTTTTTCTGGCGGTCAGCTGAAGTAGCGCTGTCTACTGGATCAAAGGCGTTTTGTTGTAAATATACGTAATCAAAAAGTTCTCCTTTCAGATAGAGGATATAATCATTCAAACTTACACCTTCTTCTCCTACTACCTTCATCATCTGGCTGACTTCATTTGCTTTTGAAAGTAACTTAATCACTTCTTTTCTTCTTTGAATATCTATAATTCCTTCATATGTAGACCAGCTTTCAAGAGGATCAATAGAAGGATATCGTCTCGCGTCGGACCTGTCTTTTGACAGACCGTGAAATGCACCTGTTACTTTTAAGGTAGCCTGGGTGACCGGTTCTTCAAAATTTCCTCCTGCAGGACTTACAGTTCCTCCTATTGTGATTGATCCTGTGGTGTTGTCTTTGAGCCTGACAAGTCCCGCTCTTTCGTAAAATCCAGCTATGGTTGATCCTAAATAAGCGGGATATGCCTCTTCCCCGGGTATTTCCTCCAATCTTCCGGACCTTTCCCTCAGTGCCTGAGCCCAGCGTGAGGTTGAGTCCGCGAGCAGAAGAACGTCAAGCCCCATCTGCCTGTAATACTCTGCTATTGTTATGGCTGTATAAACTGAAGCTTCGCGGGCTGCTATAGGCATGGAACTTGTATTGCATATTATAATAGTTCGTTCCATCAGAGGTCTGTCAGTAAATGGATCGATTATCTTTGGAAATTTCCTGATAATCTCAACGACTTCTCCAGCTCTTTCACCACAGGCGGCAATAATTACAATATCCACTTTTGCATTACGGCTTGTGATTTGTTGCAAAATGGTTTTGCCTGAACCAAAGGGCCCTGGAATGCAATAGGTTCCTCCTTTTGCCACAGGGAAAAGACTGTCAATTATTCTGATTCTTGTTATCATGGGTTCAACAGGGTCAAGTTTTTCCTCATACGCTGTAATTGGTATTTTTATGGGCCATGAGAAGCTCATGTAAAGAGGTATTTCCATGCCTCTTTTATTCTCGGTTATTGCTATCTCTTCTTTTACATTATATTCCCCTGGTTTTACAATACTGAGAATTTTATGAGAGCCGGAAAGATTAAAAGGCACCTGAATTTTGTGGGTGAATATTCCCTCCTTAACCATGCCTATTACGTCGCCTGATTGAACAAAATCACCTGGCTTTACAGAAGGTAAAAATCCCCATTTTTTATCTTCCGGCAGTGCATTTAAATATTTTCCTCTTTTGAGGAAAAAACCACATTCTTCCGCCAGCTTTTGCAGCGGATTTTGAAGCCCGTCAAACACTTGACCCAACAGGCCTGGGCCAAGATCAACAGATAATAATTTTCCTGTAAATTCGACAAAATCTCCTGTTTTCAGGCCATCGGTAGCCTCATAGACCTGCAAATCCGCTATATTTCCCCTTATGCGGATAACCTCGGATTTTAATCTTTTTTCCCCTAACAATGCGTATGCTGTTTCATTTTGTTTAAGCCTAAAGTTAAACTCAACAGCGATCATATTTTTATCAATAGAAACGATTTTGCCTTTTCTTATTGCAGTGTCAATTTTCATGGGTATTTATCTCGTTTTCACTAAACTTTCTGACAAGGCTGTCTATTTTTTCTAAACCTTTTTTGTTGTTAAAAAGTGATGTTTTCTCTAATATCTGAATTTTAAAATAATAAACTATAAGCTTTTCTATTGTGAAATAGTAACTTATTTCAAGATCTTCAAGGAAATTCCATCTTGCCCTGTCAAGGGCTTCTTCTGCAGAAAGAGGAGATTTTATATTAAAGGCTTTTGGAGCTATGCTGGTATTGTATGGTATTTTTGTCTTTCCATTTCTTATATAGGGAGTACCGTCCCAGCCCAGGCTTTTTGATCGCAACCTTACAAGTTCATTTCTAATGCCCTGTTCCCATGAATACCACTTTTCCATCAGTTTAACAGGTGATTTTTCTTTTGGTTTAAGAGGAATTAGCTCTGCAGACTGAAGGATGTTAAAATCTTTTTTAACAAGCTCTATCTTACATAAGGCAAAAAATTTTTCTTTATTAATGGGCAGGGGTTTATCAAAGGAAAGACTTGGAAGAGATGCAACTGTATAATAATACTGCTGTTTAATCATTTTTTTCAGTTGCCTGGACTGAATTTATAAGATCGGCGAATTTTGGATTTAAATACTTCGCAAGCATATCAGCGAGACTTTTATCAGTAAAATCATAATAAAAGTTTTCTCCCTTTTTCCCGACATGGAAACCAGCCTGTATATTGGGATTTATTTTAATGTCTATGCTGTTTTTTATTTTTTCTTTAATTTTAGAAAAGAAGAAGTCAGAAAGATCATTTTTGTCCTTTTCGTTTAAGAGTACTTCAAAATCAGGTACTTCGTCGATATCTTTTTTCCATTCATCCAAAAGTTTTAACAACGTTTTTTCAAGAATTTCAGGCGTATAAAACTTTTGACACTCATTGCTGATAATTGCGTCAAAAAAATTAATCAAAGAAAAGCGAACTGTTAAGATAGTATCTCGTGCAGCCTGTGAAAGTGTATTTCGGCTGATTTCTTCTTTTTGGATTATATTTTTTTCTGCTTTATTTATAAGGTTTTCAGCATTTATTTCAGCTGTTTTTATTATCTCCGATGCTTTTTGTTCAGCCTTTTTTATGATTTCACTGGATTCTTGTTCAGCCTTGTCTATACCTTCTGATTTTATTTTCTGTATGAGGCCGTTAAGATCTGATTTTATTTCCTTAGCTGGATCCATGTTCAAACTTTTCCTTTAAAGAGACCTTTGCAAAACATCCCCTTTTGCCCAATTACTGCGTCAGGCTTAAATTCCAATCCTCGAAATATTCAATATATTCATGTGGTTGAAATTTCCGCCTTCCTTGAACTTGAACAAAATTGAGCATTTTTCAAAGGTCTCGACTTTAAAATAACTTAACTGTAGTTTTTGCCGGTTATCATAACTTGAGACCGATTGTTTAAAAGTTATTCTGGTTTACAGTGTTGCAAAGCGACATGGTGACAACTTTCAAATAACTCGTTTGCACAAATTTGGCATAAGTTGTTGATTGTTCTATATATTTTACTTTTTGATAAAAATCAAACTTACGAGTCTGTTTTCAACCGCAGAATATCGAATAAGGAATTATGAATGTCGAAGTAAGGTATTCTATTATTTTTAATATGTAAAAAGATAGAGCATAGCGATTCCATACTTCATCATTCGAAATTCCTTGTTCGATATTCAAATAATTATATCTCAAATTTGCAATATCTTTCAAATAACTAAATCAGGCTCTTCTCCAATTTAGTTGGAGAAAAGGATTCAAGGGTTCAAGGGTTTGTTTTTAAAAACTTTATCAGCGCTTTTGATGTTCTTTCGCTTTCTGCTATATCTTTTTTTATGTAAAGCATCCTGATGTAATCCCTGGTTGTCTTTCTTCCATATCCTTCTGCTCTATATCTTTCTTCCTTAAGCGCTGAGGGTTAGCGCTTCACTGCGTGTCACTCGAACCCTTGAATCCTTGAACCCTCTGAGATTACACCCGCTTAATTAGAAATAACCCACTTGTTTTAGCTTCTCGCCAGAGGCGAGCAAGAATTGACTACAACTAATCGGAAGAAGAACCCTAAATCATAACTTTTTAATATGAACATAATTGACAAGTTATTTTCGGTTACAGTGTTGCCAAGCGGCATAGTGGAGCTTTTTACGAATTCATCAAATTTCAGTCAGGATAGAATATCTCTGATCTTCATTAATTGCAAGCGGATATCGTTGAGTAAGTCTGTTGAGGGAATTTCTTTTTCTTCAGGAAGCCTGGATTTAATGTGCTGTTTTGCGCCCTGAATAGTATATTTCTTGTCATATAAAAGATGCTTGATTTCCAGTATGAGTTCAACATCGTTTTTGTTATAAACTCTTTGCCCTGAAGATGTCCTTTTGGGTTTTATCTTTGTGAATTCACTTTCCCAGAATCTTAACACATATGTTGGAATACCGGCAATTTCGCCTACTTCTCCAATCTTAAAGTATAGCTTATCGGGCAGTTTTTTTTGATATAGTTCAGTATTATGCATAGGTCAAAGAGTTATCAGGCAGGAAGTGTAGCATCAAACTCTTTTATTAGCCTGCCTGTAATATTTCCGTGAAGTGAATTTATTGTTTCATCTTCAAGTGTTTCAACAGCAGATCTGTATGTTATCCTGAATGAGATGCTTTTTTTATCGGCTGGTATGGGAGCACCCTCATAAGTATCAAATAAATGGAAACTTTCTACCAGATCTTCGTTAAGGATTTCAATACTTTTTATAATATTTAACGCCTCTATATCTTTATCAACAATCAGGGTAATGTCTCTGGCTGTTGAGGGAAATCTTGGAAGCGGTTTTGCAGACTTGACATCAGGAATAAACTTAATGAGATTGTCTGCATCAAATTCAAAAATATATGCTTTTTGTTTTAAATCGTAATTTTTAAGCACCTGCGGAAGAACTTCTCCGAGAATACCTATAAATTTATTTCCGACAGATAGCAAGGCAGTATATCCTGGTTTAGTATAACAGCAGTTTTTTGGCTGCATGCGGGTAAATTCGATATCTGTTATAAACAAATTGCTTAAAAGTTCTTCAACGGCACCTTTTATATCATAAAAATCACATTCTTTTCCTCTGGAAAGCCAGGAGTCCTCAGTTTTTATCCCTGTCATGAGTCCTGCCAGCATTTCGCGCTCATCAGGCTGACTGTCTTTCTTGCCTGTATTGAAAAAAACATTGCCTGTCTCAAACAGCTTGAGATTTTTATTCTGCCTGGTTATGTTGTAATGCATTGTTTCAAGCATACCCGGAATCAGTGATGTGCGCAGAACCGATTGATCTTCTGTAATCGGGTTTAATATTTTCATTAACCGTCTTTTTGGATCATCTGCTTTGAGTTCGAGATTGTCGCATGATAATTTGTTTATGAAACTGTAAGTTATTGTTTCAGTAAAACCAAGACAGGCAAGTATCTGCTTGATACGATATCTTGAATGTACTTTTTTTGACGGCTTAACAGCCTTTGAAGGTATAAGCGGAAAGGTTGTTTTAATATTGTTGTAACCGTAAAGACGGGCGACTTCCTCTATAAGATCTTCATGTCTGCTTATGTCCACCCTGAAAGATGGCGGAATGACTGTGAGTTGATCCTTACCGGTTTTTTTAACCTTAAATTCAATAGACTGCAAGTATTGTTCAATATCATCCTGACTTAAATCAGTGCCCAGCATGCTGTTGGTGGATTCAACGCTTAGAGTAATTGTCCTGTTAGATATGGGTTTTGGATATTCATCGATTATATTACCGACCGGTTTGCCGTTGCAGATTTCTGCAATAAGCTGCGTTGCCCGTTTTAAAGCATTGATCGTGCCATTGGGGTCTGTTCCACGTTCAAAACGATGAGAGGCATCTGTGGCAAGTCCTGTTTTTTTGGAAGTTTTGCGAATGCACACAGGATGAAAATATGCGCTTTCAATCAATATCTTTGTTGTTGATTGTTCTATTTCAGAATTTAATCCACCCATAACGCCTGCAAGCGCCACCGGCTTTTCACCATCGCAGATCATCAGCATTTCCCTGGAAAGAATGCGTTTTTTCTGGTCAAGAGTTATAAAGGTTTCACCATCTTTTGCAGCACGGACGATTATTCTGTTTTCTGCAAGGCGGTCAAAATCAAAGGCATGAAGGGGCTGACCGGTTTCCATCATAACAAAATTAGTAATATCAACAACATTATTTATTGGTTTTAAACCCACCGATATCAGCCGATCCTGAAGCCAGAAAGGTGACGGTGCAACTTTAATGTTAAAAACAAGCTGTGCGCTGTATCTTGGACAAAGATCAGGATCTAATATTTTAATCGATGTGAAATCTGCGGCATTTCCATCAGATTTTGGAAGCCGGATTTCAGGACGGGTCAGCCTGGTTTTATTAAACGCTGCTATTTCCAGTGCAGTCCCAATGATGCTGAGGCAGTCCGGTCTGTTTGGAGTAAGATCTATTTCAAGCACAGGGTCGGACAGTTTAAGAGCCAGATTAAGTTTATGCCCTGCAGAAAAATTTTCTTCAAGATCCATTATGCCGTCACTGTTTGTTCCGAGTCCTAATTCAAAGGCACTGCAGAGCATTCCTTTTGATACTTCTCCCCTTATAGAGCATTCTTCAAGTATTGTTCCGTTCGGGAAAACAGTTCCAGGCAGAGCGCATGGCACAAGAAGGTTGTTTTTTGTATTTGGCGCGCCACAAACAACCGGAATAATCTGGTTGCCGATATCAACCTGACAGAGTTTAAGTTTGTCGGCCTTTGGATGCGGCCTGATTTCGAGAATACGTCCTGCAACAACGCTGTTGAGATAACTGTATCTGTCTGAAACAGATTCGACCTCAAGTCCTGCCATAGTCAGGGCCTCGGCCAGGTCGTCTGTATTCATATCAATGGAGATATAGTCTTTTAACCAGCTTAAACTAACCTTCATATTAAAATTGCCTTAAAAATCTTAAATTATTTTCATAGTATTTACGGATGTCATCTATTCCATATTTCAGCATGGCGATCCGTTCTATACCCATGCCAAAGGCAAAACCTTTAAAAAGGGATGTGTCATATCCAACACTTTCAAATACAGCAGGATGAACCATTCCAGCACCTATTATTTCGAGCCATCCTGTTTGCGAGCAGACCCTGCAACCCTTTCCTCTGCACATAACGCATCTTATGTCAACTTCGGCGCTTGGTTCTGTGAAAGGAAAAAAACTGGGTCTGAATCTAAGGCTTGTCTGGTCGTCAAAAATCTGGTGAATAAATGTGGTAAGTATTCCCTTGAGATCTCCGAAAGATACCTTTCTGTCTACAAGAAGGCCTTCCACCTGCTGAAACATCGGGGTGTGTGTCAAGTCTGAATCGCATCTGTAGACCTTGCCTGGAGCAATAATCCTTAATGGAGGCTCCTGTTTTTCCATTATTCGCGGCTGAGTCGGGGAGGTATGTGTTCTGAGAACTATGTTTTTCGATATATAAAAAGTATCCTGCATATCTCTGGCAGGATGATTTTTCGGGATATTAAGAGCTTCAAAATTATAGTGGTCTGTTTCAACTTCAGGCCCTTCAACTACAGCAAAACCGAGGTTTGAAAAAATATCACATATTTGCCTTGTAATTTGTGTGATAGGGTGCAGAGAACCGTGACTTGCAATTCTTCCTGGCAGTGAAACATCAATGCTGTCTTCAATTGCTGAGGATTTTTTTTCTGCCTGTATTAATGCGTCCTTGAATGCTTTATCCAGGCTTTTTTTTGTTTCATTAGCTTTTTTTCCTGCCTCTGCTCTTTTTTCTTTTGGCAGGCTCGCAATGGTCCTTAAAAATTGAGTAACAGCTCCTTTTCGTCCAAGATATTTTATTGAAAGCTCGTTTATTTTTTTTTTGTCAGAAGTTGACTCAAGGGCCTTAAGAGCCTCCTTCTCAATCTGTTTTATACTTTTATCCACTTGCTGCTTTATATCCTTATTTCAAAGACATCCCGTGCCAAAAAATTTATATCTGCTGTGCAGCCAGGTTCGCTATTTGTGTAAATGCCGAAGGATCTGATATCGCAAGTTCTGCAAGCACCTTGCGGTCAAGCTCAATTTTAGCAAGTTTTAACCCGTGAATGAATTTACTGTATGACAGATTATTCATATGGGCTGCTGCATTAATTCTAATAATCCAGAGTTTGCGAAAATCTCTTTTTCGAACTCTTCGATCCCGATAGGCATACATTAATGCTTTATCTACAGCATTAGCTGCAGTGCGGAATAATTTGCTGCGACCGCCACGAAATCCTTTGGCTAATTTTAAAACCTTTCTACGCCGTTTTTTTGCTTTGAATCCTCTTTTAATACGCATAATTTGTTCCTCAATAATATTTGATGAATTTGTAAAAAATCACAAAATCGGGCTTCAGACGGCCAGGTAAAAAGTCAAAAAATAACGTTTCCCGTTATTCCGACGAAAGCCGGGCACGTAGTGAATCTTTAGCGCTATCCAGTAAATTCATTACGTTCCGGATGCCCCCGTATCAATTATGGTGCAGGCTTATCAATTCCAACATGACGTTTTCTATACTTTTTACGAAGCCATCAAGCTTAAGAATTAGGAAGAAGCAACCGCACTTCTTTTCTGTTTGTTTTGTCGATAATATTATCCTGTCTTAAAGACCTCTTACGCTTTGTAGTCTTTTTCGTTAATATATGACCTGCATGTGATTTTGAAAAGACGAATTTACCCGTGCCTGTTTTTTTGAAACGCTTTGCAGCAGCCCTGTTTGTCTTTATCTTCGGCATGTTATATGCTCTCCTTTACAGCTAAAAAATCAATGGCGTGTGCAAGCATCAAATCCTAGCCCACGCCATCTTTTGGATAAATATTATTGCCCTATTTTCTGGAATGCAAAAAACTTTCCACTTTCAGGCGAATACTTCTAAGGTCTCTCTTTAAGTTATTATTTTGGCGATAGAATCATCATTATGCTGCGTCCCTCAAATTTAGGATGCTGCTCAACTAATGCTATCTCATTAGTTTCTTTTGCTATTTGTTCCAGCAAATTTCTGCCGAGATTAGACAGAGTAATTTCACGGCCTCTGAAAACAACGGTTACTTTAACCTTATCCTTTTTGCCAATAAACTTTTTTATATGGCCAATTTTTGTTTGCAGATCATGATCACCGGTTTTTGGCCGTATTTTTATTTCTTTTACCTGAAATGAGGCTTGTTTCTTTTTTGCTTCCTGCAGTTTTTTAGTCAGTTCATACTTATAGCGGCCATAATCCATTATTTTACATACAGGAGGATTAGCATTGGGAGAAACTTCTACCAGATCAAGACCAAAATCAGCGGCAGTTGCAAGTGCCTTATATGTTGGAATAACTCCTACTTGATTGCCGTCCGGATCGATAACTCTTACTTCTTTTGCTCGTATCCTGTTATTAATGTTTATTCTATCAGATTTTGTTGGCCTGACTGCTCTTTTGAATATAGCTATGCTTTCACCTCCCAATATTATAAGCCCTGGACCTTTGAAAAACACCCCATTTTGTCCAATTGTTGTGTCAGGCTCAAATTTCAATCCTCAAAATATTCCCCAAGTTAGAATTTTCACCTTACTTGAGCTTGGACAAAATTGAACTTTTTTCAAAAACCTCAGTTTTATTAACTTGTTTTAAATTTCTTTTTGTAAATCTATCAAATATATAACGATATTAATAAATGCAAGAAAAAAATGCGATTAAAAAATTTATTCGTGATAAATAAAACGTGATTACTGTATAAGTGTATAATTGGCTAAAAGACTTTTATCCCAGTAAGCGTTATTCGAATCTGCAAAATATTGTCTGAAAAGTTCCAGGCTTTTTTCACGTAATATGTTTGGAATAATTGAGATTTTACTATTTCTGTATAAAGGAGATAATTTTGTAAAATCAGCTCTTGTACATCCTCCCATTACATCTTCATATGCATAAACAATTTTGTTGATATTACTTAAAACAATAGCGCAGAAGCACATAAGGCATGGCTCTAATGTGCAGAACAGAGTTGTTTCTCTTTTGTCTAAAACTTCTCCGGAATCAGCAAGGCGCCTTAAGGCGATTATTTCTGCATGATCGATTTCATTTGTTAAAGATCCTGAGGTATTCTTCCGGGAACCCTCAGCAATAATTTTGTTCTGACTTACTATCACACATCCAACAGGAAATTCTCCATTTTTTAAAGTTTTTTCTGCCAGGTCAAGGGCTTTTTGCATAAAATAATTATAATTCATAATGATTGTTCCATTATAGACTGCAGCTGCCTTCTATTTCAAAAGCATAAATAATTCTTGCTTCCATAACAGCATGTTTTGTTGAAACAGGTTTAAAATTATTATGTTTGACAATATCGATAAGTTCGGATTTTGAAGGTATTGATTCAAGGCCATTCGAAAATACATCTCCTGTTGAGCCGTCAATAATTTCAGCATCTTCTCCGTTTGTTACAACAATCACAGGCACCTGATAACCGGTTATAAGCCTTGATGCAGCAAGGGCCGGCCTTGTCCTGGTAACAATGGATCCAGGGCCATATTTTATTATCATGCAAATTTTATCCGATAAAGTAACAATAAGATCAATATTAATCTCAGCGTTTTTGTCTACAACATTTACCGGAAGTTTATAATTGGTTTTAATCTCATCTTTTTTATAACCCTTATCATCAACCAGTATGTGCGCCAGTTTTTGCCTGTACCGTTCATCATGTGTTTCTTTTATGGTTTTGCCGGTGATATAATCTTCAATTTCACCAAGCACCAGATAACCTTTCCCCATTTTAAACCTCAATTCTTCTTAGAAAAAAATAATATTTTTTTGCCTCAGAGACCTCAGAAATTGCAGATAAAACCTTTTTCCGGTTAGTATGTTTTTATCATTGGTTTTTCTCCAATTTAGTTGGAGAAGAGGGTCCAAGGACTCAAGGGGTCAAGGATTCAAGTGTTTGTTTTCTAAAGACTTTATCAGCGCCTTTAACATTCTTTCGCTTTCTGCAATGTCTTTTTTTAGTGTACCCAATACATCTTTTTCAATTAAATCTAAATCCC
>Ga0207996_1002040_pt1 | contig 12848 bp, 11 predicted proteins | sample AntAceMetag02UKG_FD_184773 | JGI IMG/M metagenome (GOLD analysis project Ga0207996, IMG submission 184773) | Saline lake microbial communities from Ace Lake, Antarctica - Antarctic Ace Lake Metagenome 02UKG (SPAdes) (version 2) | ecosystem: Environmental > Aquatic > Non-marine Saline and... | reverse complement strand
AACAAAAGGTTTGCGTCTGGGTAACAATATTACCCAGACGTTCAACGAAATTATCACGGTCTTGATCATCTGAGAATATCCGCCGACGCTCAATCCCTCGAACAATGATGTGATGCAAGGCTCCGGGTGCATCGATGCGTGCTTTACGTGGCATACAACCCTCATATCACAGTAGTCCTAATTTTTAAAGTTATAATTTTATGGGCGTCCCCAAAATTTCCCCCCAAAATTTCCCGAATCGATAACATCTTCAAAGTATTCAAGACCGTATGAAAAATTTTCACGAAGGTCTTTTGGTACCGGTATTTCGTGCAGGTTAAAAACAGCTTGCCCAAGCTGCAGGAGCATTCCGGTGGAGAGGTTGTCCTCTACAAGGCCATCGATATATTTTTTAAGGAATGCCGGTTTGCCTTCATATTCCACGATGACATCACCGTTTCGGGTTTTTACCACCCTGGTGGTGGGAAATTTTTTTTCTTCAGGAGATTTAAAAGGTTCACCATGGATCGGACTTCAGCAAAGTTTTTTTCATCACAAATCGTCAGAATATAGGACCCCTGGTCCGAAGTAATTTTGAAACTCGAATTGGCCAGCCCACCCTTCAGGCCATGGTACTCAAGTATTCGTCCGACATCATATGAGCATAACAGTGTCTCCAGTTCTTTTTTTTCGATGGTGGAATAATTTGCCATTATAACTCCCTTCGCAGGTAATTTTTATTCTAAAATGAGCCGGCTAATATCTAAAACGGCTTATTTTCGTGTTGTTTGTCATATAATTTTTTACGAGATCGTCAATGTTGGCACAGTCTGTAAATTTCACATGAAATAGTAACTTTCGCAACCGGCAATGATAGCAACACTGACGTTACACGCTTTCAGATGTTCCGGCTGAGGGGAAAGATGGGTATGGGTTTCTTTTTTGGGACCCGATAGACCACCACGATACCCACGGAGATAAAGGCCAGGGAAATCAGGGTATGGGCGAAAATGGGGTCCCCCAGCAGCCAGCCGGCCAAGGTCACTCCGGACACCGGCATGATGAACAGGAAGGAATGCAGGGTCACCGTGCCATAGCGTTTCAAAAGACTTTTCCATGCTACGAACCCGAATGACGCGGTCACCAGTCCCTGATAAATGACGCTGCCCACTACCTGTGGGGTGATAGTCCCGAACATCCTCCCATCCCAGAACCATGCATTGATCCAAAAAACAGGCAATGCCATGATCATTGGATACACCACCATGTGAAAAGGCTGGAAGTCGGAAATGATCCGTTTGGAATAGACGGCACTGGCGGCCCCAATAATGACCGCCGTGAATATACAGAGATCTCCCAGGAACACACTGGCCGCGGCCATGTTTTGATCCAGAAACAGTATTGCCACACCAATGAATCCCAGGCTCATGCCCAGCACCCGGCGAATGGTCATGCGTTCGTCGGGCAGAAAGAAATGGGCAAAAAGCAGGGTCAGGAATGGTTGAAGATTGGCAATCAGCGCACCTCTGGAGGCCGTGGTATGGTTGAGCCCCGTATAAAACATGGAAAGCTGGACCGAAAACATGATGGAAATAATGATCAGTTGTCGCAGTTGCCCCGGTTTTAAAGCGAATTTTCGGCCCGTGACCTTGGCCCACACCGACACGGCCACTGCAGCCATGGCAAAACGCAGCCCCGCCGTTGTAAAGGCCCCCAGCCCGGTCAGGCTGACCTTTATGGCCACTACATTGGAACCGAATAATGCGCACAACAATGCTGTGAAAACAGCAGCAGATACCGGCATGCCTTCGGGTGGTGTAATCTGCTTCTGCAAAGCCTGTTTATTTATTGAAAAGCTCAAAATCCATTGTATTTAAAACAAAGGTGCGAAAAAGATATTTATGAGTTTTGTACCATAGCGTTTTTGTACCATAATCAATATCTTTGAGATTAAACTTACTATTATCCATTGCCTTTTTGTTGTCAACCAAAAGGTATACAAGTCCGGCTGCATCGATTTCTATCGGCACTTTACTGATTTTGGATCGCCCTTAAGGCATATAAACGATAGGAAGAGATTGGCCAGGCCTGTTGACAGTGGAAAAAGAAATTAATAGGATACTGACTGGTCAGAATAAATTCGTAGCACATGCACCAGCCATGAAAAATCAAACGATCGTAAAAATGGCTGATTCCGGAAACTTCACTGCAGGAGGAGATATGAACGTCAGCGGCAAGATATGGAGAGACAAACATGGTGTGTGTCATCTTGAGGGGACAGACAAGGCGGAAGCTTTCAATTTGATGGGATACGCGCATGCAAAAGACAGGGGCATGCAGATGCTTTTAATGCGGATTCTGGGTCAGGGACGTGCCTCTGAAATTCTTGATTCGAGCGATGAAATGCTTGAAATCGACAAGTTTTTCAGGCGGATGAACTGGACCGGTTCAATTGCGTCGGAAATTGAAAAATTCTCTGCAGAAACGAAAGCAGTCACAAAAGCGTATTGTGAAGGGGCCAACAGGGCATTTGCAGAAAAGCGACCATGGGAATGCAGGCTTTTCGGTTATAAACCGGAACCCTGGTGTGCGGAAAACGTTGTTCTTATTTCACGGATGATCGGCTACCTTACCCTGGCGCAGTCCCAGGGTGAAATGGAAAGACTCCTGATCGAGCTGATCCAGGCCGGGCTGGATGAAGAACGGCTGAATGAACTGTTTCCGGGGATTCTGGGTGGCCTGAATATTGACCTTGTCAAAAAAATTAAACTGCAGGAAAGACTTGTTTCTCCAACTTCACTCTGGAATATCGCAGCACCATTGGCCATGGCATCCAACAACTGGGTGGTTTCAGGAAAAAAGACAGCGTCTGGAAAGCCGATTCTGGCAAACGACCCACACCTGGAAGTAAACAGGCTTCCCAATGTCTGGTATGAAATCGTACTGAAAACAAAAGACGGATATGCCATGGGTGCCACCATGCCCGGGGTGCCGGCCCTGCTTGTCGGCAAAAACCGGGATCTTGCCTGGGGGGTTACGTACACCTTCATGGACAGTACGGATTCCTGGATTGAAAAATGCAAAGACGGAAAGTATCTGCGTGAACCGGACCAGTGGATACCCTTTGACACAAGAAAAGAGATCATTAAAAGAAAGAAAAAAGATGACGTCACCGTTACATTTTACGGAAACCGGCACGGTGTCCTTGAGGGGAATCCGAATCAGGAAGGGTATTACATTGCCACGACCTGGGCATCTGCTTTTTCAGGCGCTGTCACGCTGGACAACAGTATTAAAATGTTCGAGGCAAAAACGGTCAGCGAGGGGATGGATCTCCTGGGCCGGATAGAGACATCCTGGAACTGGGTTCTTGCCGACAGGGAAGGGAATATCGGTTACCAGATGTCCGGTCTGATGCCGAAACGGCGGCAAGGCGTCAGCGGGTTTGTGCCGCTGGCCGGATGGGAGGAAAGAAATGACTGGCAGGGTTTTGAAAAACTCGAAGGTCTGCCGCGATGCCATAACCCCGAATGCGGATATTTTGTCACGTCCAACCAGGACCTGAACGAATACGGTACGGTGGATCCGATCAATATGGGCATGGGGTCCTATCGTTCCGATCGGATTGGAAAACTTCTGGCGGAAAACAATAAGATCACCCGGGAATACATGTACCGGTTGCATTATGACGTCTATTCAACACAGGCGGAACTATTTATGAAGATTCTCGCCCCCCTGCTCCCGGATACCAGCGAGGCAGCCATGCTTAAGAACTGGAATTTTGAATATTCTGCGGATTCAAAAGGGGCATATTTATTTGACCGGTTTTACCGGGAACTTTACCGGGAGGTTTTCGGCAGATATGGTCTGGGCATTGATGCCCTTGACCATATCGATAAGCATACCGGCATGTTCAACGATTTTTACCTCAGTTTTGACCGGATACTTCTCTCTGATCATTCGGCGTGGTTCGGCGGCAGGACGAGAAAGGATATTTATCGACAGGCGGCTGAAAATGCGCTGAAATCTCCGGCTCGAAAATGGGGTGATACCCGGAAAGTTATTTTAAAAAATATCGTATTTGACGGAAAACTTCCCAAATTTCTCGGGTTTGACCGCGGACCCATCACTCTCATCGGAAGCCTCGCCACACCGCACCAGGGCCAGATTTTCGAAAGCGGCGGCCGGCAAACCACCTTCTCTCCATCCTTTAGAATGGTTGTCGATCTGGGAACGGATGAAATTTACACCAATATGGCCGGGGGACCGTCTGATCGCAGGTTTTCCAAATGGTATTGCTCGGATCTGGAAAACTGGATATCGGGTAAGTATAAAAAAATAGATCTCAGTTCCGATCAGGTAAAACTTCCGTTCAAATAAATGGGTGTAAATCAGGAGTGTTGGAGTACCGGCGCTTTTGGGGTGTTGGGACCAAAAAACGAGAAAAAACCTATTTGTATTCTTCGATCCTTGTTACCCGTGATTTACCCCCGTAACCAATTTGAATCGTCCTTTTGGGATCAAGGAGACCTCCTTCTATCGCTCGTCGGAATGGAGTTCCATGGGTGAACTTATGCCCCAATTCATGATCACTCATATCGGTATGAGCATCCAGGTGCACCATGCCCACTGGCCGTTCAGCAGCAACAGCGCGTAAAATCGGGAAACTAATAGAATGATCGCCGCCCACGCTCAAGGGCATGGCACCGGCTGCACAAATCTTGCGATATCTACACCCGATGGGTCGTTTACCAACGGCCTTCGCAACAAAGTTGCAACGTCGGCATAGCGAAGAGGAGCCCCTATCTTGTTTCGAGTCATTTTCATGTTGAACCGGATCACTTGATCTGTATTTTATGCTTTTTAATGCGCTTCCACACGGTGATCCGGCTGACGCCTAAAATTTTTGCCGCTCTGGTCTGATTCCCGTCAGCCTGTTGAAGCGCATTTATAAGCTTTTCCCTTTCAGATAGTCCAACCCGGACCATGCCATTGGATCGCTCATTTTTTATCGGCCCGGTATCCGCAGGGTCATAGGTGGTGATCTTTTCAGGCAGATGTTCCGACCCAATGCTTTTCCCCCTTGCCAGGACAAAGGCATACTCAACACTGTTTTTCAGCTCCCTGATATTGCCAGGCCAGGGATATGCCACCATTGACCGCATGGCTTCCGGTGTAAATCCCAAAATATTTTTCCCTGTTTTTTCTGCATGAAGGCTTATAAAATGTTGAATAATCAGGGTGATATCATCTTTTCGCTGACGAAGCGGCGGGCAGGTTAAAGGGAAAACATTGATTCTGAAAAAAAGATCTTCCCGGAACAACCCTTCTCCTATCATTTTTTCAAGATCCTTATTTGTTGCCGTAATAATCCTTGCATCAATGGAAATTGATTTGTTTGTGCCGACGCGCTGAATCATTTTTTCTTCCAGAACTCTGAGCAGCTTAACCTGAACCGACAAGGGAATATCCCCGATTTCATCGAGAAAAATGGTTCCTTTATGGGCGGCTTCAAACCTTCCTACCCTGTCATTCTCTGCACCGGTATAGGCACCCTTTACATGACCGAACAATTCACTTTCAAGAATATTTTCACTTAATGCGGCGCAATTAACTTTAATAAAGGGTTTGGATGCCCTGTTACCGGTTTCATGAAGTGCTTTGGCAACCATTTCCTTTCCGGTGCCGCTCTCTCCTAAAATCATTACCGGCGTATCCAGAGAAGCTACACTCTCAATATGCTCGTAAAGGATCTGCATCACCGGCGTTCTGCCGATAATGCCGTGAAAGCCGTCAGCAATATGATACATCCGTTTGATAGATGCCAACTCATTTTTATAATTAATATTTTCGGATATATCTTTCAGGGTTTCAACCGCACCGATAATCTCGTTTTTTTCATTAAAAAGCACGGTTGCATTTTTTACAATGGGTATGGTCCTGTTATGACTGTTGGTAATCAAACATTTTTTTTCCCTGATAATTCCCTCGGAAAAAAGTCCGCACCAATTTTTTCCTTTTCCTTTTCCTTTCTGGATAAGTTTACATCCGGTGCAATTCAAAATCCGACAGGATTGGCCTTTCAGTTCTTCTTCTGTGTATCCCGTGATCAATTGGGCCGTCTGATTGGCTGCAATAAAATACCCCTTGTCATCGACAATGATGATGCCGTCTGGCACAGAATCAATGATATGCCGCCATTGTTTTTCAATATCCATTTTGTCCCCGCAATGTTAACGTTGTTAATTAACAAGTTAATACATCATTAACACTGTTGCAATAAAACAATTTGGTAACAATCGTCCAAAAAAATATTCGGAGATAATATCATTTAAATTTAATTGGTTACCACAATAATGGGTAAATATTATTATAATGGCACATTCATTGCTATGTATGTAGATCTGAATCAATAAATCGATGAATGGTAATATTCGTTAACATAGCAATGCAAACTTTAAGGAGAATAAATGAAAACAGACAAAATAAAAATCCTGATTCTAACCTTGCTGGCAGGCCTGCTGCTGTTGACGGGATGTGCCGGAACCAAAACAATGAAAGCAAGCCAGGTACAGGCGGAAGATACGTCATGGATGTTTCAGGATATCGTGGACGTCAAGTTTGTAAAAGCACACATGACTGTCCCCATGCCTGAAAATGTGATGATTGTTGATGCAAGGCCTTACAAGGTCAAATACACAAAAGGCCATATCCCCGGGGCGGTCAGCATTCCGTTTTCAGAATTTGACCACAAGATAAATCTTTTACCCAAAGATAAAAATTCATTGCTGATTTATTATTGCGGCGGACTTAAATGCAAGCTCAGCCATAAATCCGCCAGAAAAGCTGAAAAGCTGGGATATAAAAATATTAGCGTATTTGCCAAAGGATATCCCGAATGGGTCGGTCAGAAAGAAAATTATGCCTCTGTAAGTGTCGAGCATGTGGCAAAACAGATCGCCAAAAACAACACCATGATTATTGACGCAAGACCACAGAAAACCAAATTTGACAAGGGACATATCCCCACGGCCATTAATATCCCCTTTTCTCAGTTTGATACCCTTAAAGGGAAACTGCCAAGAGATCTTAACACCCCGATTATTTTCTATTGCGGGGGTCTCAAATGCAGATTAAGCCATAAATCAGCCGCAAAAGCACGTGAAATGGGATACACCAATGTCACAGTGTTTGCCAAAGGATATCCTGAATGGAAAAAGACGTATGGGAAATCCGGAGAGACCTTGCAGGTGCAGTCCGGTGAAGTTGAAGGCACCATTGATCTTGAACGATTTAAATCCATAATCGCAAATAACCCTGAGTCCATCATGCTCATCGACGTAAGAGATGCAGATGAATTTGCAAAAGGGTCCTTTAAAACAGCCGTTAATATTTCGGTCGAAAAACTTGAACCCAGAATCAAAGATTTTCCCGAGGACAAGCCCATCGTTTTCGTATGTCCCACCGGCGCAAGGAGCGGAGAGGCTTATTACATGACAAAAGATGTAAGAGCATCTTTAAAAGATGTTTTTTATGTGGAAGCTGAAATTGATTTTAAAGGCGACGGGAAATTTGAGATTAAAAAGCTTAAATAAAAATTTTTACTAAAAAATGGAATCCGTAAAAAGTATTCCGGACGGTTAAGTAAAAAGCTTCATATGCAAGGTATACATGTATTATAGCGAGTCTCCGGACGAGCGCTATACCGCAGTAGGTGGAGATTTTTTGCAATACCGTCAAAAAGGAAATTCATAAAGGAGAGATGACATGTTTAAAAAAAGTATTATTACCATCATGGTATTTATGTTTGCAAGTGTATCCTTTTCAGCGGCGTTTGCTTCGGAAGGACCGGACGGCAACAAAAGAAAAGGCAAATACACATATCGAAAAGTATTTAAAGCCTGTGCGGCAAGTGGCGAGGTCGAATCCGCCACCCCTAAAATAAGCCCTGCAGATAAAACAATGGCGCAGTGGGAAGAAATTTTTCAAAACAAAAATTTTGACGAATTCGGTTGCAGGGATAACTGGACAGGGCTATCTGATAACGATATTCTTGACATTTATTCATACTTCTATCATCATGCATCAGATTCACCCACACCTGCAAAATGCCAATAAATAATAAAAAAAAGGGAGGCGAATTTTTAACCGCTCTTTCTTACGTTTTAATAAACCTATGGAAATGGCTATGAAACCAAGGCATTTTTTAAAGTGCTGTATTGCTGTGATTGCTGTGACAGCTTTTTTTTGCTCCGTTCAGGCTGTCTTTGCATCGACTCCCAATAACGGCGAAGAAGCTCTGGGGCGAAAACTTGCCAAACAGGCAGTGAAAGGCAGTAAACGGTGGAGTACGATAAACCATGCAAAAGCTGATGCTTTAAACAGTGACTTCACCACAGGAGAAGAAATCACCAAAGCTTGTCTTTCCTGCCACTCGGAAGCTGCGACCCAGTTCCACAAATCCATTCACTGGACCTGGCTGGCATCAGGAGACAAGAGCGATATTCGCTACGGCAAGGCGGGTTATTCGGTGAATAATTTTTGTATTTCAGGAAATGCCATGGAAGATAAAGGCTGCCTGAAATGCCATACCAGCTGGAATAGAAAAGGGGTGAAAGGCGAGGTAAATTGCCTGAAATGCCATAATTCATCGGGATTTAATTTTATCGAAGCCTTTTCAGATATTAAAGCGTTTTCAGAAGATGGCGATCCTGAAACCGATGAGATGGTGAAAGATATCCAGCAGGAAATCAAACAGGAAGTTACCAGGGTAACGTTTCCTACAAGAAAAAATTGCGGAGACTGTCATTTTAAAGGCGGTGGCGGCGATGGCGTAAAACACGGAGATCTTGACACCTCTTTAACAAAGCCGAACCGGATGCTCGATGTGCATATGGGCATCGACGGCAAGAATTTTTCCTGCACCAGGTGCCACACCACGGTTGATCACAACATCGCCGGCAGGATCTATACAAATCCTGCTGTTGCAACGCGAAAAAGCCTGATTGAAGATGATCTGGCACCGAAAATAACCTGTGTTTCCTGTCATAGTAGCGCACCCCATAAAAATGATTCAAAAATGAACGACCATACGGATGTTGTTTCCTGCCAGGCGTGTCATATTCCAACATTTGCAAGGGTGAATCCCACTATGATGTGGTGGGACTGGACCAAAGCCGGAAAGCTGAAGGACGGCAAACCCTATCATGAAGACGGCCCTTTTGGAAAACCGGTTTATAAATCCATCAAAGGGGAGTTTAGGTGGGAAAAGAATGTAATGCCTGAATATTTCTGGTTCAACGGTTCCCTGACCAGTACAACCGCCAATGAAGTAATTGATCCGGCGCAGATTGTAAAAGTCAGCCACCCGGTGGGGGATAAAACTGATCCCGAAGCCCGCATTTACCCCTTTAAAATTCACCGGGGGAAACAGCCCTATGATAAAATAAATAAAAAACTTTTAGCCCCCATGCTTTCCGGGAAAAACGGTTTCTGGACAACGTTTGATATGAATGATGCCATTGAACACGGTAATAAGACAATTGGTATTCCCTATTCAGGAGAATTCGATTACGTGGAAACGACCTATGCATTTCCCATCACCCACATGGTGGCACCTAAGGAAAATGCGCTGAATTGTACTCAGTGCCATACCAGGGAAAACTCCAGGCTTGCTAATATTACAGGGCTGTATATGCCCGGAAGAGATAAATCGGATCTGATTGATACCATCGGATGGATTTTGGTCATTGGTGCACTGGCCGGTGTTTTGATCCATGGAATAGGGCGGTTTTTTATTCGAAACGGCAGGGAGGGGTAGATGAAAGATAAAAAAATCATCAAAATTTATCTTTATACAAGGTATGAACGTTTCTGGCACTGGCTCCAGGCACTTATGATTATCTGTCTGATCACCACCGGCCTTGAAATTCATGGAACCTTCAACCTGCTTGGTTTTCAGACGGCAGTCAATATCCATAATTTTGTCGGCCTTTCCTGGCTGATCCTGTTTGCCTTTTTTGTCTTCTGGTTGTTTACAACAGGGGAATGGAAGCAGTATATTCCAACAACGAAAAAACTCTTTTCAGTTGTTCTCTACTATGCCTGGGGAATTTTTCAAGGCAACCCCCACCCGATTCAAAAATCGAAAGGGGCCAAGCACAACCCGTTGCAACGGCTGACCTATCTGGGCATTTCAGCCATGCTGCTGCCGGTGCAGATGATTACAGGCCTGTTATATTATCTGTATAATGACATGTCAGGAGTCCTGTCCCTGTCGATTTTAGCCGGTATACACACACTCATTGCATTTTTTCTTTTAAATTTTCTGGTCATTCACCTTTATATGACAACCACAGGTCACTCTCTTTTCAGCCATATTGCAGGAATGATTACAGGTTGGGAAGAGGTTTACGAAACAACCCAAATTGCAGACTGGGAAACCCAGGCGGTGAAAAAGAAATAAATTTTAAGTTTTCATGCCAAGACAAGATGTCGACAAAATACAATGATTTTACAGGAACTATTCCCGGATCATTTTTAGACGACTATCCAAAGTGCCGTTGAGGGAATACATTTTTAACGTTTTTTTATCTAAAACGAGGTAGATACAATCTTTCCTGCCGGAACGAAACCGTTTCCATTGGTTACAGAACTTGTTTCCTTCAAACCACCATTTGCCGGTGTCTTCAAATCGTTCTTTTGCTGAAACATCTTCCTGGAACAGGGAGAGTTTACCATTCGGGAAAAAAGACACGGTGAACGATTTTTCGCTTTTCTCGGCCAACCCGGGAGGTGTCATATATCCTGCGGTAATGGTGCCCTTTTCCAACAGTTTTTTAAAGATGTCGGCGGTGAGTCTTACCCCTCCTGCAGTTTCAATGGATGGGTTTTCGCCGATTTCTGTCTCGCCGGCCGCGTCCAGAATCAGCCACAGCAACCGTCCGAGTTGAATGGCCATAGGGTATGGCCCCGGTATATCCGTGTCCACTCGATGCACGATAACCAGATTCCGGGATGGCAGCACGATGAAAAAGTGGACGCCCAATCCGCTATGGCCGAAAATGCGCGGTTTTACGTGGATATTCGGATAGGGGCCGCCATTTTCACTGGTGCTCCACATATAGCCATAGCCCCGGTACGAGCCGATCACGGAGTGGGTGGCCGTGCTTTCTTCAACCCATTGTGAAGAAACGATTTGTTTGTCTTTCCAGCGGCCTTTCCGCAGATAGAGCAGGCCGAAGCGAGCGAGATCGCGGGTGGACATCCGAAAGCCATAATAACGGTGTCTTGATTCGGTGCCGGTATTATACCAGCAATCGTGTACATTGAAATCTTCCATCTGCAACGGGCCGGCAATACGCCGGCTGAACTCCTCGAAAATACTCGCTCCGGTTTCCTGCTCGAAAATTGTACCGACCGCATTGAAGTCCCAGTTATTGTAATAATAAAATGTGCCGGGCGCGTGGCTGTACCGTTTGGGCCGCATGGCCTTCATGCCGGGAGCTTCGCCCAATGCGGGGTGATAAATACCGGAACGGGCCTTGATGAGATCGGCAATCGTGGCTTGTTTTTCGATCCTGGTCAGAGAGGGCTTGTTATCATCGATTCCTAGTTCTGCCATTGTTTTCGACAGGTCAATGCGGCCTTTTGCGATGTGAATGCCCATAAGGGCGCCCATTAAAGGTTTTCGCATGGAGTGGAGCTGGTATTTTCGCGTAATTTCACCCCAGGCATCCACCACCATGCCGTTCTCGACGATCATAACGGCGGCCGAGCCAATCTCCTTTGAATACGCCCTGGCTGCGGCAAGCTTTTCCGACGACCACTCGAGAAGTTCCGGGCTCTTTGCCTTCTGCCAGATTTCGCCCGGGTAAATTACGGTTGGTTCTGCTGCCATGGCAGGAGAACTGAAAGCACAGGCAGCCCAAAAGCAGGCAGTTATCAAAAAGGTGAATCGTATCATGGGGAATTTATAAACTCATGTTCTGCTGTTTTTGACAGGATTAACCCCGGTACCATCTGCCGGAGCTACGGGCATGCAGGATTGGCATGATCGTTTTTTCTGCCTGCCGGAAAGCGGGCACACACGATCTCAATTTGCCCATCAGGCAACCTGTACTTTCGCCGGCCGCTTGACTCGTTTGTGTACGCCAGGCCTTGGGTGCGAAATAATGGAAAGGAAGTTCCCATCAGTGATATCCTGTGAATAAGTCTTTAAATTTATTAGCACAAGTATTAACCGAAGGCAAGGGCATCGCTACCGGACCGAATCTGAAGACGGATCAGGAGAGATGTACAACATTTGGGACCTGTGTACACCCTGCACAAACGTTATGTCCCCCAAGACCCTGCAGAAATATTTTTTGACATATACCCAAAACCTTTGTATAGAATCAGGTGGGCATTAAAATCGTTATTGTTCTACACTTTCTAACAAAGGGCGGTCAGACACGACGAATATAGAAAAGCCCATTTCTCAATAAACGCCGAGAGGTGGGGTTTTGTTGTTTATTGGCAAACATAAGGTAAGCTATCGCAACTTGGATCTATGTCTGAAGGACTACTGCACACAGCGGCTGATATTTTTTTGTAAAATTGAAAATTCCAGCACAAGCCGCATTTGATCGATCCGCCCTATCTGTATCTGGATGCGACAAGAAATAATTTGTATTCATCGAGTGATATTGGATATGCATGTGCAAATCGAAAAAATCGAGAAGCCGAGGTAAAAATCGTGTCGATTCAATGACTTACCGGCTAAAGCCGGTAGATTGTTTAAGGCGCAAACGCACATTAAGGCTGAAGCCATCTAAACTATTCGGATGAATCCGACTAAAGCCCTGTATCATCTGAGTTAATCTTTTCAG
>Ga0207996_1002038_pt1 | contig 12855 bp, 10 predicted proteins | sample AntAceMetag02UKG_FD_184773 | JGI IMG/M metagenome (GOLD analysis project Ga0207996, IMG submission 184773) | Saline lake microbial communities from Ace Lake, Antarctica - Antarctic Ace Lake Metagenome 02UKG (SPAdes) (version 2) | ecosystem: Environmental > Aquatic > Non-marine Saline and... | reverse complement strand
ATGATGAAATCTGATCCCAATTGCGTCATAGATGGCATTAGCGATAGCGGGAATCGTATTGTTCAGGCCGATCTCACCGACTCCTTTTGCGCCGTAAGGTCCTTCCGGGTCCTTAGACTCAACAATAATAATATCAATCCGGGGAATATCCATCGAGGTTGGTATCATCACTTTTTCAAAGCAATCGGTGACGACTCTCCCGTCTTGGTTGGTAATCAATTCTTCTGTCAATGCATACCCTATCCCCTGGCTAATCGCCCCGATGATCTGCCCTTCAACCGCGGTGGGATTGAGGGCTTTTCCCACATCCTGGGCGACGGTCATTTTTTCAACGGTAATAAATCCGGTCTGGGTATCGACTATTACTTCAGCGATTTGAACGGAAAAGGCATAACCCGCCGAAACATTGGCATAACCACTGAGAGGCAACTTTTCTGTGGGTGGATTATATTCGTATTCAGAAGATAGGACATGCCCCACCGCTCGGGAGGAGTAAAAAACCGCTTCTCCGTACGTAAGAGTGAGGGTGGGATCTTTTTTAGAGGTAATCCTTCCCCCCTCGAATACCAGTTCCCCAATCGGAATATTTAGATAAAGAGATGCTGATTCGAGCAGATAATCTCTAAGCTGCTCGGCTGCCTTTTTGGTGGCGTTACCATCTTCGAAAGCAACCCGGGAGGCAAAGCTCCCCAATGATTGGGGGGTAAGTTCAGTATCGTTAGCAATAATCCGTATTTGTGATAGAGGTAAATCAAGTTCTTCGGCCGCAATCTGCCGCATAACAGTATTGGCCCAGGTTCCGGTATCCCCGCTTCCTTTGTAAAGAGTTATTTCACCATCAGGGAACATCTTAATGAGGCTGGAAGAAAATTCACCATCGGGGAAAACATTCACCCCGCTAACATGAATAGCACCGGCCATCCCGATCCCCCGGCGGTATCTACCTTCTTCTGTGGTTCCCCGTTTCCGGCTCCATCCTGCTGCCTTCGCCGCTCTCCGAAAGCATTCCTCGAAACCACATGATGTTATCTTCCAGCCACAGGAAGTGGTATCACCCGAACGGTTGACATTTTTCAGCCGGATTTCCAGGGGGTCCATCTGCAGTTCTTCAGCGATTTTATCCAGTTGAGTCTCAATGGGAAAGGTGACCTGCGGCGCCCCGAAACCCCGGAATGGGCCACCGAATTGTTTATTGGTATAAACAATATTTCCGGTGAATCTATAATTGGGGACCCGGTAGAGTGAGGCGGCGATCCCCGCCGCGTAGCCGGTGACCGCCGGCCCGTAATGGCAGTAGGCCCCCTTGTCCACGGTGACGTCCAGTTGTCGGGCTACCAGGGTTCCATCTTTTTTTACCCCGGTTTTTATCTTAACTTTAAAAGGATGGCGGATCCGGGTCGTGGTCATCTCTTCTTCTCGGGAAAAAGTGATTTTGACCGGCCGCCCGGTGTGAAGAGCGGACAGAGCAGTGATCCCCTCGTCTTCACAGAACTTGGAACGGGCCCCGAAGCCTCCACCCGAATGGACCTCCATGACTCGAACCTGGGAAAGCGGCAGGTCGCAGACCTGGGCAACTTCCTTGCGAACAAAATAAGGGCTTTGAGTTCCCGTCCAGATCTGAAGACCTCCATTGGGGGTCGGGTGGGCCAGACTGCAGCGGGGTTCCATGTTGCAATGGGAGACGGCCTGGGTAGAAAACTCGTCTTCAAATACAAAATCCGATTCAGAAAAACCTTTCCTGACATCACCGAAATCACGCTTTATCTGAAGCATTAAGTTGCTCTTTCCTTCATGGATGGAGGGAGCGCCTTCCCGCAAAGCATCTTCCGGATTAAGGACCGCGGGGAGCACCTCATATTCAACTTTCACCTGTTCCAGGCCATCTTGGGCCGCTTCCTCGGATTCAGCCAATACCACCGCCAGCGGATCACCCACATAACGAACCTTATCGATGGCCAGGGGATACATATCGGAAATCTGAGAGATGAATTTTTTTTGAGGAGTATCCTTTCCGGTCATCACGGAGACAACACCGGGGATTGTCAGGGCCCGAGAAAAATCGATTGCTATGACGCGGGCGTGAGGATGCGGGCTTCTGACAATCTTCCCGTAAAGAAGATCCGGAAACCAGAGGTCATCAGTGAATTGAGCTTCCCCGCTTACTTTAGTAAAGCTATATGTTTCCGGGACTCTCTGACCGACATACTTTAACTTTTTCACAAGAAGAACTCCCCGTTCATTCAGTAATTTTTTACCTGCGTTCCATAGGGGTCCTGATGGGCTTTCTCAATCAATTCATCGGACCGTATCTTGCCAATATCAAAAAACTCAACGTGCATAAATTCCTTTAAATCTCTTCTTTCAGGAGGAATTTTGACTTCCCGGGGGTAACCGACAGGAAGAATACAGATTACTTTCAAAGGATCGGGCACCCCGAGAATTTTCTTAACTTCAGAAGGATAAAAATTGGTGAACACAACTGAACCCAACCCCTGGGCATGAGCGGCCAGTAACATGTTTTGAATAGCCATGCTTACACTTCCCCAGAGAGCGAACTGCTCGATCTCATCATCCACCTGGTGCATCATGCTGACATACTGAAAACGGGGATCCCCACAGATAACAATTTGTACCGGCGCTTCCAGCATATAATGCCCGGTGAAGGTTTTAAGAAATGGGAAATCTCTCAGTTCCTTTATTCGGGTGATGACCCGCCTGACGCTCTCCTGAATGAGTTTCTTGGTCTTATCGCTCTTTACCACTATAATGTCCCAGGGCTGAGAGTTAGCGCTGGACGGCGCCCACCGCCCCGCTTCGATGATTGCTGCTATAGCTTTATCCGGGACCGGATCGGGCTTGAACGATCTGATTGATCTCCGGGAAGAAATTATTTTTAAAAAATTATTTGCCGACATGGAATTAACTTGTTGTTAACGATAGTTTTTTTCCGCGATGCTTAAAGCCTTATCAAAGGCGGCCAGAGCGGTATCTGCCTCTCCCTGGGTAAAAGTTAAGGGTGGTTGAAAACGGATCCGATTATAATAAAGGCCGCCCCGACCTATGAGAACGTGCTCTTTTAACGCTTCATCCAGAATTGTTACCAGGACATCATTAGGAGCTGGTGTTCGGCGGTTTTTGTCAGTTACCACTTCGGCTCCAATCATCAACCCGATTCCCTGAACATCGTCAAGAAATGGATGAGTTTTACTCATTTCTACCAGCCTATCTTTTAGATATTTTCCCACCACGGCGGAGTTTTTCATAAGCCCCTCCTCCTCAACAATATCCAGTGTGGCGATAGCGGCTCGACAACTGACCGGGTTACCCCCGAAAGTGGAAAAGTCCGGACCCGGAAAAGTATCGGCAATTTCAGCCCGGGCAATGACCGCCCCGATCGGCAGACCCCCTCCCAGGGCTTTGGCCGAAGTAATTATATCCGGCTCTACTCCATAGTGCTCGATCCCCCACCAGGTCCCGGTTCTCCCGATTCCGGTTTGGACTTCATCCACAATCATTAAGATTCCATTTTCGTCCAGGATTGGTTTGAGTACCTTGAAATAATCCGGGGGCGCGGGAATGATTCCCCCGATCCCCTGAATTGCTTCAACCAAAACATTAGCTATTTGCCCGCAGCTTTCACTCTTTAGAATTATCTTCATATATTCAGCACAGGCGGTACCACAGCTCTCCCGGTCTTTATACCCCAGCGGACACCGGTAACAATGATACATAGGAAGATGATGGATCCCGGGCATAAAAGGACCCAAGCCGGTCCTCCAGGACCCCATCCCGGTCAGACCCATTGTCCAACCCCCTCTTCCATAAAAACCGTTCTGTATCCCCACGGTCTCAAAATTTTTCGTCGAGATCCGGGCCAGGGTGAGAGCATGTTCGTTAGCCTCAGTCCCGGAATTGCAGAAGAAAACCTTGGCTTGGCCTCGATCCATGGGAGCTATCTGAGAGAGTTTTTTGGCTAAAACGGGCATGGGAACGGTCCGATAAAGAGTGGAGAGATGGGTTATTTTCCGCATTTGGTCTGAAACCACCTCAGCTACCCGGGGATGAGCATGCCCGATGTTCATGGCCGAAACACCGCTGAAACAATCCAGATATTCTTCTCCCTCCAGGTCAGTTAACCGGGTTCCTTTGCCTTGAACAAAGACACGGTCATTCCATGCTTCAACCGACTTCATTAAATAAGTATCCTGCATCTCGATGGCCTGCTTGGTGGTAATATCTTCGTCCTTCATGAATAATTTCTCCATTTCTTTGGTGGTTTGATAATTTATTTTCTGGCTCTAATTACTCTTCGAGCTGCGGTGGTTGCCTCAGCAATGATTTTTTCTTCATCGACCAGGAGCAGTTGCCGGTTTTTCATGACTATCCGGCCGTCGATAATAACCGTATCGACATTATCCCCGTGGGCGGCGTAAACCAGATGGGCCGTAATATTTGAATTTTTCCCGGTAAAGACCGGGGTAAGGGAAGGAGTTCGAAGATCGACCAGAATAATATCAGCTTTCTTCCCCGGTTCCAGGGTGCCGATTTGATCTTCCATCCCCAGGGCCCGGGCGCCACACCGGGTAGCCATCTCAAGGATCTGTTCGGAGGGAAGTAAACTGGCATCGGTGTGAACTGCTTTTTGAAATAAGGAGGCATATTTCATAACTTCGAACATATCATTATTGTTATTGCAGGGGGCATCATCCGTTCCCAGACCCAGGTTGATTCCTGCCGCGAGATAATCCGGGACCCGGGCCACTCCGTTCCCCAATTTGGCGTTGGAGACCGGGTTGTAGGAGATATGGGTGCCGGTGTCTCGCATAATCTCGATCTCCCGATCGGAGAGCCAGACACAATGAGCAGCGACTGTGTCCGGTCCCAGCAGTCCCAGTTCATGGACAAACTCAATCGGGCGTTTTCCGTACTTCTGCCGGCACAATTCCACTTCACTTTTCGACTCATTGAGATGGACATGGATTCCCACCCCGTGCTTATCTGCCATTTTCCGGCACTTGATAATGTATTCCCGGGAGCAGACCGGGATCCATTCCACCCCGAAACGAAAGGTTATTCTCCCCCCGGCAGAGTTATTCCGTTCCAGAAGGGCCTTTTCATTGTCTTCCAGACTTTCCTGGCCTTCAATCAGGTCGGCTCCTTCACTGGAGAGAACCGCTCGGATGCCGGTTTTCTCCGCCGCATCCGCCAGCGACATGAGTTTGATGTACATGTCGTTGACGCAGGTTGTTCCCCCCTTGATAATTTCACAGTAAGCCAACATTCCGGTCTTATAAACATCGTCCGGGGTCATCGCCGCCAGCATCGGGTAATAGATGGTATCCAGCCATTCTTCCAAACCCAGATGTTCTCCCACTCCACGCGAAAAATTGTCGGAGTGAAAGTGAAGATTGACCAGTCCCGGTAAAATCGCCATTCCCCTGGCATCAATAGTTTCCTTCGCCGAGTAACATTTCTTTAATTCTTGAGATTCGCCTACTGCCACAATCCGGTTACCCTCCACCACGACCGCTCCATCTTCAAATATCTGTCTTTCAGCGTCGACGGTAAGTACAATCCCCCCGTAAATCAGTAGATCGGTTGAAACCTTATCTTCCATCTTGCTTACCCCCTGAGGCGGAAAGTTTTATCCTGAGATTCAATAATTTTATATGTTAAGTTATGCCAATCTATTCCAGGTCCAGTTTTGCCAGGAGTTCCGGAGTAGGCCGTCCTTCCGGGGTCCATTCACGGAGCCGGTAATAGCTTTTTAACATAGGCTCCAGGTCGACTGTTTGCCCGGCAGAGGCTCCATCCTTTAAAGGTTCTTCCAGGAACCGCTTCGGCAGGGTGTCATCGGAAGGCATCATCCCGTCGCGCCAGTTGAACATCCTTTCCAGGTTAAACACCCTTTCCCCGATCTTCTTAAGTTCGGCGCAATCATGCAATTCATCAAATCCGGTAGCATAATAAAGCAGATCCGACATAATATTAAAATCGATCACCCCCAACTGGGTGGGGAATGCACAGACCCCGGTGCAATCATACAAGACGCTGCCATTCTGGTTGTTCAGACAGATCTTATCCTTTCCTTTATTGGTAAAACGATCGAAGTCCGGCACATACAACTCCTCCTCCGCATACCCGGTGTGGTGACAACCTCCCCGGGGTGAGGTGGCGTAGGCCAGAGCCTGAGATTTAGCTCCGCGCGGGTCATAGGCTGCCAATTCCAGACCCTTAACGTGCATGGCGTATTTTTCCGCGCCCCGACCAATCTTCTTCGCCGCTTCTCTCACACCCTCCGCCAAAATGTCTCCTATCCCTTCTCTCCGCCCAATCATATGAATAAGTTTCAGCATGACCTCAGGGTCACCGAACTTCAGCATCAGTCCCCCGGTATCCGCGGTCGTTATTATCCCCCGCTGAAAAAGCTCCATGGCAAAAGCGCAGGTGTTACCGGTCGACATGGTATCCATTCCATACTCGGTGCATAATTGATCTCCTTTAATCAAAGCGGGAAGGGAGGAATTCCCGCAGTTGGATCCGAGATGGCAGAGGGTTTCATATTCAGGGCCCCGACATCGGGCTCCCTTATATGGTCCCGTTTTAACTTCGGAGATGCAGATACAGGCAGCCGGACATCGGTGACAGGATACCTTCTTTACCAGATAATTCTCTTTTAATTCGTCTCCATTTATCTGTTCGTGTAATTCAAAGCAACCCGCCTGGAAATTACGGGTAGCCAGTAGTCCCAGGTTATTCATGAGGGAGAGAATCATAGGTGTGCCATATTGACGCCAAAGTTGAAAAAATTCATTTTCTTGAAATAGCTTTCTGGTATCTTCCACTACCCGGGAGAAATTCTCATCATCAAAGACAGGAATGGTATTGGTCTGGGAACCCCGGACTACTACCGCCTTGAGATTCTTGGAAGCAAAAACACATCCTGTTCCTCCCCGCCCGATAAACCGGTCGTCCCCCCCGTAAACATTGGCGAATTTAACCTGTTTCTCCGCGGCGGGCCCGATACAGATGACCCGGCTTTTGGGGTCGGTGCGCTTTTTAAGCTCAGCCTCCGTATCGGGATTTGTCATCCCTTGTAAGTCTTCACACTCTCGTATTTCCACTTTGCCATCGTGAATCCAGATATAAGAGAAATGTTTTGCTCTTCCAGTGATGATAATTCCATCAAACCCGGCAAACTTTAACTCGGGCCCGAAAAAACCACCGCAGTTCCCCATGCAGATCATCCCGGTTAGAGGGGATTTAGTGGTGATATTGGTCCGGGAAGAGAAAAGAGCCTTGGTCCCGGTTAACACTCCGGTAGTCAAAACGATCATGTTATCCGGGGAGAGCGGGTCAATTCCCGCGATCATCCGGTCGTAGAGGAGTTTCACTCCTAATCCTCGGCCCCCGACAAACTGCCGGAGAACCTGATCATTTATCTCTTCCCGGTTTATCAGGTTGGTAGTTAGATTAATATTAAAAAAATTGCCGGTATAGCCATTCTTCATCTTTTCTTCCTGATAATTATCGGGGTAGGAATGTTGATATGATATAATTGTTTTGGGTTAAACCCCGGAGAGCTGTTGAGACGCGCTTTCTACCGCGTCAATAATCTGTTCATATCCGGTGCAGCGGCATAAATTTCCGGATAATCCGCGCTTGATCTCTTCCCGGCTGGGATTCTGGTTCCGGTTGAGTAGAGCCTGGGCCGCCAGAATCATACCGGGCGTACAAAACCCGCATTGAATTGCGCCTTTCTCCGCGAACGCCTTTTGCAGAGGATGCATATTGTCGGGAGTTCCCAGGCCCCGGGCGGTAGTAATGGTAGCCCCATTCGCTTGAAGAGCCAGAATAAGACAGGAGTCTACCGCCGTATCGTTCATAATCACGGTACAAGCGCCGCAGTCTCCTCTCTCACACCCCCGTTTTACTTCGGTGTGGAATAGTTCTTTTCGCAAGAAATCCAGAAGAGTCTGTCCCGGACGGGCCCAACCCGACTTCCATTCCCCGTTAATCAATATCTTTATCTTCTGCATCTTAATCAATCTCCACGTTCAATTGCGACAGGGCCGCCTTGATGGCATCGGTAACTATGACCCTGGTCATAGCCTTTCGGTAAGAACCGGAACCGCGGAAAACGGAATCCCGGGGAGAAGCGTCTTCAGAGGAAATTTGGGCCGCTTCGATAATCAGGTCGCGGGTGATGGGTTTCCCGTTTAAACTCTCCTCGGCCCGTTTCATTCTTAAGGGAATCGGCGCTACCGGTCCCAGGGCAATGGCTACCCGATCGAACTTCATCCCAATTTTTCTTACCACTACCGCGCAGTTTAACATTGGAAGCGTAAGTGCTTTTCGCTTCATCAACCGAAAGAAGGCCGAGGCTTCATCTTCTGTATGCTTACGAAATCGGATGGAGGTTATGATCTCCTTGCGGGAATTGATGGCTGACTCTCCGACGCCACGATAGGCGTCTTCGATCTGGATGGTCTTTTTTCCCTCCGGCCCGATTATGGTGAGCCGGGCATCCAGGGCGAAGAGCGCGAGGGCGGCATCGGCCGCCGGTTGGGCGGAAACTATATTTCCCCCCAGGGTGGCTCGGGCTCTGATTTGGGGCCCCCCCACCCAGCCACAGGCCTGGGACAACACCCCAGCTCCACGTTGAATGGCCTCATTCTCTTCCACGCGGGCCATCGTAACCCCCGAGCCCAGAAAAAATTCATTATCTCTCAGCTCAATCTCTCGCAGTCGTGGTATTTTAGCGGTATCAATTAAAATCTCAAAATCATTACTCCCTTCCCGGATTTCAACTGAGAAATCGGTGCCTCCGGCTATAAGACAAGCCTTCCCCTTTCCTTTTCTCAACAGATCGATTGCTTCGGTTATGCTTTCTGGAAAGAGATGTCTGCTTATCTTCATATTAGGGTCCTTATAATAATGCTGATGCATTAACTGGGGTTATACAGCTTCATCACTATAGGTTTCCGTTTTATATTTTTCGGCAAAAGGCAGTGATCTTAAATTATAATAATGTCCGGGACTAATGATATCCGGGGGGTTTGATTTGTCAATACTGGTAAAATACTGGAATTTTTCGGTGATTTTAATCTGCATCCAAGGATAATCATTCAAATATAGGAGTTGGTTAAAATTCCAGGTAGAGAAAAATGGGGGTTTAATTAGGACCCACCGCCCGGATGATCCGGCAGACTAAAATCATCCAGGCGGTCTCTTGGTCCTCCTGAGCGAAATTGATCAGATCAATTCCGCCGATTTTTCCAGGGCGTTCCAGAAGAGCAGTTCATAAAACTGAATAATCCGGGCCACCCGGACCAGTTCCTTTTCTTGAACCCCCGCGTCCAACCCTCTTTCAATGGCGTCCACGGTCAGATCGTCAAAAGGGGCATCAGGAGGAGGGACTTCGTTCAGTGGGTTGAGGAATTTGGTCGCCTCTTTTGATACACCATAGACAGTTTCGAGAGCAATGGCCACGCGCCTGCAAGCCGACCACCATACCGAAAAGTTCGCGGCAAAAGCGGTGAGAACCTCCGCCTCGCTGCCCTGGAGGGCAAGGCGGGCGAAATAGGAAGGGTAAACCTGGCAATACGGATTAGGTTCATACTCTTCCAGTTCAGTCTGGCCGCATTCCAATGCCTCCGCCAGGAGGATAATGTTATCCTGGGCGAACTCCTCGTTTTCAACCAGGGACTTCCAAAACGCCCCGGAAGGGCTCTCCCCGAACCGCCTTAACAGATGCCGTGAGGAAAGAACATCGCTGGCAACAATGTAGTGCTCTTCCTTGGGCAGAAGGGCCATCTGCTTTTTCGTATATTTCCCGATCTCTACTTTTTTCAGGAAAGAATGTTCGAAGAGCTTCCCTTCCAGGGGACTCAGGGTTTCCCTGATCTGTTGAAATATCTTATCCGCTCGTTTCATCAGATACTCCTATTTGATCAGGACTTTGTCGATTACATCAACTTTCAGAGACCCGTCTTTAAACTTTTTATCCAGTCCCTGCACTTCCTGCTTGATGTTGTCCGGGACGGAAGGAGCGAACTTGCCAAGATGGATAGATTCATCCTGGGCGGATAAGGGACGGAAATAATGCTCTTTCCGGTAAGCTTTCCAGTCCCCTTTGACGGCAGCTTCGATCGCGCCGGTCAACGGTCCGGACCAATCCATGACCACACTGGTCAGGACGGTTTCAGGGGCCACCTCGCTCTTGTCCATATACATGGGAATGCAGTAAATTCCCTGGGCTTTGCTTTCAAGGATAGCGGAGTTGTCGTCCGTCTCGGAGAAAATAACGTCGCACCCATCCTGCGCCAGGCTCTTGACTGCGTCCCGGGTTGCGGCGGGAGCGATATAGTCGCCGATATAAACTACCTTTACCTTGATATCAGGTTTCGCCGCCCGAGCTCCGAGGAGAAAACAGTTGCTGTACCGGTTGAGGGGCGGAGCTTCAAAAGGCTGGAGAACACCCAGTTCCCCGGTTTTGCTCATTTTAGCGGCCAGATAACCGGCCAGGTAGTTCCCTTCCCAAGGGGTATCGCCAGCTAGAATCAGGTTCGGGGGAGCGTTTTTGTAATTAATCTTCTTCTGTTCTGGATCATCGGTATAGCTGTCCGGATCGATCTGAGTTTCACAGATGAAGTATACCTTGGGAAAATTTTTGGCGACAGTAAGAACCGGTTCCATGAAGATATCACTGTGAGCGAATATGATGTCAACCCCGCGCGCCGCCCAGTTCCGGATGATTTTTTCCGCGTCCTGGGTTGATGTTCCCTCGCTCAAGCTTAGTTTGAAAGGAACAATTTTTTGGGCATCTAAAAGCCCTTGATAGGCAGCAGGATCCCAGGTGCCTTCATTCGCGTGACCATACATGACCGCCACAACTTCCGGTTTGCTCTGACCCGATTCTGCGGGAAAAACCAGTACACTGGCACAGACAACGACAATAAACAAACCAAATATACTTCTTGCTATCTTCATCGGAACCTCCATGAGATTGGTTGAGATTGACGATTAATTATCTCCGCTTGATAAGAGAATAAGTCAGGTTACCATAGATTGCCTCCTTATCGGTTTCCGAGTGTTCTGTTTTTCAAATTAGCGCCTATGGTGATGGTGCTAATTTATAGCTATCCTTACTTTTAATGATGATATAATAATCTGTTTTTTTGTTATTGTCAATACGGGTAATATACTGGATTTTTTCGGGAATTTTGGTTTATAATTTACCTGAAAAAAGCTGAACTCATTGGACAGGTTTGAAGGTAAACACTACTTAGATAGACCATACTCGAAAAGGTATTTGTCAACTTTTTTTGTTCAAAAAACTAAATATTTACCACGAAGGGCACGAAGAACACGAAGAAAAACAAAGAAAACTATGTAATTTTTCCTGTTTCCTCAAATTCCTTCGTGAACTTCGTGTTCTTCGTGGTTAAAAAGGCTTTTCGAGCAAGGTCTAGATAGAGTTATCAGGAACAGGCACTTACGCAACTTCATCGTTATTCACCCCGCACAGAATTCAATAATAAAAGCCGCATACAACTTAACCGCTTCTATTATTTGATTTATTTCGATCTTTTCATTAATGGAGTGGGCCTCTTCCAGGCGTCCTGGACCGCAGATAACCGCAGGCACTTCATATTCTGAAAACCAGCCGGCATCAGCGAGGCAGGGCCAGATGATGCTCTCTGCTTTCCTCCCCAGAACCTTTTTATAAGTTGACAGAAGACTTTGATAATCAGAATTGTCCCTGGGGATTTCAGAGGCAGGGAAAATTTCCCCCTTATCCCGAAGCATGGAGGTGCCTCCAAATATTAGTTCTGGTCGATTCTTTTTTAACCAGGGATCAGCATTACATAAACTGTCTATATGAGAGGTGATCTCTTTCTTTATATCTTCCAATTTTTCGTTAGGGAAAAAATGAATGGTGTACCACAATGAACATTCATCTGCTATATGGGCTGGGGTTTGACCTCCTTTAATAACCGAAGGATTGATCGTGTTTGCACCGGGAGCTAAACCGGGGTAACTTTTAGTAACTGCCCAATATCTTTCCAGTTCTTGCATTCCGGACAGGATTTTATACATCTTCTCAATAGCGCTGGCCCCATCTATTCCGCCCCCGGCGTGAATCATGCGCGAGCGCATACTATCTTGGAAGACTCGGGGACTTTTAATTACCACCCACATGGTTACGCACCCCCCCTGGCCACATATTTTTAATTCGGTAGGCTCGGGAATAATGCTGAAATTTCCCCGGTAGCCTTTCTCCAGCAGCAACTTTGTCCCCTGCTCCCCCATCTCTTCTCCAATTACTGTCTGAAGCATCACATTGTTTTTTAAACCAATCCCGGATTCCAGGACAGTTTTGATCGCCCAGAATGCACAGGCAACGCCTGATTTCATATCCGCCGACCCCCGACCATATAAATAATTATCATCCCACCAGGCTGAAAAAGGATCAAAATCCCACTCCCGCTTCGCTGGTACTACATCGACATGACCGTTGAATATAAGAGTCCGGTTCCCATTTTCCCCTTGCGCGAGACCAACTAATAAAGGCTCATCCGGATACAGATCATGCATCTTTGTCTCCAGACCGATTTCTTTTTCTTTACCGGCTAACCAGAGCTGAATCTCCTTGGTGTTGTGCGCGGGAGGATCTATCGTTTCAAACGAAATCATCTTTTTTATGAATTCGAAAATTTTTTCTTTATCTTTATCAATCTGAGCTAAAATCGTATTTAACATGTCTCAATTCCTATTTTCTGATGTTATTTTATGCTATGAGAAAACTCATTAGATACGGAGATGGTATGATTCCTATATAAATATATTATA
>Ga0207996_1002036_pt1 | contig 12864 bp, 10 predicted proteins | sample AntAceMetag02UKG_FD_184773 | JGI IMG/M metagenome (GOLD analysis project Ga0207996, IMG submission 184773) | Saline lake microbial communities from Ace Lake, Antarctica - Antarctic Ace Lake Metagenome 02UKG (SPAdes) (version 2) | ecosystem: Environmental > Aquatic > Non-marine Saline and... | reverse complement strand
GGGTCAGTGGCATGATAATCATTGCCATGAAAAAGGGAATGGCCTCGTCCAACCTTTCCCACCGGACGTATATCAATGGTCTTAGCATGAAGACCCCGGCCATAACCAGCATGGGCGCCGTGGATAAAGATGGGACCAGAGACAGAAGCGGCGACAAAAACATGAACGGGATAAAAAGCAAACCGGTCACCACTGATGTGAGTCCTGTGCGCCCGCCTTCCCGTACACCGGTCGAGGATTCAACATATGCCACAGTCGGACTGGTCCCCATTACTGCGGATACCATCACGCCGATTGCGTTCACTTTAAGACATTTCACCAGGTTGCGAGGATCGCCTTCCTCGTCGACTAGATCTCCGGCTTCACACACTCCAACGCAGGTGGAGAAACTGTCAAAAAGGCAGGTGAAGAGTATGACGAAAATTACGGGCCACAGGGAAAGACTGGCCGCCCCGACCAAATCGAGACGCAACAACAGACTGAAATCAGGTGCCGCATACCACCCATGCCAATTGACAACCGTGCCTTGGATGTTATCGATAGACGATGCAATACCCCAGAGACGCCCTATGGGCCATGCCAGCAAAGTTGTGGCAAGGATGCCGATGATAAAGCTGCCACGCACCTTACGAACCACCATCACGGCGGTGATTACAAAACCTGCGATAAAGGTCAGTGTGGTCGTATTCAGCTTGCCGTGAGTCCAGCCGCCGGCATTGGAGCTTACGATGAATCCGGCGGATTCGAGACCGATCATGGCAATAAACAGACCAATCCCTCCAGCCAGCCCGTAGCGAAGCATGGGCGGTATGGCGGAAAGCAACCTTTTTTTTCGGTCTATGATCATTAATGCCAGAAAGATAATGCCTGCATTGAATACACAGCCCAGGGCTACTTCATACGGTACGCCCTCAGCACGGGATATGGCGTAGACGAACAACTGATTGATGCTCATCCCGGGGGCGACAAGAATGGGGTTGTTGGTGTATAAACCCATCAGAATACTGGTAAATGCGCTCACAAGCACCGTTGCTGTAAGAACAGCGTTATAAGGCATACCAGCCGCCTGAAGAATGGCGGGATTGACTACGATGATATACATCCCGGACAAAAAAGTGGTAACTCCTGCCAGGATTTCCGTTTTCACGTTCGTGCCGTTGTTTTTTAGATCGAAAAAGTCAGTCATTTTAAACAGGTAAAGTCTCTTGGTTACTATTAACAAGTGCTACACGGTTATACGGCTGAAACATGTCAATGATTTGGATAAAGCCAGCGAGATCAATTGTAAAGCATTGCTTTTCGTCTGCGGGAGTATATGAATAAGAATTACCCATTCCAGGTTTTTTTGCTCATCTTCTGCTCGTACATCCGCTCATCGGCCTCAACCATTAGCGATTCCTTTTACGCCACCGCTTTCAAAAACCAGATTTCTAAAAAAAATCATTCGGAAGAAATTCAGTTCAGAGCCATGCCAATGACCAGGCCAACGGCAATTCCAAGGCCGATGAATATTGAACCAACTACGATTCCAACTGCAACATTCTTCTCTGCCAGCTGTTTTGACGTATTAAACGGGGTCATCCTGTCAAACATTTTATAACCTATCATCATAAACATCAGTGTCAATAAAGCTCCGGCTATTGCATAACCAAGGTTCACTAATGTAATCGAAATTTCCATTATCTTAACACCCCCTTTATTTCACCGATTTTATTAACGTAACCAATGGTTTCTTTACTGCTTTTTCCTGTAACATCAGGCAAGGTTGATTGTATGGAATTCCAAATATTGGGATTAAGTCCCTTGTTCTTTGCTATTTTCTGGGCCTTAAGAATATTTCCCTTGCCGGCATTGTAAGACCCGAACATGAAATTTATCCGGTCAACATGTGGGCGTTTAACCTTCCATAAATTCCATATTGTTCTGTCATAATAGATACCCGCTGCTATGTTCCAGCGAGGCTGTTTTCTTGTGCCCTTAATGCCTGGTTTTTTCTTTGTAATTTCTGCAAAGGTTTTTGGCATTATCTGCATAACACCTAATGCCCCCACTCTTGATCTGGCATCTGCCTGCAACCTTGATTCAGCTACTGCCTGAGCCTTGAAATAATGCCAGTTAAAACCAGGGCCAAAATATCTCTTTGAATACTTTGAGAAGTATTTGTCATATTTTACCACCCTGTTATATCGTTCAAAGGCATTAGATGTTACAGGCATAAGAAACAATATGGCTGTCAGTACTATTACTATAGTCCAAAATTTTTCTTGCATATCCTTCTGCTATATCTTTCTTCCTTGAGCGCTGAGGGTTATTGCTTTTTGTCTGCGGGAGTATATGAATAAGAATTACCCCTTTCAGGTTTTTTTGCTCCTCTTCTGCTCGTACATCCGCTCATCGGCCTCAACCATTAGTTCGTCGATCGAACAGGGTTTTCCAGGATCATAGAAGGAATAGCCCACGCTGATTGAGATGCTGTATCTGCGGTTTTCCTTATTATTGTATTTGTCAATCTGATCCTGTAGTCGGGCCATGTAAATGTCGGCGTTTTCTTCCGCCATGTTGATGGCGAGAATGGAAAACTCATCCCCCCCCATCCGTGCGATAATGTCGGATGCCCTGAAGGTCTCCTTAAAAACCGCCGCAGCTTCAATGAGGGCGTTATCCCCCTCTGTATGACCTAAAGTATCGTTAATCCACTTCATCCCATCCAGATCGGCAAAAAAGAACAGAAAGCCCTTCTTCGTCCTGTCAGATATCTTCAACTGCTGCTCTGCGAGGTTTAAAAAACCCCGTCTGTTGTGCAGGCCTGTAAGCTGGTCGGTAATGGCGAGTACAAGTATCTCCTCCTCGGCTTTTTCACGCCTAAGGGTCTGAGCTCTTAAACGCCGTGTACTTATCACGATTCCCATGATGCCGATGATCCATAGAAAACCGTGGGCAAGGCTCAATTCGATCCTTCGGGATCTTTCTATAATCCTCAAGGGGTCCATAGGAATCGATATGCTGATTCCTCCCCTGATATCCCCTTCCTTATATCCCTGCGATGCATGGCACTTCAAACAGGCCTTTTCCGTTACGAATGGGCGCATGAAACGAAAATATTCCTTCCCTGACAGCATTTCAATAGAACCGATCTTTTCTGTTCCCACCTCAAATAATTCAAGCGCCTTTCTTTCCCATGAATCCGGGGTATTTTCAGGCCGGATGGGCTTGAGACTGGTAATGTGCCCACTAAAGTTCTGCGTCTCCGTGGCCAGTTCGTTCACCTGGCGGGTCATGTAGGCCGGATTGACCAGGGTAAGAGACAGCCCGTCGCTGGTCTTGACGTCGCGCTTTGGAACCTTGAGGTACGGGTTGGGCGGGGTCATTTCTGAAACGGGAACATACACACCACCCTGCTTTGCAACCCAGAATCGATATATGACGTCCTTATCATGAGAAATCTGGGCGCTGGTCTGGGCGACGCTCAGGATAGAACGATTTAACTGATAGATATTAAATCCCAGAGAGGTAATAACTCCCGCAGTCCATATTAAGATAAGGGTTAACAAATATCGACTAACATCTATTATCCGGGACTTCGTCTCAGACACGTCTTTCATTTATCATCCTCCGAGGTAAATGGCCATCCTTGTCTACGAGCGAACAAATCTTACTTTTTACAACACCATCAAAAATTTACCTGGTTTCTATTTTTTTTCCTGGAAAACTTTGATGAATTTGCTCTATTTTGTTTTTTATTTTTTGCGGAAAAGAATTCTTGTTTTCTTCGCTGTTTCTCTTTCTCCGATTCCTTTTTTTCCGTTTTGGTCATTGGTTTGTCTGTTTGCGGAAAAGGGTTTTCTTCTACACTTTCGATTCTATGGTTTATCAATTTTTCAATGTCTTTTATATACTCATTTTCTTCCGGTTCGCAAAGGGATATAGCATTACCTTCTTCCCCTGCTCTACCGGATCTACCAATTCTGTGGACGTATGTTTCGGCTATATTCGGTATATCATAATTGATAACATATTTCAGTTTTTCAATATCAATACCTCTTGCAGCGATATCCGTTGCCACCAGGACCTTGATTTCTCCGGATTTAAATTCCGCCAAGACCTTTTGTCTATAATTCTGGGCTTTATCGCCATGCATAGCTGCCGACTTGATTTTATGTTTTTTCAGGTTACGAGCAATTTTGTCTGCACCATGTTTTGTTCGGGAAAACAACAATGCCTGATCGATCTTTTGATCCAGAAGTATATGGTTCAGCAAATCTTTTTTATCTGTTTTATTGGTATAATAAAGATACTGGTTTATCGTTTCAGCAGGTGATGAAACCGGACTTACTTCGACTTTCTTAGGATTTTTCAGAATTTGCCTCGAAAGTCCTACAATATTTCCCGGCATTGTTGCTGAAAAAAACAAGGACTGCCGTTTCGCCGGTAATTTGGCGATGATCTTTCGAATATCGTTGATGAAACCCAGGTCGAGCATCCGGTCAGCTTCGTCCAGCACGAAATATTCGACGGCCTGCAATCTGATGAAACCCTGATTCATTAAGTCCAGAAGTCTTCCGGGCGTTGCAACGAGGATATCAACACCTTTGTGAAGGGCATTTGTTTGCCCGCCTTGCTTCACACCACCAAAAATGACAGTATTTTTGATTCCTGTATATTTTCCATAAGTTGTAAAACTGGCGCCAATCTGAATCGCCAATTCACGGGTAGGAGTGACGATGAGCGATTTAATTATGCGAGGGCTGTTATTCCGCTGACGGTCAATAAAAAGGTGCTGCAGGATGGGAACAGCAAAAGCCGCAGTTTTACCTGTCCCGGTCTGGGCACTGCCTAATACATCATTTCTATTTAGAATGAGTGGAATAGCTTTTTCTTGTATTGATGTTGGCTCAGTATAATTTTCTTCTTTTAGAGCCTTTAAGATAGGCTCAATAATTTCCAGATCTTTAAATTTCATTATTCTCTCTTTTTATTCCAAACTAAAATATTATTATAAACACAATTGTTTATAATTTTCCTTTAACAAAAAACGTGAAACTTTGACCAAAATACTTTTACTTAAGAGTATAACATGGATTAGACGGCCTAATAGCCGTAGTTAATTACGGCTGTTTTGCCGTATATTACTTTTTTTGTAATTTATCTAACAATTATCGTAAATACAATATGATCAAGGTTTATATTGAAATTGAAAATGCGCATTAAAGCAATAGATTCGGTTTCAAGATAGAATCGGAAGAGTCGGTGTCAAAGCTTGACACCTTAGTTTCGGTTCTGAGGAGCAGGTGAAGACCGCCAGAAGCATCTATCCTGGCTTTTTTTAGCATGTATTTTTTATATCACTTATCCCCATCCATTAGCAACTTATAATGTGAAGATGTCCCCTGTGTTCATTGAATCTACCCGTATTGTTATACTTTGGAGTTTTTGGGAAGAAAAAAAACTATCGGTGTCCCAATCATCCCAAGCAATGCACTCACGATAAATGCCATTTTGAGGCCTATAAGATCTGCCAGCCATCCAACAAAAAAAACAACCAGAGCAGTAACCAAAAAACTTATACCCATATAAAGACCATTTGCAGCTCCTCTGCAATCTCTGGAGTTCTCCTGCACAATAGCGAGTTTAACAGCTGTTGTAGAAAATAAGATGCATCCTAACAATACAAGAACAGGCATTGTCGCCCACCTTGGAGCATAAATAAGAGCAAGCATTAAAATTGATGAGCACGGTATAGCTATCAAAAGAATATTTTTACGTCCTATTTTATCACTGATTGTACCGCCAAGCAGAGCTCCTATTGCTCCTGACAATTCAAGTACCGCCAGGCCTGCACCCCCAAACAACAAGCTGTTCCCCTCTGCCACAAGATATGTTGGTAAAAATGCCACAAGAATTCCACCCATGAATGTAGAAAAGATCATTATGCCGGTAAGCGGTATCATAACGTGGTCTATACTGCGCCATATCTGTAACAAACCTGCATTCTCATTTTTACGGCCCGATACATTGACAAAATTAACGTCTTTTAATTTTATGTACAGAAATACTGAAGCAAAAATACCTAAAATCATAACAGGATAACTTCCATCAAACCCAAGTATCGAGACAGTCCAGACAGCAAAAAGAGGCCCGAAAGTTCGAGCCAGTTCGCCTCCAGTCTGCCATAAACTCATGCCAAAGCCAATTTTCACGCCAGATACCCGGGTAATCATCACAGGAGCTATTACATGAAAAATCGCCGCGCTCGTTCCTGCCGTCAGCAGTAAAACACATACCATTGCATAGCTGTGTGCAACACCCAGCAGGCTCATTGCAATACCGGTAAGCGCGGGCGCCCAGATTGCAAGATAATATATATTACAACGGTCGGATATAATACCGAATAATGGGTTTAAAAGAGAAGGGATACGAAAAAAGAATGTAAAAGAACCGGCCAGAGCCATAGAAAGACCAAATTTGTTTATAAGAAGAGGTAAAAATGTTGCAAGAAAACTAGCAAAAATATCATGGGCAAAATGTCCTCCGGAAATGCTTAACACCTTACCTAACTGAAACTCTGATTTTGTTTTGTCCAATATCAACCTCTGTACAACAAATTTCTTTTTTAAGGATAACTGCATATTCCGCTCAAATCAGCCACCTGGTCGGAGCGAAGCAACGGCAAGAACACCCGGGTCGTTTCCAACTGCCCCCTCTATTTGTGACCCTCACTTGTTCTCGTTATATCGCCATATAATTCGGAAGCAAGCTTCCGTAACCCCTTTTCGCCCATTTCTCCACCAATATTAGTAACAATGACGATAGCTATGTCACGATTTTTGTCCAACCAGATATGTGCTAAATTCAATCCATTCGAACCGCCATGATACATAAGGGGGTATGGAGCCCAGTCTACATCTAATTCTCCCCAGCCAAGTGCATACTTGCCACGGGGCGGTATTCCTGGAGGTGTACCTTTTTTATTGGGTAAGGTAATGACAGGGGTATGAAGTTTTTCTATGGTTTTACTCTTGACAATAAAGGGTTTGCGATTACCATTACCAGCGTTCCACCCAGCCCAACGTGCAAAATCAAGAACTGACATATGCACTATCCCTGCTGGACCAATTATTGGGGGATTATCCCCATTCGGGCCCGCAAGTCGAGCTTCCACCCTGCCATTTATTATCAAATGTCCAAGAGGAGCATCAATCTTACCAAGCGACGACTGGCATCCAAGTCCTGCTGTTTTTAAGCCAAGCGGGGTAAAAATACGTTTTGTAATCAACTCATCCCAGGTCTCTCGGTTTACACGCTCGATCATCGCGCCCACAAGAGTATACCCCATATTTGAGTAGGCAAATTTTGTTCCAGACTCAGATGCCAGGGGAAATTTGCACCATTGTTCAACGAGCCAATATCGCAAATCATCAAGATTTCCCTCTTGCTCGTAAGATGCTTTGAGTAGATTACAAAAATCATCATTATCACCGGGCATGCCGCTTGTATGGGAAAGAAGTTGCTCGAGAGTAACAGCTCGTACTTTTGAGTCCATTTTGTCAGCAATTTCTGGGAAAATTTCGGCTATAGTTGAGTGCCAATTCATTTTCCCTTCTTCAACCATTATGGCGGCAAGAAGCGCCGTCATAGCTTTAGTGTCAGAACCTATATGAAAAGGATCGTTAATGGTTACTGGTATGTTCGAGCCAAATTTACGTACACCAACAGCACCAGAGAAGATGATTTCACCATTCTTTACTACTGCAGCACCGATAGCAGGTAAATTGAAATCACTAAGATAAGGTTTTAGTATCAGATTAAGAGAATTTTGTCCCTTTGCAGTCCCTGGATTTAAAAGGACACATATCATCAGTAGGCCAATGGATAAACAGGATCGAGTTTTTATCATGGTTGATTATCTCCAGAACTGTATGCTGAAAACACTTAAACTTCTATACCCTCTTGGATCTTGACCAATTAAACAACATGGGTCAAGGGCAGACTTGACCCTATTTCTTTGTTCCTTCGATTTATGGTCAATAATGTTATATTTTAACCAGAAAAACAAATAATTTTAAAGGAGAATCTTATTGACTGCCATAATTAATCCATAATATTAGATTATACAAAATCTGGAATCCTTCAAAACATTGAATGCATGAATCACATAGCGAAAGTCGTTGCTATTTTTTCAACGTTCACAGTTGATACTTATCATCAATGGCAGTACAGAATCGCAGGGATGGATTATTACTGTTTCAGGGAGAGAGCTTTGAAAAATGTTCAATTTTGCTCAAGTTCAAGGAAGGCGACCAATTTTAAAAGTAGGAATACATTGAGTATTTCGAGGCTTAAAATTTGAGACTGACGCAGTAATTGGGCAAAAGGGGAAGTTTTGCAAAGGTCTCAGGGAGGAATGGAGATGGGAATATGGCTGCGCAGGGTATGTGCACTGGGATTGATCTCACTTGGCATGGCGTTGATTTTTCTGCCTTTCAATGAGACCCGCTCGGGGATTGTTGAAAAGGAATCGGTTTCTTTACAGAAAGCGGAATTGCTCAACCTGGATGAGATAGATACTCAATTTCCAGGGGTGGAGATCACAGACATTACCGGTCCTGAACTGAATCCCGATGACTATCCCGATCTCTGGAGGGTATTTATGGATCTGGGTGAAGACTGGACCAGTGACTCCGGTGATCTGAATGAGTGGAAGAGGTTTCAGAATTCTGTCCTGAAAGGGATATCAAAAGCCCGCCTCGTTGTTTTCAGGGAGGGTTTAGTTTCCGCTACAATCGGTAAAGATAAAAAAGCAGGGAAAGATGCTCCTGAAACCGCCCTCTTCTCTTATCTGGGTCGATACAATCCCAATATCAAAGAACTCACAGAATCGGATCTGACCGATTATCCTGCAATAACCCGTGTCGTAAAGCGCCTTGATGCCAGTGGCACAGGGGATATTGGTTCGGCTACGATATCAAAAAATGAATGGGATCGGATGGTGGACCGGTACTTGGAGCCGCTCGTTGATTCCCAGACATTCAACTTCAAGGGCACCTTCTACGAACCCGAGTTTGGCTGGGATGCCATTAAAATGGAGGGCAGGATTTCCGGCCTTCGAATAACATTGAAGGTACTTGGAGTTATATCGCTACTGATTGGATTTCTGCTCCTGAGGAGGCTCTATTTTCGAAAGGCTGGGATTATGGTTAACCCCCGAGGAATTGCCATCTTTTACGATGTGATAACACTGCTCGTTGCCATACCTTCCGCCTACATGATCATAAACACTGTTTTGTCAAAGACGATGTATATTCCTCCGATCATTGATGATGATTACATGCGGCTCATGGGCATTTTTCTCTTCTGTGCCGATATCCCGATCCTCTCACTTTTTACCAGCCGATTTACGTCGCAGAGTGTGGAAATTGATTCGGAAGGAATCCATGTAGACAGTCTGGGTGAAAAATGCTCCATTAGGTGGGACTCTCTTGACTCGATGGACTTCTCCGACGAATATGTCCTTGTGTTCCGATTGGGAATACCAATTCCGAGACAGCTTCAGAAACGCCTCACGCTGGAGAGTAAGACAGGACAGCGTGTGATTATCAACGAACCTCAATTGAAATCGATTAAGAGGCAAATCGCTTTGAGATTTGAGCAACATGCACCTAATCACTTGAGAGACGAAATAAAGCAGCTCCTGGCAACGTGGTGAGCCTCAGAGGGTGCACCCATTACGCCTCTAACAGATGTCTCATTCTCGAAAAATGGGGTCAAGGACAGACCCAATTTTTTGCTCGGGGGGTAATATGTCAAGCAGATGGTATATTCCTTTCAGAAGCACCTAATCTGTCCCGCAGCCGCCGTTAGTTAGCGGCAGTCGGGTTCAGCCTGTTAAAAACAACTAAGAATTTTTTCAATCGTCTTTACACAAACCGGGTCCCATTTGGTTCCGGAATTTTTATTAAGAATACCTAAGGCTACTTCCTTTGTCATACTTTTCTGATAGGGACGATCCGTGGTCATCGCATCATAGCTGTCTGCTACAGCCAGAATTTTAGCACCTAAAGGGATTTCAACATCATTGATGCCACGGGGATAGCCTTTTCCGTCCGGCCTCTCATGATGGCAGTGCACATATTCCAACGCAGGACCAAGAAAATCAAGATCATTGAGAATTTCTGATCCGGTTGTCGGATGTTTAATAATTTCTTTTAGCATTTCACTGGTATTTTTATTTTCATGAGCCTGGAATAAAATATCGGGAAACCCTATTTTACCTATATCATGCACAATTCCCGCAAGTCGGACAAATTCAATCTCTTCGTCATTCATCCCAATCTGAACAGCCATTTTCTTTGCCAGTTCACTGACCCTGGCAGTATGACCTTCTGTATATTCATCTCTCGCTGCAAGGGCATTTGCCAGGGAGGAAACCACTTTAATAGTATTCTGCCTGATAGTATCATTCATGTTTTTCAATTCTTCTACAAGCATTTCAAGGTGGTATTCCCTGGCTTCCACCTTGACCATCATCAATCCCATGGCCTCGGCAATTGTCCTTATAGTTTCGGAGTGATCCGGTGAAGTCAATGACATAATATCGTTTGAATAATTCCCTTTGGCTATATCGTCGATGATTACGAGCAATTTGTCCAATGATTCCAAAAGACTCCCTCCCAATAATAATGAAGTTATTGGTGAATTCAACTTCAAAGTGCACCACATAAATTAATAGTAGGACATGACAGGTTTTCTGGTATATTGAGAAGAACTCAGAAAACTCAGGGACATCCTATATTCCTTTTGTCAAGGGCAGACTTGACCCCATTTGTTGACACTAAGTTTACTCTTTTTATGCCTTATCACCAGGCGTCGCTGATGCAAAGATTCCTTCCGTGTCGGCCCTGGTTTCCTCTGGCTTTCTTTTAGATGGTTGTGTGTTAAATGCTTCCCCAGGCGTATAACTCATCACTTGTTCGAAATATTCCTGATGGAAGCCCAGGCTTTCCATATACTTCCATTGTTCTTCATTTTTTTTTGATTTCTGCGCTCCAAAGATGAGATCGTGTTCGTCAAATACTCTGTCAAGATTCATATTGGTATTCATGCCCATTGCCTTTGCAAGTTCTCGTGTATCTTCATAGATCTCCTCTTTGTTCCCATTTTTTGGAAATACTGCATATATTTTGGAGCTGCCTGCTAGTTGATGTACTTCCTCATTGACGACTCGTATCGCTTTTTGGAAGAGAGTTTTGAAGCCGTTTATACCATACTTCGGCAGGACACAAGATGGACCAAGGCGATAGGCATAATCTGGTCCTTCAGCAAAATGGCCTTTATTTTTCGAAGCCTGCCTCCGTCTCAGCATTAGAAATCCTACAATCTTTCCTTGATCTTTCAAACAGAAGCAACTCTCCTTGATTGAATCATTGTATATATTCATGAGAAACTGCAAACGTTTAGATTTGAAGTATCGCTTATCAATTTCACTAATGGCTTCCAGGTTATGTGCATCGAGGCTTTCTATCTGTATATTCTCACCCAGATTAATTTCCTCATATTCTACCTTGAGGGGTAACTCGGCTTCCTGAGCCGTAGTAAAGGCTTCTGCATGGAATCCCACCTTTTTGTAAAGACTTATTGCTAAAGGAACCGCCGCCAGTCGAAATGTGAGAACATGCTTGTTTTCGTGCAGATAATCTATAACTACTCTGATCAGTTTAGCTGCAAGTCCCATTCCTCTGGCTTCTTTTGCTACAATGATATTACCGATCCAGGCTTGATTGACATAATTTGTGGTAAAGATGCTCCCTACAATGCGTCCATTTTTGAGGAGTGTAAAACAATCCTGATTCAAATTCAAATACCTCTTGAGTTCATGATGGTCGTAATAGTACCACCCCTCTTTATTCATTAACTCAATTACTTCGTCTATATGCTTTTCGAATAAGCTTAAAACCTTCACTCCAGGTATATTTAAAGTAATTTCTGTCATATTAAACTCTCTAAAATATCATCAATCGTGATCAAAGGAAAATGCCTAATATTCTTTCAATTTGGAATTGTCTGTAATTAAACAGCAACTAACGATTTAAATCAGCGGCGGCTGTAAGTCGTCTGAATTAGACTGGTTATATGGTGTTCTTTTTTGCTTTTATTGATTTCCAAGGTTTAAAAATGGAAATAAATACTGTGATCATCAACACCAAGACTTGAATAGCACCAAAAATCAAGTTCATCTTTTCATTATATAAGTATTCTGAGTCATTCAATGCTGATATGCCAATATTTCCGGAAATATTCATCATATTTGTTTCCCAAGGACCAAGAAAAAATGTTCCAAATAAAATCGCAACGATTGTGACAATCCACTTAAATATCATCCACGGATGTTTGAAAAACCCCCAATTGCTAAATGATGAGTAGATTAAACCTGTAAACAGGCAACCCAATGCACCAGGAATTACGACAACTGCCATATCAACATGATGAATACTTTGATTTATTCCATATAGAACATTACCTTCAGTCGCACCATTTTTTAAGAAATATAGTAATATCAGAGCAACACCACCACCCACCCAACTAGAGACTGCAATTAAATGGAATCCTTTGAGCCATTTGAGACCTTTTGCTTTTAATTTTGCCATATGATCCTCATTTTTATTTCGACATATAATGTTTGAACTGTGAGACTGGGGTGAGACTGGGGTCAAGAGACTGGGGTCAAAGCTTGAATTGTGATTTTAGCCCATAATATCGGTCTTTGAAGTCACGATCAGATGACAGCCTATCGGTAATTACCTTCACACACCTACTGACGGAAGAATAAGTTAAACCGAAATACTCACCGATAGCATTATTGGATAATCG
>Ga0207996_1002034_pt1 | contig 12876 bp, 13 predicted proteins | sample AntAceMetag02UKG_FD_184773 | JGI IMG/M metagenome (GOLD analysis project Ga0207996, IMG submission 184773) | Saline lake microbial communities from Ace Lake, Antarctica - Antarctic Ace Lake Metagenome 02UKG (SPAdes) (version 2) | ecosystem: Environmental > Aquatic > Non-marine Saline and... | reverse complement strand
GCTCGTCCCAATCAGGTTTCAACTCTGAGACGAACGCATCAAGGCCATCTCTCAGCTTTGCAGCCATCTCCGCATGATCACTGTTAAAACCAGCCTTCAGCTCGTCCCAATCAGGTTTCAACTCTGAGACGAACGCATCAAGGCCATCTCTCAGCTTTGCAGCCATCTCCGCATGATCACTGTTAAAACCAGCCTTCAGCTCGTCCCAATCAGGTTTCAACTCTGAGACGAACGCATCAAGGCCATCTCTCAGCTTTGCAGCCATCTCCGCATGATCACTGTTAAAACCAGCCTTCAGCTCGTCCCAATCAGGTTTCAACTCTGAAACGAACGCATCAAGATCATCTCTCAGCTTTGCAGCCATCTCCGCATGATCACTGTTAAAACCAGCCTTCAGCTCGTCCCAATCAGGTTTCAACTCTGAAACGAACGTTTCGAGACCATCTTTCAGCTCGGCGGCCATCTCCGCATGATCGTTGTTAAAACCAGCCTTCAGCTCGAAAACGTTTTGCTTTAAACCGGCGATGAATCCCCCTCGCCCGTTGCGGAGGGCGTCTATTTCACCACGCAAATTTGTCATATCTTCGGTTAAGCGCCCCATGGTCTTTCTCCTTTCTCGTTGGTTTATTCATGGAAACAGGACTTGTCTAAACGTGAGGGGGCCTTTGGTTGACCCTCTCACGCTAAGATTGCCCACATGGGTTTGAATCGGGAAAGAGCAACAAGTACGGGGAGCTTCCATCCCGTCTAAACTGCCCTTCCACCGAGTTTTCAGGCAGGGGCTGCAGCAGAGGCAGTGAGGCCAATGGCTTCAGCATACTTCAAATACGTTTCCACTGAAGCGATCACTACTCGCGCTTCGATAGACAGCAATTCGATCCCCACTAGCGATACCTTGACCCAGGCGTCGATGACAATGCCCTTGTCGAGAATTCTGTCCACAACCTCTGCCAGACTCGAAGAATCTGTCGATTTTTGAATTTTAGCCATGATGTTTCTCCTTTCTAACTTTTGATCGGTTATACTGATTTTGTGATATTGCCATATGCATGCATGCAAGAATTTTTATTGCAGTATCTGTGCCAGGGAGACGCCCATTTGTTATGCAAGCCTTAAACAATTTCAACCGCCTGAAATACAAGACAATTAAAAAGAAGGGCAGGGAATTGTTTTCCAAAAGGATAAAAAACGGGAAACAGGGGCTATGGAACAGGTGCCATTATTAAGTGGAATCTATTCCATATTTCAGAGATCAAAGGTCACAAGAGACCCAGATTTTTCACTGCATTCAGAATCTCGGTGTGCTGAAAAGGTTTGGAGATATACTCAGAGATCAATCCGCTGGAGAGTGAGTCCTGAACGATTTCGTCATCCCGGCTAAAATATCCGGATATCAGCACAATGGGAACCGTTGAATCCATCGCCCTTATTTTTTTTGCCAGCACCAAACCCTCAATATCAGGCAGTTTGGCGTCAAGCAAAATCAGTTCAAAATGTTTTTCCCCCATGCTCATTAGGGTTTCCCGCCCGTCCAAGGCCCTGATCAGGACAACCCCCTCCTGCTTCAGGAGGTTTTCCATAGCCCAGAATATATCCGGCTCATCGTCTACAATAAGAAAAGTTTGCTTTTTAATTTTCATGGTGTCCTCACTGTGTGGGCAGCTTCACGGTGAAGGTGCTGCCCCTTCCTCTGGCACTATGTACCTCAATAGTACCGGCGTGCTGTTTCACGATGGTATAGGCAATAGACAATCCCAATCCTATGCCTTCTCCCATAGACGCAGTCGTAAAAAAGGGGTCGAATATTTTGTCGATGTTTTTTTCCGGTATGCCGTCCCCTGTATCCGCTATCCGGAACAAAACATCCCTCCCCCGACTTTCGGTAGAGAACGTCAGGATGCCTCCGTTCGGCATAGCCGCAATGGCGTTCAGGAAAAGATTGAGAAACAACTGCTGGAAAAGTCCGTAAACCCCATGGACCGTAACGGATTTCACGGAAAGGTGCGATATGATTTCGATTTTATTAATTTTGGCCTGATTGGAAACCAGCACTATGGTTTCCTGCAAAAGAGCGATGAGTTCAACCGGCTCAACCCTGCGCCTCGACGACGGACGGGCAAATTTTATAAGGTTAGCGATGATGTCAGCGGCTCTCTGAATGCCCGAATTAACTTTAGCCGCACACTCCTTGCGAAACTCAGCGGTAATATCATCATTCATGAGAAATTGGGCGGCGGAAGAACTGATGGCCAGTGGATTTCTAATTTCGTGGGCAATCCCTCCGGCCATCACGCCCAGGGCGGAGAGTTTCTGTGACTGCAAAAGCTCCATCTCCAATTTGCGCTGCTCGGTTAAGTCTCTTCCCATCGCCACGATACCGATCGTTTTCGACAGTTCATCCTTCAAGGGTGAAAAAATCCAGGAAACCCGAAAGCTCGCTCGCTCTCTTGTAATAAGGTCCCATTCGGCTGCTTCTGGATGGTTGCCGTGCATTATTTTAGAAAAAACCTTCCGTATTTCTTTTTTTTCATTTTCGACCATAAAGTCCTGAAACAGCGGACAATCGTCACCATCGATGGCAAATCCAAAAATATTTTCTGCGGATGGATTCATGGATAAGAACCGCCCGGCGGCATCGAGGGATAGAACAATGTCAGTGGCGCTCTCAACGATACTCACAAGGTGACGTTCAACCTGCCGGACCTTCTCGCTCAATTGTATCTGCTGGGTGATATCATCCAGCAGGAACAGCACGTTTTCAACCACACCCTGCCATATGATCGGGACCATTTTGTAGTAATAAATCCTCTGGGGGACCCCTGGGGCGCGATAGGTCAACCGATGGCCATTGGTCGGTTTACTGTTTTGGAAAACACCCCGGAGTTGATTCAGGACAGGTAAGCGCTTGAGGATTGCGGCCGGGAACACTTTTTCCAGTTTTTGCCCGATTGTTCCAGATAAGGACAGGTTGCTTTTTTCCAGGAAATTTCTGTTTGCGGATGCGATAGATAATGTTTTGTCGATCATCAGGACAGAAGAGGGAATGGCATCTAAAAGCATTTCATAGAGTTCTTTGTGTTTTGAGGGTATATTAGAGGATTTCTCAAGTTCAGTATTCATCGTTTAAGGCTACCTTTATTGGTTTTTTTCCAATTTGGTTGGAGAAGATGGTCCCAGGAGCTGTTCATTGTCAGGCAGTACAAAGTTGTAAGGGGGCCATGGCCCGCTCAAAAGAAGCTTTGTGGTTTTCATCCTGCGGCGCATGCGCCGATAAACCTGCCGGAACGGATCAATGGATTTTCCAGGCACGAGAAAATAAAGAGAAAGGAGTCGATTGTTGATTGTTGATTGTTGATTGTTGATTGGGGAATTATCCTCCGTTTTTGTGGCGGATTGAAGACTTGTCCGCAGGTTTTGTGAAGGAGTGAGCATGGGAGGCGTCTCAACTTTACATTTTACGAAGAGACCTTTCAACGCGGCGCGAAATTGCCCGGCAATTTCGTTCTTCGCGTTTGTGATGTGTTCTTCTTGTGCATAATGGGTTTTTCTGCCCATCAGATATGCTTTCCCGGAAAGCTTGAGTTTCGAGTGACTAATTTCAGGGTTAATCTCGCGGTTTTTCAATCCCCCAATCGGCAATTCATTGTCATCAATCATCAATCGAATTCCCATCTCCACGCAGCTATCCAGTTCTTTGAGAAGCGATCCATGCCGGCGGGCGTTCTTATTCAAAAACTGAATAACCTGTGACCTGCCCCTGAACACACAGCCGAATCGCATGGGAATGACCGTTCCATCGTTGTGAAATGACGCTATAACGTTTTGGTAGGCCATAACCCGGGGAACATCCGGCGTCAAATTCGCATCGCTGATTTCAGATACGGCGGCGCTGATACCGTTCACCGCAACCGAAAAGACAGGTTGATCGCCAACCCCGGGAAGAGTCCCTTGCCGTTGACCGCCACTGCTGTGAAATATGCAATACAGTAAATACACGTTTTGTAAATCCTCACCTGAAACCCAGGTTGATTGATGATCATCAATCAAGAGTGGAAAGAAAGCTGTAAGGGGGCCATGGTCCCGTTAACTGTAACAGCAGTCCCTGCCGTTCGTTTTGTTCATTGGCCCTGTCGATTTCGACCCGAAAATCATCCGCATCTTCCCGCGCCACCCAAAATGCCCAGTTCAGGACCATATCCATTGCTTCGCTGTCATGGGAAAGCACCTTGCGTTCACAAAAGTCAAAGGAATGCCGACACAAGTCGTCCCCAATACCCTTAGTGACCCCTTTCAACCAGCTGTTCAGCTCTCTGTCAGCACTGCTCCTGATTCGCTTCTCGCTAAGATAGCGCATTCCCGGCGATAGTGAGGCCAGTCGCCCTTCTTCTCTTGAAAGCATAAGGGCCGAAAAACCTTTCCTGGCCTGAGCCCTGTTTAACAGACCCTTTACGGCCCATTCTTCCTTACCGGCTGCTTTATCCAGAAATAGCGATATTTCATCGTAGTGGATATCAAGGAGTTTCTCAAGGGCGTCAAGCGATGAAAAAATGGTCCCGAACCGGGCTGGAAATGCCGGAGAATGGCGTATGACTTCCTCCACGACTTCCTCATGGTGGCAGGCACGAGGCCCGACCCACGCCAGATCCTTCATCCTGTTTTCAGCTTCCGGACCGCAAAATTCCTCGATGGATGACATACCCAGCACCGCAACGATATCTTTGAATGGCCACAATGAAACAGGAAGTGACTGACCCAGATCGGCGGCCTCAAGATCCGGCAGTCTGTGGCGTTGTGCAAAACAGAAAAGGTAAATAGCACTGGAATCATTCGACATGTCATTTATCCTGATTAATCAAAGCGTGTTTTTTTTCAAAAGCCTCCTGAACGACCTCACACAATTCATGAAATTCAAAGGGCTTGGTTAGAAAAATCCATGGTCCCTCAGCTCATCTCTTCTATGCTGTGATACAAGTCTTCCTTCCGAATCCGCAGGGCGACAGCCTTGCTTATCTTTTTATCACCCTCTGTCTGCACAACCCGGCGAAGGGCCGCCATCGCCGCTTTATGACAAACCCCGGCGATGTCGGCACCGCTGTAGCCATCCGTTTTTGAAGCCAAATCGGCACTGCGGACTCCTTTGGCAAGGGGTTTGTTTCGAAGATGGATGGAAAAAATCTCCTTTCGATCATTTTCATCCGGTGGCAAAATTTCAACCATCTCATCAAACCGCCCGGGTCTGAGGGCCGCGCTGTCGAGCATATCGATGCGGTTGGTAGCGCCGAGGACCAGGACACCCTTTAATTCTTCGATCCCATCCATTTCCGCCAGAAACTGGCTGAGGACCCGCTCTGCCACATGGGAATCGGAACTGCCTGCGCTCCGCACGGGAATCAGGGCATCGATTTCATCAAAAAAAATAATGCACGGCGCCGCCTGCCTTGCCTTGCGAAACACCTCCCGCACAGCCCTTTCGGATTCTCCAACATATTGAGACAACAGCGCCGGTCCTTTCACGGAAATGAAGTTGACCTGGCTTTCGGTGGCAACCGCCTTGGCCAGCAGCGTTTTGCCGCACCCGGGCAGCCCGGACAGAAGAATGCCCTTGGTCGCTCTGATCCCCGCCTCCTCAAAGAGATGGGGGAATTTCAGGGGCCACTCTACTGCTTCCACCAATCGTTGTTTTATCATTCCAAGCCCGCCCACATCCTCCCAGCGTACATCCGGGACCTCTGCAAAAACCTCCCGGATGGCGGAGGGCTCGACATCCCGCATGGCGGCAAGAAAATCGTCCATGTGCACTTCGAGCTTCGCAAGCTGCTCATAAGGGATGCGGGTCAAGGCGAAATCAATGTCTGGCATGATACGCCGCAGGCAGATCATGGCTGCCTCTCGACAAAGAGCCTCGAGATCCGCCCCCACAAACCCATGGGTAATCTCCGATAAATGAACCATATCCACATCCAACGCCAGCGGCATCCCACGGCTGTGAATTTCCAGGATTTCCAGCCTGCCGTTTCGATCCGGGATGGGGATCGTAATCTCCCGGTCGAAGCGCCCCGGCCGGCGAAGCGCCGGGTCCAGCGCATTGGGAAGATTGGTGGCGGCAATAACAATAACGTTCTGGCGTTTGTTGAGTCCATCCATCAGGGCCAGAAGTTGCGCAACCACCCGCTTTTCTACATCTCCGACGACCTTTTCACGTTTTGGCGCAATGGCGTCGATCTCATCCAGAAAGACGATGCTCGGGCCCTTTTGGGATGCTTCATCAAAAATTTTGCGCAGGTGGGCTTCGCTCTCTCCATAAAACTTATGGATAATCTCAGGACCGCTTACGGAGAAAAAATTGGCGTCTGTCTCATGGGCGATGGATCGGGCGATTAGTGTCTTTCCGCAACCGGGAGGGCCGTGCAGCAAAACGCCTTTGGGCGCATCGATGCCCAATTGCTTAAAAACTTCCGGATAGCGCAGGGGGAGCTCAATCATCTCCCGGATACGTTGGAGCTGGCGCTTGAGGCCCCCGATGTCTTCATAGGATATTGAACTGCTGATCTCTTCCTGCCCGCCTTTTGCGACCACGAGCTGTGTCGTGGGATTGATGAGCACGGGCCCCTTGGGGGTGATACTTCCCACCTTGAAATCGGCTGAACGGCTGCCGAATAAAGTGGCCCGTATACGATCGCCTTCCAGCACGGGCAGGCCGTCTAAAAGGCTTCCGATGTACTTCAGATCGCGGCCGGCAGGGGTAATGGTTGTCGGGGCAAGAACAATCCGGTCAGCCGGCCTACATGCAATCTTTTGAACCTTTACGAATTCATCAATTCCGGCCCCTGCGTTTTCCCTGACGAGTCCGTCAAGTTGAATACGGGACTGGCCGCGAAGATCTTTGTAGGCCGGCATTGCCTTGCATGCGGTTTTCCGTTTTCCCTCAACCTCAACGATATCACCAATGGCGACATTCAGTTTTTCAAGGTCTTCAGGACCCATACGGACAAATGCGCGCCCCATATCTTTGCCGAGTGCCTCGGTTACCCTAAGCTTAATGGTTTTGATTTCACGCTTGGACATCAATAATACCTCTCACCTTTCACAAAACGCACTTTATCTCCAAAATACCGTTATTGCATGAAATCAGCATTTTCTCTTTGGGGTAGTGCCGGGGAAGCAGGACTTCCTTGCTGTACTTTTTTCCCTTTTTTTCAGCATAAATACTGAGCAGGTCATCTTTGACTTCAATACGAACATCCTCGGCGCTTATTCCCGGCATTTCAGCCAGTACAAGGGTGTGATCTTCCTCTTCGAAGATATCCACCACCGGTTCGCGGACTTCCTGAACCACCGGATCTCCGGTTTCCTCATCCTTTCGTATGTTGCCGAAAGGCTCCACCTTGACCCCTTCACCGCCCAGGCCCATCTTGACGGAGAACCCCATGACCCCCTTAAGATCCTCTCCCTTGCCCTTCCACTTGATTTCACCGTTTTTCGAGAGCTGTTCTCCCTTTTCCGCCAGTTCACCGAGTTTTTCAACAAGATCGGTAAAACCTTCTAATATCCCCCCAAACCCCGCTTTTTTTCGGCTTTTTTCAGTCATGGTCTTTTCCCTTCATCGTAATTCCCAGATGTTTGATTTTGGTATGGATCGTTTTATAATCAATTCGCAACAAACGTGCCGCTTTGGCCTTGTTTCCTCCGGAGTGCTCAAGCGCTTGAAATATCATTTCTCGCTCCAAGGCAACAGTTTGTCGACGCAGGATATCTTTATATGAAAATTCGTTCTTTAAAATTTTTATTATTTTCGGGATCGAACTCCGTTTGTAAACAGGCGCCTTATTTAGGTCCAGATGTTTATCGGTGATGATATCATTCGCTAAGAGTACGGCCCGTCGAACAGTGGATCGAAGCTGCCTGACATTACCGGGCCACTTGCAGGCGGCTAACATATCGATGGCGGATTCGGAAAATCCTTTTACGTCCTTCTCCAACTCTGTGTTGGTAATCTTTAAAAACCGGTTGGCCAGGTAATGTATGTCGTCCGGCCGTTCCCGAAGCGGTGGAATTTTGATGCAAAATTCATTCAGCCGGTAAAAAAGATCCTGACGAAACGTGCCGGATTCGACAACGGTTTCAAGGGACTGGTTGCTGGCAGCCAAAAACCGGATGTCCACTTTATAAGGTTTGTTTCCGCCCACCCGGAAGGCTTTCTTTTCCTGCAGCACCCTCAGGAAGGCGACCTGAGAATTCAGGGGCAGGTTTGATATTTCGTCCAATAGCAAGGTGCCCCCTTTGGCCATTTCGAATTTCCCGGGCTTTTGAAATTGCGCCCCTGTGAAAGCGCCCTTTTCGTGGCCGAACAATTCACTTTCCAAAAGCGTCTCCGTAATGGCCCCGCAATCGATGGCTACAAATGGACCGCCGGACCGGCAGCTGGCGTTATGGATTGCCTTGGAAACAAGCTCCTTGCCGGACCCGGTCTCCCCCTGAATGACCACTGTGAAATCTGATTCTGCGACTCGTTGCACATCGGATATTAAGCGGTCGATCTCCTCACTTGGCCCCATGCTCTGCCGCAGGGAGGACTCCTTCTGCAATTGGCCGGAAAGGCACCTGACTTGTCGTTTGAGCTTCCGCTCAGCCAATGCCCGGTGCAGTACCCTGACAATTTCAGCGTGGCTAAAAGGTTTAGGCAAATAATCATGGGCGCCCTTTTTGATTGCGTTGACAGCGCCGGCGACATCTGCATAGGCGGTAATTAAAATGACCGGAAGATCCGGAGCCAATTCTTTTGCCTTCGCCATCAATTCCATTCCATCCATGCCCGGCATCTTGAAATCTGTAAACAGGATTTCCGGCTGTTCAGATTTAATCAATTTCAGCGCATCAACCCCATTGTTGGCGGTCTGGACGTTGCAGCCTTCACGTTCCAGAAGACGGGATAGAAGGAGGCAGATCTCTTTCTCGTCATCGACGACCAGAATTTTAGTATCGTTGTCTTTCATGCCATTCGGTCCCTCCGATTAAACGGTCCGGAAATCGGATAAATTACCTTGATTTGCCCGTTCAGCAAATGTCCCAGCGAATGAAGCATGCCTAATAACAATATCCCCGTTTCCCCTGGACCGAGTGTCGCGTTGATTCGATCCGCGATGAATTGATCGCGCCTTTTCAGCAGAATATCACTCACCTGTTTCTGATGTGCCTCAATCTTCATCGATTTCAAATTTCCGCCGACAGCAAGAAATTTTTTCGCAAGTTCATATTCTTCCAGCAGGAATTCCGGCGATTCGGTGCCCATAATCATGGCGCCTTTATCCATCAACCGCATAAGTAGCCGGTGATTTCGGCTTTTCGCCGCCAGGTCCGCAACAATCCCGGACTCCTTGCCGCAAACCGGCAACCCGTCTTGATAGAGTCGAACTTTTTCAAACGATAGGTCCAGCCCCTCGACGGTCTTTTCAATTTGCGTCCAGATTTTATCGATTAAATTCGATTTGTTCTTTAAGCCTCTCAAACCCAATTTCTGGAGGGCTGCTCGTCGCACCGGTCCACTGAGTTTTCCCATATCGGCTTCGGTATGGATAATGGGAATGTATATAAGCGTTCTATCTATAGCTGCTTCAGCCTCCGGACTGGTGCTTTTGTTTATTTTTTTCATCGAGAATCAGCCTATTATGAAAATATATGGAATATATTCCATAGCAATAATTCCATACTTATAGGGAGCACCCTCCATACACAACGATTTATTCATTCTTGAAAGCGACACGTGAAGCTTAATCGTTCCATGAATGAAGCCTCCCGCCGTGAGTGGGTGTTGTATCAAAAATAATAAAAACAGCATTTTTTATGCCAAAAAAAACTGCCCTTGCCAGGTTACGCAAACCGTTGGTATCAACTATCCTGGTAGCATGCTAGAATAAGCTGAATTGTCCCATAATCAGTACAATCATTCCGCCATCCCAACAGTTGTAATTGCCCATTGATGGTTGCTAAATTCGACCTTGGTGAACCTGCCATGACCCGAACCACATCCTTAATGAACAATCCGGTTTCGTTTTTCTCCAGTCCCTTGGCGGCTAACCGTCCGTCCAGAGTTGCCCTAATTTTTTCTATGTTTTCGGTAATCATATATGACCGGTCTATTTGCGAATGATTATTGTATCCTAAAAAAATCCGACACGTGAATACTTACCCTTCGAATAACCATCCTTTAGTTTATTCATCGCCATACAGATCCATATCCGGATAATATTTTTTAGCACATTCAGGGCAGATACCGTGGCTGAAATCAGCATCGGAATGTTTATGAATATATGATTCGATTTGATTCCAATAGCCTTTGTCATCACGGATTTTTTTGCAATGGGAGCAGATCGGCAGGATACCCTGTAACGTTTTTATTTCATTTGCAGCTTTTTGCAATTCACCAATGAGTTTATCTTTTTCCATCCCGGATTTTTTCTTATCTGTGATATCATTAATCACAGTGACAAATTGCCCATATTTCGGACTATAGGCGCTCACCTCAAAATATTTGTTCAGTTCTTTAGAATAATTTTCAAATTGAACCGAATTGCCGGTTAACGCTACGCGGCCATAGGTTTCAAGCCAGTAAGATTCGGTTTCCGGTAAGGCCTCCAACACGGTTTTCCCAATTAAATCTTTTTCATTCAGTCCGGTCATTTTTTCAAAAGCGGAATTAATATCTAAAAATCGATAGTCAATTGGCTTCCCTTTTTTATCGCAAATAATTTCATGTAAAGCGACGCCATTGATCATTTCCTCGAAAAGCGATTTGAATTTTTTTTCCGATTGATTGAGGTCTCTGAATAAGGTTTCATATGGTTTTTTAAGGCTGTTTCTGACCAGGGCGAGATAAATGAGAAAAAATGAGAGAATCTTAAAATAGTGCCCAACAAGATTGGAAATACCATAAACACTGATATAAAAAGTGAATGCCAACTCTTCAACGACAGTTAGAACAATGGAAATTGTCATCAGCCGGAAAACGATTCGATCTAAATTGCTTTTTCTTTGATAGAGTAAAATCCAGGCAGTTAATAAAATTAAGCAAATAATATATTCACTGGTTTTTTTGAAAATGGTCAGGCCGACCCCTTCAATAAAACAATCGGGAAAAATCCGCCAATAGAATATGGTGATAAAAATCAATGCGGTTATGACGGAATAAACCACCCATAAGATATGGTAGCGTACATGCTTAAAAAAGATAATGGGGAAAATGAAGAGGGAAATGCTTTCCATAAAACGGGCCGCGATCCACAATTGGGTTGCAGGGTTAGCGCCCCATTCTTTTGCAATAACCCCCATGCCTTTGTAAGAAAGGGTGTGGACCAAATCAATCGAACCAATAAATAAATATGCAATCCCGATAAAAACAAAAGCCCTGTTATCTGACAAATGCCGTGAGTTCCAGACAACGACAAAAAGACTCCATGCGACAGTGATTGAGAATAACTCCGCTATGGTGTGAAATAACAGGTAATTATATCTGCTGACGACATATAAAAACAGGAGTAAGAAAACCCCAAGCGTCAAGCTCATCGCCGTTTTGGCACCAAACAGATTGGTGGCGGCGCCAATTTCCTTTCTGTCTTTCGATTCTACAGAGATCCCAGCCGGATTCACATATCTTGACTTGTCTGTCATTAATTACACCTCAATCTTATCTATTGACGGTCTCGTAAAAAATCCAAGAAAAGTTTCTACTTTTCAAATTTGAATCCCTTTTCCCTAAACACTTTCAAGCAGGCGTTCGCCGCATCAGTATCATAGATAGTGCCCCTGTTTTTCGATATTTCCTCTAATGCCTTATCGATTCCCAATGCCGGACGGTAAGGTCTGTGGGAGGCCATGGCTTCTGCCACATCGGCTACGGCCATAATCCTTGCTTCCAGAAGGATCTTGTCTCCTTTAAGCCCTTGAGGATAGCGGAAATAATACCTCGAAGACAGCCCCTTTCCCCGGTTCGCTTGCAACGGTGATTGCTCCATTGTGGTATTTGACAATGCCGTGCACCACGGCAAGACCCATACCGGTTCCCTCAGCCAGACTCGTTGTGGTGAAATAAGGTTCAAAGATGCGGTCAATGATTTTAGGATCAATCCCGTGCCCGCTATCCTTAACGGTTAGCTTCAAGTAATTTCCCGGACTTAAATCCTCATAGCGGGATGCAGAGGCCTCATCCAGGGTGGTATCTTCTAATTTCACATCCAGGACGCCGCCTTCTTCCTGCATGGCATTCTTTGCGTTGGTGCACAGATTTATGAGTACCTGACTGATCTGGGTGGAATCAGCCATCACCGTGTCGGGTTCGCATGAGAGGTTTTGGCGAATCTCTATGGTCGTGGGAATAGAAGCCCGTATTAAGTTTAATGTTTCACTGACAATCAGGCTGATCTGTACCGGTATCAGTTGAAATACGGACTTTCGGGCAAAGCCTAAAAGCTGACGCACCACGTCTCTTGCCCGTAACGAGGCTTTTTGTATCTCTTCCAAACATTCCCTGGCTGGATTCGATTCAGGAACATCATTTATGGCCAGTTCCGTATTGCCAATAATTGCTCCGAGGATATTGTTAAACTCATGGGCTGTGCCGCCTGCTAAAGTGCCGATGGCTTCCATTTTTTGAGACTGCTGAAGTTGTTCATGAAGGTTTTTCGTTTCTGTTATGTCAATGGACGAAATAATAGCTCCGTCTGAAAAAGGAGATATCCTTATGAGAAGGAATCGCTCGTTATATTTTAGCTCGGCAAACGGGAGCATTACCAGTTTGTTAATAAAAAAGTTTTTTACAGTGACATCTGGCTTTTTTTATACTTATCAAAAATTTTGTCATAGGTTCCATTATATATCGCACAA